>Ga0308157_10002758_pt1 | contig 27485 bp, 22 predicted proteins | sample PhyBR1_FD_201035 | JGI IMG/M metagenome (GOLD analysis project Ga0308157, IMG submission 201035) | Phyllosphere microbial communities from UC Gill Tract Community Farm, Albany, California, United States - DLSLB.R1 | ecosystem: Host-associated > Plants > Phyllosphere > Unclassified | place: USA...
GCAGGCAGCGGGTGCACAGGGACACGTTCTCCCGCCCGCAGCCGGCACACCGGCGAGGCAGGAGCAGTTCGCCGAACTCCCCGAGCAGCCCCATGGGAGAAATCTACTGCATGCCCGGATCGGGGGGCGGCGATGAGCCGCTTTCCAGAACAGCCGCGCACCGCCGCCCGACGGCCCAGCCGGGAAGGGAAAGGCGCCGTGGGTCAGCGGGGACAGGCAATGCTGTGCGGGTCAACCGGGATAGGAGGGATCCTTCGCTTCGACGTCGACGAGTTTCTGCCAGGCGTTCGAGTTGTAGCTGTACAGCGCGCCATCGGCACCGGTGACCAGGATCGAGCGTCCGTCCACTCCACCGGCGATGCGGCTTCCGTCCGAGACCTCACCGAGCTGTTCAGCAGGGCCGGTGACTCCGATGCGGAACGGCTGCGCTGATTCGCCTTCCCCTGCGGCCAGAGCCACGAGAGACGTCGCCCCTGCCCATGAGACATCCTTGATCTCGTGGAAATTCGCACCCACTTCGATCGGCGTTTCAGAGACATGACCGGCCGGATTGCCCGCCTTGTCCCTGGGGATGCCGACCACATCGACGCGATCCGGTTCCCCTTTGTGGCGACTGAGCAGCGCGATACGAGTGCCGTCTCGGGAGACCTCGATATCGATGAGCTGTCGACCGTTGAGGAAGTCGGCGGCGACGGTGGAGGATTTGCCGTCACGACCGACGGCCTTGAGCTCGCCCTTGTTCTCAGCCTCACCCGTCCATGTCGTGTTGAAGCGATCGATGCTGGGGCGCACGAGCTTCTTGCCCTTGAGGATCGGAGTAGCGTCGACGGCGTCGGACTTCAACCGCATGAGCTGCTTGCCGTCGTCGGCCAGATAGACGTAGAGAGAGTCGTCCAATGACACCGCGGGATCGCTCGCCTTCGCCTTCTTCAGATTCGGACTGTTCTCGACCTTGGCCACGGTGGTGCCCGAAACCCGAGAGAGGTGGTCGTCGGCGAGAACCACGGGTGGCCCGTCCACCTGGACCGACGTATCGGTCTTCGGCTGCAGACTGGCCGGAACCGTCTGCCCGCCGATGCTCAGATCGATTGCCGAGATCGAGGGAATGACCTGCAGGGTGGTGGCGATCTGCTGACGGATAAGTCCCTTTTCGCGGTCGGACGGGGCCGGGTTCTGCGGTCCCAGGGCCACATTGGCGACGCCGTTCTCGATCGTCACCACGTTCGAATCCGAATCGCTGAGCTTGGCACCATCGGGAATCGACGTGATCACCGCTCCCGAGAGGTAGGGAGCGGGTCCGCTGAGCAGCTCGTTCATCAGCACCGTCGGGGTCGAGGAAGACCGGAGGAACCAGCGGGAGTCAGGGACGAGATACGAATAGTCGGAGGTGAAGAACTGCAGCGAATAGTTGAGGAAGATCGTCTGGAAGTCGGTCTGGCTGATGAGAAGCCCGTCCGGCGCCGAGGAGATCCTCCACTCCCCGTTCTCCTGCCGCAGCGAGAATTCCATCGTGGACCGAGTGCCCGGTTCGGTGGAGTTGTACACTCCGGAGGAGTCGACGAGACCGACGACCGGGGGCGAGATGCTCATCGTCTTCTGGTCGGAGGTGGTTCCGACGTTCAAGGAGTCGAGATCTGTGCCGTTGGGCAGCACCGACACCGATTCCTGTGGGCTCCATTTCTGCGCCTCACCCTCGGTGAGGAATGACCGGGCCACGGAGAAGTTGTTGCCGGCGCCCGCTCCTGCACGGAGGAACCCGCGCACGATGTCCGATGGGCTGTCCCCGGGTTCGGGACCGTCGGGGATCCGCGCGTTGTTCGCACCTGCATCGCCCGAGTCGTCTTCGATATGGCCGACAGGCGATGACGTCGGGATCGACGAGCAGCCGACGAGGGTCAAGGCGGTGAACACGGAGACCAACACGGTCTTCACTCGCAGCCCTCTGGGCTTCGTGCGCATCATGACCGTCCTCCTTCTCCGTCGTCCATGCCGTCACCGTCCAGGTCCGGATCGCCGACGTCCGTGGACCGCGGCCCAGTCTCGGCGGTGCCTGTCTCAGAGCCGTCGGCAGCCGCGCTGTCCAACTCGTCGGCGGCGGCCCCATCGTCCGAGACCGCCTCAAAGGAAGTCGTGGTCGTCTCCGGCGATGATGACTGCGGGGCCGCCTCGGCGACGGATTCGTGGTCATCTTCGAGCATCTCCGGCTCGGTTTCGACGACGATCGGGATCGATCCGGTCTGGATGCGGACTGAGCCGTCCGAGGACAGCGGTCCCGCCACGAGCGCGGAACCGCGGATCTGCGCATCGCGAGGCGGCAGAGGCAGAGGTGAGGAGGTGATCTCCTGATCGGGGCGCCGGGGAATCGTCAGCCGGAAGCACGATCCTTCGCCGAGTTTGCCCCAGACCTGCAGCCAGCCGTTGTGCAGGTGCGCGTCCTCGAGTGAGATCGCCAAGCCCAGACCCGACCCGCCGAGGGTGCGCTTGCGTGCCGGATCGGCACGCCAGAACCGGTCGAAGACGTGCTCGACCTGCTCTTCGTTCATGCCCACTCCGTGGTCGCGCACGCTCACAGCCACCGCCTCGGCGTTGGAGGCGACATAGACGTCGACGGGGTTGTTCTCACCGTGTTCGATGGCGTTGACGACGAGGTTGCGCACGATCCGGGTGATCCGCACCCGGTCGACCTCGGCCATGACCGGTGAGGAAGGAGCGTGGACGACGATGGCGGTGTCCATCTGTTCGGCCACCATCGACACGGTCTCGATCACCGAGGTCACGATCGCGCCGATATCGACGGGCTTGGGCACCAGCGCCGCGGCACCGGCATCGTAGCGGGAGATCTCCAGCAGGTCGGAGAGCAGGTTGTCGAACCGTTCTGCCTGCGAGTTGAGCAGTTCCGCGCTGCGCGCGGTGACGGGGTCGAGGTCGTCACGGGAATCGTAGATGAGGTCCGCTGCGGCACGGATCGTCGTCAGGGGTGTCCGCAGTTCGTGGGAGACGTCGGAGACGAACTGCCTCTGCAGCACCGACAGCCGTTCCATCTGCTCGATCTGGTGCTGGAGGGTGTCGGCCATATCGTTGAAGCTCTCACCGAGGACGGCGATCTCATCGTTGCCGTGGACGGGCATGCGTTCGTCGAGGTCACCATCGGCGATGAGCCGGGCCACCTCGGCCCCGGTGCGCACCGGTGTGACGACGAGTCGGGTGACGATCCAGGCGACGGCACCGACGAGGACGACGAGGACGAGGGCGGCGACGAACATCGAACGCTGCACGAAGTTGAGCGTGTCCTGCTGTTCGCTGAGGTCGCCGAGGTAGTAGAGCTGGAACTGGCCGGCGCCCGGGATCTGCAGCTCCTGGGTGATGAGCAGACCCGGTCCGGTCCCGTCGGGCAAGCTCACCGACTGGTAGAGCTTGTCGTCGGTCGGGGCCTTGCGGATGGCCTCGCGGAGTTCATCGGAGACGGGCACCTGCGTGGCCTCACCGTCCTCATTCGACCCACCGGCGGTGATCGTCGAGAAGGAGGAGTTCGGGTCCTTCGGCTGCAGGGTCAGCGAGTACACCGACCCGGCCGAACGGTTGTAGATCGAGGACAGCTGCGAACTCAGCGTGTCCTGGGTGACCGCCTGCCCGTCGACGGGTGCCAGGGAGCGCAGCTCGGCCAGGATCGACCGAGTCTGAGAGGACAGGGAATCCAGGCGGGTGTCGAAGAGACCGCGGGCGATCTGCTGGGACATATAGGTTCCGACGCCGAAGATCGCCACCGAAGTGAGCACGATCGTGAGCACGACGATGCGGACCTGCAGGGAGTGGCTGAACGATCGGAGGATGAAGTTCCAGAACGTCTTCAGCGCCGAGGCCGCGGTGCGAACGGGTCCGTCCGCGGCTGACTCGGAAGTCACGCGGCTCGGCCGGCCTTATAGCCGACGCCGCGGACGGTGACGATGATATCCGGCTTCTCCGGATCGCGTTCGATCTTCGACCGCAGACGCTGCACATGGACATTGACCAGTCGGGTGTCGGCGGCATGACGATAGCCCCACACCTCTTCGAGCAGGGTCTCGCGGGAGAACACCTGCCACGGCTTGCGAGCCAGGGCGACAAGGAGGTCGAACTCGAGAGGGGTCAGCGACACCGGTGATCCGCCCTTGGTCACCGTGTGGCCGGCGACGTCGACGACGACGTCGCCGACGGTCAGCAGCTCGGGAGCCTGCGGTTCGGAGATCCGCAGCCGAGCGCGGACACGGGCGATGAGCTCCTTGGGCTTGAATGGCTTCGGCACATAGTCGTCGGCACCGGATTCGAGGCCGAGGACGACATCGACGGTGTCGGACTTCGCCGTGAGCATGATGATCGGCACCGAGGAGATCTCACGGATCTCCCGGCAGACTTCGAGTCCGTCCTTGCCGGGCAGCATGAGGTCGAGGAGCACGAGGTCCGGATTGACCTTCTGGAATTCTTCGAAGGCCTGGTCTCCGGTGGCGCAGAAGAAGGGCTCGAAGCCTTCGCTTTTGAGCACAATTCCGATCATTTCGGCCAAAGCCGTGTCATCATCAACTACGAGGATTCGAGCGTTCATGCTCCCATTGTCCCTTATGTTCGCGTGTTCTTCGGTTCCCGACACTCCTAGCCTATCGGGCGTTGTCGACTGCCTCATGCACCGGATCCGCCGACAGCGGAGACCGACGGTTCAGCTGCCGCGCCGCACGGCCCCCTGCAGCGGGCCATTCACTCCCCGAGGCCGACCGTCGGAACGGCCGCCCGACCTCCCTCCCGATCGCCTTTCCCGATCGCCCCTCAGACCAACCCCGAACCGTCCCCGGGCCGTCCCCCGACGGCCGGGATCGACACGGCCGACGCGCACCGAATCCGACAGGGAGGCCTCTCGGCACTTGCCGGCGAATCATGGCAGGATTGGCGTGATGGGACAGACGAATGCATGGACCTCGGAGGTCGACTGGCACACCGGCCGCTGGCAGCGGCGTTCGCCGTCCCCGCCCTCGCGCGGATGGCAGCCGCCTCCCCCACGCGGGCTCCTGCCCAAACGTCCGCTGACTTTCATCGAGGCGCTGGATTCGGGATTCCGCCTGCTGCGTTTCGTCCCGACTCTGTCCATCGGCTCCTCTCTCATCGTCTTCTCCCTCTGGAGCCTGCTGCTCGCCGCGATCGGTGCCCTCATCGCAGTGCAGTTCCTGCCGTTCTTCAACGACCTCAGCGGCAATGAGGATGCCGCCTCCGGTTTCATCGCCCTGGCCCAGCTGGGTTCGGTGGCACTCAGCCTGCTCAGCCTCGGTTTGGCCCATCTGCTCTCCGGCATCATCGCCACCGGAACCCGCGCCTCCTTCGGCGCCCGCAGGACCACTCTGTCGATGGCGTGGAAGTCCCTGTCCGGTCGCCGCCTGCGCCTCATCCTGGCCACACTGCTGATGAGTGGAATCAACCTCGGCCTGCTGCTGGCCCTCACCGCCCCGACGCTGCTGTTCCTCGGCGCCGATTCGGCGATCCTCGCCTTCGTCTGGGCCGCATTGGCCGCCCTGCTGTGGTTCGTCGCGCTCATCTGGGTCAACCTGCGCCTGGCGTTCCTGGGTTCGGCGATCGCGGTCGAGGACCTGAGCGTCCGTGCCGGAATCCGCCGGTCTTGGAAACTGACCGGGCGCGGCTTCTGGCGAATGCTCGGCCAGCTGGCGCTCGGTTATTTCCTGTCCAATCAGCTCGTCCAACTCATCATCACCCCGATCGTCTTCATCATCTCGGTGCTCCTGGGCGTCGGCATGACGACGACAACCGAGTCGACGACGGCGCAGGCGGCCATCGCCATCGTCTCCGTGGGTCTGCTGCTCGCACTCACGCTCATCTCCTCCGCCGTCCTCTTCGCCTATTTCGCCTGCCTGGTCACGGTCTGCTTCTTCGATCAGCAGATGCGCTCGGAGGGGCTCGACCTCGTCCTCATCCGCGCCGAGGAGGACCGATGATCCTCTCCCCCATCACCGAGGCGGCCCGCCACCTCCACACCGCCGCGTCCTCCCAGCCGGGCGCGGCACAGCTTCGCGCCGCCTCGGCGAATATCGACCGGGACACCGGCCGCGAATGGGTAGAGCACGAACTCTCGAAACCGGAATACGCCGCCAACGATCTCACCCCCTTGGAACGGATCGGCCGGTGGCTGTCCTCCCTGTGGGATTCGCTCGTCCATGCCGCCCTGGGCGCGAACTCCCCGTGGCTGCTCATCGTCGTCGTCCTCGGCCTCGCCGCGATCGTCGCCTTCATCGTCTGGCGCGTGCGTCGGGCCGGATTCCGCCGTGTCGGCGTCCCGCTGTCCGCATTCGATCCCGTGGTCTCCCAGCCCGAACCGGGCCCGTGGCGCGAGAGCGCGGCCCGGGCCGCGCAGGCCGGGGACTTCGAGACCGCGGTCATCGACGAATCCCGAGCGATCTTCGCGATCCTGTCCGTCAAGCAGATCGTCTCGCTCGAGTCCTCGGCCACAGCGAGTGAGATCGCCCGTTCCGCCGAGGCGGCCCTGCCCGAGCACGGATCCGCCGTCCACGGGGTGGCCGAGGTCTTCAACGACCTCCGCTACGGGGAGGCGACCGAGGCGAAGACACGTGCCGACCGCAGCCTCGGCGAGGTCTATGCGGATCTGTGCGCACTCGACCGGACGCTGAGCGCACTGCCGGTCCGCCGGGAGGCAGCTGTATGAGCGCACAGTTGGATGTCGCCGCCCGCGGCACCCGGTCGACCTCGCGGGTTCCGCTGCGCGCTCGGCTGCGGTCGGCTGCGGTATGGATCGTCGCGGCCTTCGTCATCCTCGTCACCGTGATCGTGCTCGTGCTGCTGACCGGCGACGAGGAGTCCGCAGAGCCCCTGCACTATGACTCGACGGAGCGCACCGGCACGAAGGCCCTCGTCGAGACCCTGCGTGACCATGACGTCGATGTCACCACCACCGAGGATCAGGAGCAGGCCCGCTCGGCCGCCGCCCGACCCGACACCACCCTGCTCATTCCCGCGAACACCGCGGCTCTGTCCCCCGGGGACATCGCCGGCCTCGAGTACGCTCTGCGCACCCACGGCAACCGGCTCGTCCTCGTCGATCCCGGTCCGACGGTGTCGGAGTTCACCGACCGGATCACGGTCAACGACAACCTCGGCCCGTTGGCCGATCCGGAGGCCACGTCCGCACCGTCCTGCGATTCACCGATCGCCCGCAGTGCCGGTGCCGTGTCCACCGGCGAGGTCGAATACGCGGAGACGGAGAAGGGCACCGAGGGGATCACCGCCTGCTACCCGTTCACCGGCCCGGGGGTCGCCGAGATCGACGGCACCGAGGTGGCTCCAGGGTCTGCGCGCGGACAGTTCCTCACCGATTCGGGCGGTTCCGTTCCGCTGACCGTGCTCGGCAGCCCCGACTGGGTGACCAATGAGAACATCGACGAAGAGGGCAATGCCTCTCTTGTGCTCTCGCAGCTGTCCCAGACGCAGAACCTCGTCGTCTACTATCCGACCTTCGACGGTTCGGGACAGGGGCAGTCGCCTCCGTCGACGATCGATTTCGTGCCCGGCTGGTTCCTCGCAGGAGTCCTGTGGCTGGTCCCCTGCCTCCTCGTCCTGCTGCTCGTCATCGGGCGCCGGTTCGGGCCGCTGGCTCTCGAACGTCTGCCGGTCATCGTGCCTGCCGTGGAGACCGTGCACGGTCGGGCAGCCCTGAGCTCGCGCAGCCACGATCGCGACGGGGCGCTGCACACGCTCCGGGCCGGAGCCCTGCTGCGCATCGCCAAACGACTCGGTCTCAGCCCCGATGCCCGCACACCCGACATCATCGCTCACATCGCGACCGTCACCGGGGCCGATCCGGGCCGTCTCCACTATGTCTTCGTCTCCGCGTCGGCTCACACCGACGCCGAACTCACCGAACTCGTCCATCAGCTCACCCAGATCGAAAGTGAGATCCCATGACTCAGCCGCCCCAGGGCCCTACGAATTCTCAGGAACCGGTCGCCTCTCAGCCTCCGGCCGCACCTCGGCCCCAGGAGCCGGTCGTGCCGCAGACCCCTGCTGCGGACAGCGCGCAGGCTCCGCAGGCTGAGCCGGACCCGCTCAGGGAGGCGTTCACCGGTGTGCGCACCGAGATCGCCAAGGCCGTCGTCGGCCAGGACCAGGCAGTGACGGGAATGCTCATCGCACTGCTGTGCCAGGGTCACGTGCTTCTCGAAGGGGTTCCCGGAGTGGCGAAGACTCTGCTCGTGCGCAGCTTCGCCGCCGCGGTCAGCCTGGACAGCTCGCGTGTGCAGTTCACTCCCGACCTCATGCCCAGCGATGTCACCGGTTCGCTGGTCTACGATGCTTCCGCCTCGGACTTCTCATTCCGTCCCGGCCCGGTTTTCACGAACATCCTCATCGCCGATGAGATCAACCGCACCCCGCCGAAGACCCAGTCGGCCCTCCTCGAAGCGATGGAGGAGCATCAGGTGTCCGTCGGTGGACGCTCACGCAAGCTGCCTGAACCGTTCCTCGTCGCAGCCACCCAGAACCCCGTCGAATACGAAGGCACCTATCCGCTCCCGGAGGCTCAGCTCGACCGGTTCCTCTTCAAGCTCGTCCTCGACCTGCCCGAGCGGGATCACGAATTCGAGATCCTCGACCGCCATGCCCGGGGCTTCGACGCCGGGTCCCTGGCCGCGGCAGGTCTGCGTCCGGTCGCCGATGCCGAACTCATCGGCCGGGCCCGCGAAGCCATCGCCAAGATCTACATCGCCCCACAGATCATCACCTATATCGTCGACCTCGCCCGAGCCACCCGCCAGACCCCGTCCCTGGCCTTGGGCGTCTCACCTCGCGGAGCGACGAGGATGCTCGGAGCCGCCCGCGCTCATGCGTGGCTGAGCGGTCGGCACTATGTCACCCCCGATGACGTCAAAGCTCTGGCCCATATGTCGCTGTCGCACCGGGTCATCCTGCGCCCCGAGGCGCAGATGGACGGTCTGGACGTCGGTCAGGTCCTCGATTCGATCATCGCCACGACCGAAGTGCCCCGCTGAATGACCACCCGACTGTTCCTGCTCACCTTTCTCGGTCTCGTGCCGATCATGCTGGTGCCCTCATGGCCGACGGCCATGATCGTGGCCGGGGTGATCGTCCTGGCAGCGGTTCTCGATTTCTTCTTCGTCCCCCGGATCCACGGGTTGGAAGTCCAGCGCACACCGGGACCGATGGTCCGCCTCGGCGACAGCACCCACAGCACGCTGACTATCATCAATGGGACCAGCCGCCGGCTGCGCCTCCACGTCCGCGACGCCTGGGCACCGAGTGCCGGGGCGGTCGAGACTCGTTCTCGTCACGTGCTGGAACCGGGTGAGCAGACAGAGGTGATCACCGAGCTGGAGCCGACGCGACGCGGCGCGCTGCCCGGCGATCTGGTGACCGTGCGCAGTCGCAGCAGGCTCGGGCTCGTCCAGCGGCAGAAGAGCATCGATGTTCCCGCCTCTGTGCGTGTTCTGCCTCCTTTCGTGTCCCGGCGTGAGCTGCCGTCGAAGACGCAGAAGCTGCGGGAGCTCGAGGGACGGTCGGCGGTGATGATCCGCGGGATGGGCACGGAATTCGATTCGCTGCGCGACTATGTCGACGGTGACGATGTCCGGTCGATCGACTGGCGGGCCAGCGCCCGCGCGCAGAACCTCGTGGTCAAGACCTGGCGGCCGGAGAAGGATCGTCGCGTCGTCATCGTCGTCGATTCTTCCCGGTTCGCCGCCCGTCGCTGTGGCGAGGGAACGGTCTTCGACGCCGCGCTCGAGGCTTCGCTGCTGCTGACGGCTCTGGCCACGGGTGCCGGCGATCGGGTCGATGTCATCGTCGCCGATGCCCGGGTGCGGGCCGTCGCGTCGAGCCATCGGGCTCATGATCCGGTCCATGACCTGTCGGTGGCGCTGACGCCCGTGTACCCGGAGCTCTACGAGGCGAACTGGGAGTCGATCGCCGCGGCGGTTCTGCAGACCTCCCGGCAGCAGGCGCTCGTCGTCTTGGTCACTCAGCTCGATGAGGCGACAATCGCCGAGGACATCCTGCCCGTGCTGCCGACTCTCACGACTCACCACCGGGTCGTCGTCGCCGGAGTCGAAGATCCCGCGCTTGCGGTTCTGGCTGCCCGGCGCGGCGACGTCGACGACGTCTATACGGCGGCGGCCGCCGAGGCCGAGATGCTCGCAGCGGCGTCGCTGCAGTCTCGGCTGCGCGGACTCGGTGTCGCTTGCGTCCAGGCTCTGCCGGAGAAGCTTCCCGGAGCGTTGGCCGATCTCTACATCCGACTCAAGGTCACCGGCGGCCTGTGACCGCGACCCCGCTCAGCGGCGAACTGTCAGCGACAACTTGATCAGCGATCGGTGGAGATGACCGAGTATCCGGCCAGATGCTCGTCGAGATCGGCGCTGAGTCCGGCTGCGGCGGCGCGCTTGCCGAAGTGCCACGCGTAGACGACGACGGCCGCGGTATAGGCCACGCCGATCGCGATCTTGACCGCCGGCGGAATCGGGTTCGGGGTCACGAAGCCCTCGATGAGTCCCGAACCGAACAGCAGCAGCACGAGACCGCCGGCGACGACGAGCAGTGACCGAGCTTCGGAGGCGAGCTTGTCGCGACGCGGCCTGGGGCCCGGCACCACCCAGGCGAAGAAGAGACGCAGACCTGCGGCAGCGGCGAGGATGATGCAGCTGATCTCCGGGATCCCGTGCGGAAGGATGTAGAGGAAGAAGTCGGAGGCCCGGTCGAACTCGAACATCATCGCCCCGGAGAAGCCGACGTTGACGGCATTCGAGAACAGTCCGACGATGACATAGCCGCCGGTGATGCCGAGGAGGACGAACTGGACGGCGATCCACGCGTTGTTCGTCCACACGCCGACGGCGAAGAAGCCGTTCGGGTTCTCTTTGTAGTAGTCGACGAAATCATGTTCGGCGAACTGACGTCGGAACTCTCGATCCCCGAAGGTCTCGAGCACTTCCGGGTGCGTTCCCGCCCAGATGCCCGACAGGACGGCGACGGCGAGGAATCCGGCGGCCACGATGACGAAGTCCCACCGCAGCCGGTACAGCGACAGCGGCAGACTGATGACGAAGAACCGTGCGAACCCGGACAGTCCTCCGCTGGGCACGGACGAAAGATGGTTGCGGGAGCGGTGGACGATCGCCGAGAGCCGAGCGGCTTCGAGAGAGTCTGGGGCCACCGTCGTGATCCGCGACAGATCCTTCGACGCGGTCCGGTACAGCTCGAGGAAACGGGTCGTCTGCTCGGGTGTCAGCGTGTTCTTCTTCGCCAGTGCCGAGAGCTCCAGCCAGTCATCACCATGCAGCTGGGCCAGCAGGTTCGGATCCATCCCTCCACCCTATCGGAGACGACGCATGAGCACCTCCGACGCGGCGAGAGGCTCACGGCATGCTCTCGGCGAAACGACTGCCTCGGAACGCGGCGATATGACACGATGGTCGGGTGAGTACTCTGATCACCGGTGAAGCCGTCGAACTCAATGTCCAACCGGCCGCTCTCGCGGCGCGGGCATTGAGCTGTCTCATCGACTACATCGTCTATTCGTTGGTGAATATCGGTCTGCTCATCGCCATGTTCTGGCTCATGCTCAAGGTGCTCGATCTCAACGGGCTGCTCCTCGGTTCGCTCATGACCGTCATGACGATCTTCGTGTTCGTGCTGCTGCCGATGCTCGTCGAAGTGCTCAGCCATGGTCGCTCGCTGGGCAAGCTCATCCTCGGGCTGCGTGTGGTCCGCGACGACGGCGGCGCGGTCCGGCTGCGCCATTCCTTCATCCGCGCTCTGCTGTTTCCGTTCGAGATCGTCTCCAGCGGCGGCGGCATCGCGGCGCTGTCCGGTCTCCTCTCACCGCAGGCCAAGCGCCTCGGCGACTATCTGGCCGGAACCATCGCCGTCAGCGAACGCAGCCGACCTCTGCCGCCCATGCACACCCATGTGGCCCCTCATCTGCACGAGTGGCTCAACAGCACCGACGTGACCGCGATCCCCGATGGTCTGCATCGGCGCATCGTCGCGTTCCTCGCCATGGCGCCCCAGCTCGGTGCGGAGTCGAGGTGGCAGCGAGCGATCGAGCTCGCCACCGAGCTCAATCCCTATGTGGCTCCGGCCCCGCCGGAGGGAACGTTTCCCGAACAGTTCCTGTCCGCGGTCATCCATCGGCAGCGCATCGCCGAAGTCGAGAAGCAGCGCCGAAGGACCGACCGTGCAAACGCATTCCGGTCCGGGGTCGACACGCTCCCCCACGGTCTCAGCCTCACCCGCCGCTGACGCCTCAGGCTGACTGCCCGCCGCTGACGAGGCGGCTCGACTGCCACCGGTCGGCGGAGCGGACCTCGACCGGGTTCGCCCACTCCGCCGCCTGGCCGAAGAGATCCGGCAGTGCTCGATCAGTACCGGTAGTGCTCGGGTTTGAACGGTCCTGCCACGTCGACGCCGATGTATTCGGCCTGTTCCTTGCTCAGTTCCGACAGCTTCGCCCCGAGAGCCGGCAGGTGCAGGCGCGCCACCTTCTCGTCGAGCTCCTTCGCCAGCCGATGCACCGAGTTGCCGTAGTCATCATGGGCGTGCCACAGCTCGATCTGGGCGAGCACCTGATTGCTGAATGACGCACTCATCACGAACGACGGATGACCGGTGGCGTTGCCCAGGTTGAGCAGGCGCCCTTCGGAGAGGACGAGGAAGTCCGTGCGGTCGCGGCCGAGTCCCGCCTCGGCGGGCACGGGCACACTCCATTCGTGGACCTGCGGTTTGATCTCGATCTTCTCCACTCCGGGCAGGCGGGACAGCCCTGCCAGGTCGATCTCCTCATCGAAGTGGCCGACGTTGCCGACGATTGCGCCGGGTTTGAGAGTCTGCAGCACATCGACGTCGAGGACCCGGGTGTTTCCGGTCGTGGTGATGATGATGTCGGCGTGGGGAGCCACCTCGGCGAGGAGGTCGACCTGGTAGCCGTCCATCGTGGCCTGCAGCGCACAGATCGGATCGATCTCAGTGACGATGACGCGCGCTCCCTGCCCGCGCAGCGCCTCGGCGGCACCTTTGCCGACGTCGCCGTAGCCGATGACGACGGCGATCTTTCCACCGATGAGGACATCGGTGGCGCGGTTGAGTCCGTCGGGCAGCGAATGGCGGATGCCGTAGCGGTTGTCGAACTTCGACTTCGTCACCGAGTCGTTGACGTTGATGGCGGGGAACGGCAGAGTTCCCTGTTCGGCTAGGCGGTAGAGGCGGTTGACTCCGGTCGTCGTCTCCTCGCTCACGCCCTTGATTCCGGCGGCCAGACGGGCGAAGCGTCCGGGGGCCGCCTCGATGGTCGCGGCGATCTGCTTGAGCAGGACCTTGAACTCCTCCGAGTCCTCGGCGCCGGCGGTCGGCACTCCCCCGGCGGCTTCGAATTCGGTGCCCTTGAGCACGTACATGGTGGCGTCGCCGCCGTCGTCGAGGATGAGGTTCGGTCCGTCCGCGAAGTCGAAGATCTTGTCCGCGGCCCACCAGTACTCTTCGAGGGTCTCGCCCTTCCATGCGAAGACGGGGACGCCGGCCGGGGCCTCAGGGGTGCCGGATCCGACGACGACGGCCGCGGCGGCCTCGTCCTGCGTGGAGAAGATATTGCAGCTGGCCCACCGGACGTCTGCACCGAGTGCGACGAGGGTTTCGATGAGGACAGCGGTCTGCACGGTCATGTGCAGGCTGCCGGCGATGCGGGCCCCGGCCAGCGGAGCCGTCGAGGCGTATTCCTCCCGCAGCGCCATGAGGCCCGGCATCTCCCTTTCGGCGAGGCGGATCTGGTGTCGGCCGGCCTCGGCCAAGCTGAGATCGGCGACCTTGAAGTCAGTGGAATCGAGCACGGTACCTCCATACGGCGGGCTGTCTGATCGGCTTCGAGTCTATTGCCGGGCAGGCGGCTTGTCGCGTCATGCTCGTTCTGCGGACAGCGAAGACCGTCAGCAAGCGGTCATATCCTGACTGCCCTAATTCCGAGAAACGGAAGCAGAGGACCGGTTGCCGTCGATCCGGCTTCAGGCGTGAGCGTTGACGAAGTCCGTGACCTGGCGGGTGAGCGCGTCCACCTGCGGCGAATCGGCCGCTTCGACGTTGAGCCGGACAAGGGGTTCGGTGTTGGACTTGCGCAGGTTCACCCACCAGTCCGCACCCTGCAGGCCGATTCCGTCGAGGTCGTCGACGGTGTTCTCGGGGAACTCGCCGGCATGCGCGGCGAAGTCGGCGAGCACAGCGTCGGGATCGGCGACGGTGAAGTTGATCTCCCCCGACTGCACGAACCGGTCATAGTCGGCAACCAGCCGGGAGGCGGGGCCGCGCGACTCGGCGAGGGCGGCGATGAGGTGACAGGCGGCGAGCATCCCCGAGTCCGCCCCGAAGAACTCATCGAAGTAGAAGTGAGCCGAGTGTTCGCAGGCGAAGACGGCTCCGGTTTCGCGCATGAGCGACTTGATTCCCGAATGGCCGACCTTCGACCGCAGTGCGTGTCCGCCGGCGGCGGTGATCGTCTCGGCCACGCTGCGGGAGGTGATGAGGTTGTGGATGACTGTGGGTCGGTCGTCGCCGAGTGCCCGGGCCCGTGCGATCTCGCGTTCGGCGACGAGTGCGCCGACGGCCGAGGCCGACATCGTCGCGCCGGTCTCGTCGATGAAGAAGCAGCGGTCGGCGTCCCCGTCGAAGACGAGCCCGAGATCGGCGCCGTTGTCGACGACAGCGCGTGCCGCGTCGACGAGGTTCTCGGGTTTGAGCGGGTTCGCCTCGTGGTTGGGGAAGGTCCCGTCGAGCTCGGTGAAGAGGCCGATGACGTCGAAGGGCACCGAGGCGGCTCCCGCGTCCGTGCCGAAGACCTCCCCGAGGAGGCGCCCGGCCATTCCGTTTCCCGCGTCGAGCACGATCGACAGTCCCGTGACCTCATCGACGTGGGTGAGTTCGCGGATCCGTGCCGCGTACTGTTCCCGCATCCGGGATGCGGCAGTCTCGTCTTCGGCGATGGTCCGGCCGTCGGTCTGCGGTGCAGTGATCGCGAGTTCTCTGACTCGGGAGAGTCCGGAGGCCAGGCTGACTCCGGCGGCGCGGGGTCCGCAGATCTTGATTCCGTTGTAGTCGGCGGGATTGTGGCTGGCCGTGATCATGGCTCCGGGCAGATCGAAGATGCCCGAGGCGAAGTAGAGCTGATCGGTCGAGCACAGGCCGAGCAGGACGGCTGTCGAGCCGGCAGCGTCGACTCCTGCGGCGAAGGAGTGGGCGAATCCGGGAGAGCTCGGGCGCATATCGTGGCCGATGACCACCTCGGTGGCGGTGTGGATCTCTGCCATGGCTCGGGCCGTGGCCCAACCGAGGGCGAACAGGATGTCGTCGTCGAGCTGGTCGGGAATCCGACCGCGGATGTCATAGGCTCCGACGGCGGCGTCGAGGGCGGCCGTCCGGGCCTGTCCGAGTTCGGAGTCGATCAGGATCTGCTGTGCGGGTTCGATTCGGGTCGAGTCCGGCTCGCGGTGGCTCATGAGTCGCCGATGATGCGCAGGTGACCGTGTCGACGTCCCGAGGCGGCCGGATCGTCGGCCGGTCCCGGTGCGGTCCGGGCCGGGGTCTGATCGGCACGATCGGCGGCTTCGCGGACGGCGTCGGCGATCGCCAGCAGGTCGTCATGGCTGCGTTCGGGCGGGGCCTGCCCGGAGTCGATCCGGATGAGCTGCCAATCCACGGGCGGGGTCAGCTTCGCCGCATGTTCGGCGCACAGGTCATGAGCGCCCGGTTCGGCGCGCCTGCCCAGAGGTCCGATGACGACGGTCGCATCGGCGTGCACGTACGTCATGGTGGCGGCGGCGGGGCGCGAACAGCTGACTTTTGAACACATTCTCACGGCTGACACAGTCCCACACTCTACACGCCGCGCCCCGCCGATTCGCTCAGGCACGGCGGCGCCGCCCGTAGAATGAAGTGCTATGAGACCAAGGCGACATCGCGACCGACATGGGCGGGGTCTGCGGTCTCCGCTGCACCGGGCCGAGGTGCCCGCGCGGCTGAGTCGGGCGGAGAGTTTTGCGAAGGTCGCGGCCGCCGAATTCGCCCGCATGCGCAGGCACGAACCCGTTCTCCTCGCCGAGGTGGTGCTGGCCGTCGATTCCGTGCCGCCGGCGAGTTCGACCGAACCGAGCTTCGGCCGTGTGTTCCCGGCGGCCGGGGACCGTCCCACCCATATCGTCCTCTATCGACGGGTGATCGAAGATCATGCCGGTGCTGAGGCCCGGGATGGACTCATCGCCGAGGTGGTGGCGGACCAGGTCGATATCCTCCGTCGCACCTGAGATCCGCAGTCACCGCAGGAACCTGGTTCGTGAGACCTCAGCCGAGCCGGATATCCCGGTAGGCCACGCCTGCCGGGGCAGGCGCCGGGACGACCGTGGAGATTCCGTCCTCGGTGGTCACGACGAGGGTCGCATGCACCCCATCGGACTGTGAGCCCGAGGCTTGGGATCCCTTGAGGACGAGTGCGCGCACCGACTCCTCGGAGACGTCGCTCGGATTGAGCACGGTCGTTCCCGTCGGGTTGAGGTCGATCGATTGAGGATCGGTAAGCGTTCCGTCGTCGAGCATTCCCTGCACCTGCACATGTCCCTGACCGGGAGAGAGGTTCAGGGAGGACTCACCGGTGCGAGGAAGCGCCAGAATCTGGGTCTCGGCGAGGGAGTCGGTCGACGGGATGCTGCCGAAGTCGGCGGCTCCCTTCCCACCGTCTTTGCCGATGAAGGCTCCGGCCTGGACGCGCTGAGAGGATTCGACGACGAGACTCGTGGCGTCGAGATCCCCGAGGTCGGCCTCGGCGACCCCGCGACCGACGACGGTCATCGAGGAACGGGGAATGTCGATCTCTCCGTCCGGCCCGTACGCCTTCAGGGACACCTCGGCGAGGTCACCGCTCGGGTTCGCGACCCGGACTCGCACATCTTTGCCGCTGAGCCCGGTGAGCACCTGCTGGCGATCGGCTCCTGCCCCACCGGCCGCGAGGTCGATGCCCTGCGGCTTGAGTCCGTCGAGGACGGTCTCCTGGACGGAACCGGCCAGGACTCCACCGTCGACGGTGACGTCGACGGCAAGAGCCTCTGCCCCTCCAGCCAGCCCGCCCAGCGGGACGGCACGCTGCTGACCGGCCTTGATGCTGAGTTCGGTCGGTTCGGCGGATTCGCCGCCCGGGGTCATGAGCGCAACCTTCGCCTGGACGGGAACGTCTCCAGGATTGCTCAGCAGCAGCTGCGAGTTCGAGCCGGTGGCTCCGGATCCGGCGACGATCCGGAAGCTGCTCGATGCCTGGGCGCAGGTGAGGGTGGCGAGGCCCGTGAGGTCACCGGAGCTGCCTTCGACGGTTTCGAGGCCGGTTGTCAGGGCTGGAGCCCCGGGGCGGGCGAAACCGGTGACTAGCTTCGTCGAGTCGATGCTGTCGTCTCCGGAGACGAAACCCTGGCCGGAGGGATTGTCGAAGTCGATCGAACCGCCGAGATCGGCGACCTGGAGACGAGCCGAGGAGGTCGAACCGTCTGCGGCTCCGATCGGTGCGGAGGCGGAGACGACACGGGTTGAGACCTTCGAGTCGTCGACGAATTCGGCATCGGTGCCTTCGGCTTCTCCGGCTGTGAGCAGGGGGCCGGGACAGACGACGCGGGTATCCGCGGTGGGCATGCGCACCTGTTCCGGACTGCGGTCCAGCGTGCCGGGGGTCAGCGGGGTGAGGAACGAGGTCATGGCCACGAGCACCCCGGGCACGGCAATGGCCGCGAAGGTCACGATGCTGCGCTGGTGCTTCATGCCTTCTGCTCCTCACGGCCGGGCTTCCGCGTCACATTCCCCGCCCGGCCGAAGGGGATGGCGACGATGAGGCTGAGCAGTCCGAGCACCCATCCGACGATGACGCCGATCGGGTAGAGCGGTGAGTTCAGCGAGATCTCGACCGTTCCCCCGGCTGCGGGGAGGTCGAATTCGCTTGCCCACGCCTCTTCGCCGGGCTTCGGCTGCGGCAGCGGCTCACCGTCGATGCTTGCGGTGATGCCGTGCGCTGCATCGGCGATGGTCAAGGTGCGCCCCTCCTGACCGGCCGGCACCGTTGCGGTGGTGCCTTTCATCGCCGCCGTTGACACCTTCCCTTCGGCGTCGCGGATGAGGAATCGGCCGCTGTAGGGTTTGTCGACGCGCCACAGCTGTCCGGACGAGGTCGGTCCGACCGGCAGGAGGCCCTCGGAGACGGATACCGAGTTGGTCAGGCTGCCGGCATCGGGGCCGACGAGGACGAAATCGACTCCGAGTTCACCGAGGATGCTGCCGAGGTCACCGGAGTCATCGGCCGAGAGCGCGGACGCGGCCTGAGCCACGAGCACCTGGTCGGGGGTGATCGGCAGCGGGCGGCGCTGCCACGGCCACCCTCCCACGGTTTCTGCCGAGGTCACCGTCGATGTGCCCAGCACCGTGCCGTCGGCGGAGGCGATGAGGGTGGCCAGAACTTCTCCGTCGACATTGTCCAGGCGGAGGGTGCGCGCTTGGGTCTCCCCCGCGGCGCGGTCAGAGGCCAGTGCGGGGACGTTGCTGTCGGAGGTCGCGGTGACCGCTTCGGGCGAGGATGTGGCCCGTCCGGCGCCGATGGCGATGAGCCCGATGGCCGCTACGGTCACGAGTCCGACAAGGCCGCGCATCGGCAGCCGGCCGGATGCCGCGGAGGCTCCCTTGGCCGAACTCTTCGCAGAGGACGAACCGGTGTCTCGGCTGCGCCCGGGGCGGCGACCGACGGTGCGGTCGGCGCCGAGGGACAGCAGCAGGATCGATCCCAGGCTGACCAGGGTCAGTCCCGCTGCGGGGTATGAGGCGATGAGGTGGAACGGTCCCGTCTCCGCGGGCAGATGCACCTGGATCGCGGCGAGGATGAGACCGCCGACGTAGAGTCCGACCGCCCAGGTCAGGCGAGAGAGTTCGAGCCGGGCCTCGATGAGGGTGAAGAAGGCCAGGATGAGCATCGGCAGCATCAGGACCGGAGCCCAGAGCTCGAGGGTGCCGGCAGAGACCCCGCCGAAGCCGAGATCTGAGATCAGCTTCGTCAGCCAGGACATGTCGAGCGGAGCGGGGAACCCGACGGCGAGCAGATAGGTCGGGGCGGACTCGGTGGCCGTGGTCTGCCCGGGCATCGTGAGAAGAGTTCCCGGCTCGCGGACGACGGCCCACAGCCACGCCCAGCCCAGGAACACGGTCGGGGCGAGCAGCCACAGATGGCGCAGACCGCGACCTGCCACCAGAAGCACCGCGGTGCCGAGGACCGTGACCAGCAGGAGCAGTGGAATGCCTGCGGTGATGACGAACAGCAGCAGGCCGGTGCCGGCTGCCGCGGCGATCGATCCGGTCGTCAGGCTGCGGCGCAGAGTCAGCACCGCCAGCGGTGCACAGATCCAGACGAGGATCACACCGAGGCGGCCGTCCGACAGCGCGGCCGTGAACAGCGGAGACGCGATCCACAGCAGTGCGGCGAAGCCGCGCACCCACCGCCGCGCCCGCACACTCCCCGCGCCCGCGTACGCGGTGATGGCAGCCAGGATCGGCGCGGCCAGCAGCAGGGAGCGGACCATGACATCGACATGGCCGAAGAAGAGGAGGGAGAGCACGCCGAGGACGAGGTGGTAGGGGTCGGCCGGCACCGCCGCACCGGTCGAAACGTCGAGGTGACGCCCGAGGAGACGGTCGACGATCTCGCCGAAGCCGATGTCGGTCGAACCCAGGGCGCCGCCGGCGAGGTGGCCGGGGCCGAAGAGTCGGAAGCTGATGACCCCGCTCATCACCACGGCGGCGAGGATCACATAGGTCAGGGGTGCCCGCAGCAGACTGGAACCGCCGGAGATCTCCAGACGTGAGAAGGAGTCGATGGCCTCTTCGGTGTCGCCGACCGGGTTGAGTTCGGCATCGGTATCGGGACCGCCGGTGGGAACCTCGGCCGGGCGAGAGTCATCGCTCTCACCGCTCATCGTCCGGCGTTGGACGGCGAGTTCTTCGTCATCGGCGTAGAGCGCGGCGACATGTCCGGTGTTCGATCGTCTGGCCACACGGTTGCGACGGGCGTTGGCGCGTCTCAGCGGGGCGGTCGTCGACACATCCGCGGGAAGACCGATGAGCGCACCGAAGTGCCACCCGGCAGGTCGGAAGTTGTTCGACAGCAGCCCGCCGACGATGCGGCCGAGGTGGCCGAGCGCCAGAAAGCAGAACAGTGAGACCAGCCCCTGACCGGCGAGGCTGAGGCGGTAGCGCTGCTCAGTCCGGATCTGAGTCTTCGACCTCGGTGGGTGGGGCGAGGAGCCGAGTCGGGCAGCGGACGCAGCGGAGATCTCCATCCGCGCTCGCGGGGCCAGCAGCACGCGGGCGCCGAGGTCGCGCAGACGACGGGAGTATTCGAGACCGGAATAGGCGGGGCCGAGAACTCGGGACGGTGCCCCGATGCGCTCGAGTTCGGTGGTGGCCATGAGCAGGCCCGGCAGGTCGAGACCCAGTGTTTCGATCTGACTGTCGCGCTGCCCCTGGTCGATCTCCCCGGAGCCGACGGGGTTGAAGCGCTCCCCCGCCGAGGTGGTGCTCACTCCGGCGGAGACGATGCGCCCGGAGCATATGAGCTTCGGTCCGACGGCGGCGATGGATTCCGTCTCCCCGATGGCGTCGAGCAGCTCATCGAGGCAGTCTGGTTCGGGACGGGAGTCAGGGGTGAGGAACCACAGGAAATCCGATTCCGCGATCTCCGGCATCTCACCGGCTTCGCGGACCGTCCGCCCCCCGAGATCCACCACGGGGATCTCGGGGTAGTGCGGACGCAGAGCTGTTTCGAGCTCGACCTTGCTGGCATCGTCGCCGGAGACGACGACGATGGTGACGGCTTGCCTCACACGACCTTTTTCTTGAGCCGGCGGCGTTCGCGTTCGGACATTCCGCCCCAGATGCCGAAGCGCTCATCGTTGGCGAGCGCATATTCGAGGCATTCGGAACGGACGTCGCAGGAGGCGCAGACCCGCTTGGCTTCACGAGTCGATCCGCCCTTCTCCGGGAAGAACGCCTCGGGGTCGGTCTGAGCGCAGAGGGCCTGGTCCTGCCAGGACAGTTCGCCGTCGTCTGCGGCTCCCAGCAGCAGGGACAGCGGAGAGACGGCGGAATTGTCCGGCGGCAGCGGCGTCAGATCACTCGGATCGACGGCCAGCGGATCCGGCAGCGTCTCGGGTGTACGTGCTCCCGGTTCGATGAACCAGTCTTCGGCACGGCGGGAGGTGACTCCCGGTGCGGCGGTGAAGTCTTCTCTCTCCCGCCATTCTCTCTGTGCACTTTGCACGGTTTTCCCCTTTCTCACGCTCGAGCAGGTCCAGTACCGTGACTGAGGCGATCAGTCCGATGTACGGTCGAATCCTGAAGGATCCCTGCTCGGCGCGTTCCCCTTAGGTATAAATTACACGCGTGTCATTACCGCCCCGTCAAGCCCTTATGGAGTATCGAGACACCCCGTGAGACGCTATTCGAACATGCGTTCACATGCACACGCGCCCGTAACCCCATATATAGGTCACGGCCCAGTCATAAGGCACAACCTGTGGGATTCGCCTGAGCAAACCTGGAGAATTTAGAAAGTGGGCACCCACAATGGGATTATGGAGAGATGAGAGTGGAATCACCGGTGGCCCGGCATGAATGACCGTCTGCTCACCGTCTACGCGCCTCCCGTCGAGGAAGAGATCGCGTCGGGCTCCGACCTCTCCGCGATCCTCATCAACGCCCTCCGGCGCAACCGCATCGACCTCAAGGACGGCGATATCCTCGTCGTCGCCTCGAAAGTCGTCTCCAAGGCCGAGGGACGCCTGCGCACGGTCTCAGATCGCGCCGAGTTCGAGGAACTCGTCGCGGAGACCGGCACCCACTTGGTCGCTGAACGCTCCTATCGCTCCGGCACCACCGTCCAGATCGTGCGCACCCCGGCAGGCACCGTCCAGGCCGCAGCGGGCCTCGACCAGTCGAACTCCGGCGGTGCCGTCATCCTCCACCCACTCGACAGCGACCGGTCCGCCGACGGCCTGCGCCGACGGGTCGAACAGGCCTTCGAGGTGCGCATCGGTCTGGTCATCTCGGATACGAGCTCACGGCCGTGGCGGGTCGGGGTCGGCGATATCGCCATCGGCCTGTCCGGGTTCTCCGGCCTCGACGACCAGCGCGGTCGCCCCGACGACGACGGGCGCGTCCAGACGGTGACCGTGCGCGCGATCGCCGATGAGATCGCAGCGGCAGCCGACTTGGTCAAGGGCTCCTCCCGCGGACTGCCCATGGCGTTGGTCCGCGGAGCCGGCGGATACCTCGACAACGGCGACGAAGGCGCCCGTGCGCTCTCCCGCGACCTCGGCGAGGACTGGTTCCGACACGGCCATGTCGAAGCCATTCAGCGCGGTCTGGGAGTCACCGACCTGCCCGGCAGCGCCCCTGCCGGCGACGACAGCGACGACATCCTCGAAAGGGTGTCTCGAGCGATCCGCGTCGTCCGCGCCGGGCAGTCGCGGACTCCCGGCCATGCGGCGTGGCGGATGCGGATCGAGGGGTCGGGATCGCGGATCACGCTCAGCCCCTCTGACTCGCCGGCGACCGCCCAATCGGGCGGCCCGCCCCTGCTCGAGGCGATGGTCGGGCTCGGATCTCTCGTCGAACGCCTCCATACAGCCCTCTTCGCCGAGGATCTCAGCGCCTCCACGCGCTATCACTGGGTCGATGGTGAGCTCGGGGCCTTCCCCCGCGGGGTGACGATCGACATCGGCCTCATCGTTCACTGACCCTCCCGACAGGCTGCATTCGGAACACAATCATGGAAGCGGATATGGATCTCTCAGTCATCGCGCGCACCGGCGGGCCCGTCCTCATCTGGCGCGGACCCGATTTCGATCGCCTCGACCTCACCGGCCCGGTCGTCTCGAACTGGGTGAATAAGGGAGTCGGCCTCTTCGGCGACTACGACCTCGGACCGGAGTTCACTCTCTTCGCTCCTCTGCCAGAGGGCCTGCACTGGCGCGAACTCGTCTCTGTCCTCAGTGTCCTGCTGGCCGGGGGCCGCGTCGTCATCGCGAACGAGGCACCGGACGAGGACTTCATGGCCCTCGTTCCCTTCGGCCACGAGGATGATGACCAGGTGTCCGACGCCGACGAGGTCTTCGTCTTCAATCCCCCGGCCCTGGCGCTGAGCACTCCGGTCGATGCCGACTTCGTCGACGTCAATTCCGCCATCCGCGCCTACCCCGATGTCACAGCGCGTCGCCTCGACGCTTCGGGAATCCTCGAAGTGGACGGTCAGGTCATCGACTGGACGAAGTCCGAGTCGACCGACGCAACCCGTCCGCAGGGACTGCTCGCCTCGAACTCGACCCCGCTGCCGGGCGAGTGGCCGCGCTTTCTGCAGCACCTCCTCGGCGGTGGTGAGGTCCTGCTCACCAGCAGAGTCGACGATGCTCGCATCACGGACCTGGCCGCCGGGCTGGGAGTGGTCCATGGCACACTGGGCACATGGACAAAGTAGTTGATACCCCCGCAGCAGCGGTGGCCGACATTGCAGATGGATCATCGATCGCCGTGGGCGGCTTCGGTGTCGTGGGCGTGCCCGAATTCCTCATTCGGGCTCTCCAGGCCCAGGGAGCCAAAGACCTCGAGGTGATCTCGAACAACGCCGGCGTCGACGGCCGCGGACTGGGCATTCTGCTCGCCGACGGACGACTCCGCCGCATCATCGCCTCCTACGTCGGCGAGAACAAGGAATTCGCCCGTCAGTACCTCTCCGGTGAACTGGAGGTCGAACTCACTCCGCAGGGCACCCTGGCGGAGAAGCTGCGCGCAGGTGGCGCCGGCATCCCCGGCTTCTTCACCATCACGGGCGCCGGGACGCAGGTCGCCGAGGGCGGCATGCCCTGGAAGTACGACTCTGACGGCAACGTCGTCAAGGAATCTCCGGCCAAGGAGACGAAGGTCTTCGACACCTTCGGAGAAGAGAAGGAATACGTCCTCGAGAAGTCCCTGGCTCCCGACTACGCACTTGTGCGCGCCGCGATCGGTGACCGGCACGGCAACCTCGTCTTCCACTCCTCGGCACGGAACTTCAATCCCCCGGCCGCACAGTCGGCTCGCATCACCATCGCCGAGGTCGAAAAGCTCGTCGAACCCGGAGAGATCGATCCGGACATGGTCCACGTGCCTGGCGTCTTCGTCCACCGCGTGGTGCCGCTGACGCCCGAACAGGTGGCGGACAAGCCCATCGAGAAGCGCACCGTACGAGAAGCCTGAGGAGACACAGAAATGTCATTGACACGCAATCAGATGGCGGCCCGTGCCGCCCAGGAACTCGAAGACGGCAGCTACGTCAACCTCGGCATCGGCATGCCGACCCTGGTGCCCAATTTTCTGCCCGAGGGTGTCCACCTCGTGCTCCAGTCGGAGAACGGCCTGCTCGGCGTCGGCCCGTACCCGACCGAGGATGAGATCGACCCCGACCTCATCAACGCGGGCAAGGAGATCGTCACGATGAACCCGGGCGCCGCGTACTTCGACTCAGCGGCGAGCTTCGGGATGATCCGCGGCGGCAAGATCAACGCCGCGATCCTCGGCGCCATGCAGGTGGCCACGAACGGAGACATCGCGAACTGGATGATCCCGGGCAAGATGGTCAAGGGCATGGGTGGCGCAATGGACCTCGTGCACGGTGCCCAGCGCGTCATCGTCATCATGGACCATGTCGCCAAGGACGGTTCGCACAAGCTGTTGAAGTCGTGCGAGCTGCCGCTGACAGGAAAGGGCGTCGTCGAGCGCATCATCACCGATATCGCCGTCCTCGACGTCAGCGGTGACGCGTTCACCCTCGTCGAACTCGCCCCGGGCGTGACCGTCGACGAAGTCAAGGAGAAGACAGGCGCCGAGGTGATCGTCCCCGAGGACGTCCCCACCATCGAGGTCGCCGCCTGAGTTCCAGGTGACCGGCCCGGGCCTCACGCGTGCAGTGTCCGAACGAGGACACTTGGTGATCGAACAGTGGTCACGTTCGGATGCTCTCTCTGATCGCTCAGAAGCATCCGAACGTGACCACTGTTCTGTGTTCTGCTGCCAGCGCACCGCAGTCTTGACCACCCACGCGCTGGCGTCGACCGCCGCCGAACACCGGATTCGTCCGTCAGGACCGTCGGACGTTGCTCGACACCGTCGGAAACGCAGATTGTTGGGTCGATCCACGGTGGTTACGTTGAAGAAATCACCGCGGATCGACCCAACAATTCTGCGGGGGCCCTGCACACCGGTTCGCAGGGGTGAGTAAGCATTCGCTGGGGCGAGTTGAGCAGACGAGCTCAGCCGCCGGTGGTGGCGGACAGCGCGCGCTCAGCGGCCGGCAGCTCCGGAATTCAGTCCGGTGGTCGCTACGAACACATCGCCGTGGCCATCGGCCGTCACCGTCGGTTCGTTGGCCGCGATGAAGGCGCTCTGCCCACGTTCGAGGGTGAGCGTCGAGCCGAGCGAGCTGAGTGTGACAGTTCCCGCGGTGCACAGCACGATCGCCGCACCGCGCCGTTCCACCGTTGTCGTGCGCGGGCACCGCAGTGCCTGCAGAGCGAAGTCATCGGTGGGTCCCAGCAGCATTCCCGAGTGATCGGGTTCGACCATCCGGGGTGCACCGGCGTGGAAGTCCGTGATCTTCGACAGCTGTTCGATGTCGACGTGCTTCGAGGTCAGCCCGCCGCGCACGACGTTGTCGCTCGAGGCCATGATCTCTATGCCTGTGCCGAAGAGGTAGGCATGCAGCACTCCGGCGTCCATGGTCAGCGCTTCTCCCGGCTGCAGGTGAACTCGGTTGAGCATGAGTCCGACCAGCGCGCCGGGGTCATGGGGATAGTCGGTGACCAGCTCGCAGAATGTCTGCGCCGGGTCGACCGCGCTGCCTGACCGGCTGATGTGTCCGACCGGCAGTTCGTCGATCCCATGGGCGGCGACCTCGTCGACGAGCCCGGGCGTCCGCGGATCGCTGAGGATGATTTCAACGGCGCGTGACAGCGCCTTGGATTCGCTGAAAGACTTCAGCGCTGCGATGATCGCTCCGAGCACGTCCAAGGACGGCGGAGTCAGCGGCTGGGAGAGCATCCGTTCGAACGTGGCTCGCACGGCCTTGCGCGGGCGGAACCCCGTGAGCGCGTGGAAGTCGGTGAGCGCGTAGATGAGCTCCGGTTTCGCCGAGGCGTCCTTGAAGTTCCGGTCGGGAGCGTCCAGCGCCGGTCCGGCCGCTTCCTCGGCGGCGAATCCGGCCCGGGCCTGTTCGCGATTCGGGTGCACCTGGATCGACAGGGCCTTGCTCGCCGAGAGCACCTTGAGCAGGAACGGCAGTCGCGCTCCGAAGGACTCGAGGGAGTCGTGGCCGAGCAGACCTTCAGGGTCCCCCACCAGGTACTCGATGAGGTTGGGTCCGAGCCGAGGCTCGGCCTCCGTCGCCACGCCGCCCGTCGGCTGCTGCCCGCCGAGGCGGTTCTGCCGTTCCAGCGGAGCCTGGGACGGCGTGTGCCCGACGTCGAGTCGAGAGGGGCTGACCGGGTGGGCTCCGAGCCAGAGTTCCGCGCAGGGGGTGCCGTCCGGGACTGTGCCGAGGATCGCGGGAATCGCGTCGGTGCTGCCCCATTCGAACTTCTTGACCGTATTGTGCAGACGATGCACTGCGGGCCCCCTTTTGACAGGATCGATTTGGATTCACATCCGGTGATTTCCGGTTGTGCTCAGTCCAGCCTAGCCCCGCTGTCGTGGCCGGGGTCGGCACTTCACTGACTGTTCAGCCGAAGTCACAATCTATTCACCGCTTGTCACCTGCGCAGATACATATCGACCGGTCACTGCCGCAACCGGAATCGTCCGGGAAACCAGACAGTGCCCCGAGGGAGATCCACAATGGGTTCGTCCTCGGGGCACTGTCCGGCAGGCGCTGCACGCCCTGTCCTCGATGCCTGGTGTCAGCCGACTACGCGGATGACCTTGGCTCCACGGTTCAGCATCCAGCTGTAGCTGCGCTTCGTGGTGTTCGTCCGCGTCGAGCCGGCATCGTACATCTGGCCCTTGGTCTCGGAGATGATTCCGATATGACCGGGGATCCAGATCAGGTCGCCGGCCTTGGCGTCCTTGAGCGAGATCTCCTTGCCGGCGTAACGCTGCTGACTGGTTGTGCGCGGCAGCTTGATGCCGTTCTTGCCATAGACGTACTGGGTGTAACCCGAGCAGTCCCAACCGGACTTCGGCGAGGTCCCGCCCCAGACGTACTTGACGCCGAGGTTGGCCTTCGCATCCTTGATGATGGACGCACGCTGGGCCGCGATCTTCTCGGCCTTGGACGGCTTGTCCTTCTTCTTGTCGTCGTCCTTCTTCTTGTCGTCCTTGGACTTGTCGTCCTTGGACTTGTCGTCCTT
>Ga0308157_10002759_pt1 | contig 27485 bp, 20 predicted proteins | sample PhyBR1_FD_201035 | JGI IMG/M metagenome (GOLD analysis project Ga0308157, IMG submission 201035) | Phyllosphere microbial communities from UC Gill Tract Community Farm, Albany, California, United States - DLSLB.R1 | ecosystem: Host-associated > Plants > Phyllosphere > Unclassified | place: USA...
CCTTCTCGGTCATCAAGATCAGGTCGGCGTCGAGCGCGTCAAACGGGCGGTCCTGGAAGTCGTGATGGTCGGGCAAAGGCAGCTCCGTGATGCGCAGGCCGGCGGCCTTCAGCATGCCGAAGAAGCGCGCCGGGTTGCCGATGCCGGCGGCGGCGGCCACGCGCAGGCCCGGCTGCGCGAGGGTGGCCAGCGGCCGGCGCTGCGAACGATCGATGAGCTGCTCGGCATGCGCGCCGGCCAGCGTCATCTGGATGGGCGCCGCGCCGGCCGCGCCGACCGATCGCGCCAGCTCGTCGGTCAGCACCGGCGTGTTGATGACGGTGAAATCGCGCCGGCGCGATACCGGCTCGCGCAGCGGACCGGCCGGCAGCAGCCAGCCGTTGCCGGCGCCACGGCCGTCGAACAGGATGATCTCCACGTCGCGCTGCAGGGCGTAGTGCTGCAGGCCGTCGTCGGTCAACAGGATATTCACTTCGGGATGCGCGGCCAGCAGCGCGCGGCCGGTGGCTGCGCGGTCGCGGCCCACCATCACCGGGCAGCCGGTGCGCTGCTTGATCAGCAGCGGCTCGTCGCCGACCTGCGCCGGCGTCGATGCGGCGCTTACCTCGCGCGCGCTGCCGCCGTCGCTGCCATGGCCGCGCGAGATCACACCCGGCGTCATGCCCGCAGCCTGCAACGATTGCACCAGCCAGATGGTCAGCGGCGTCTTGCCGGTGCCGCCGATGTAGATATTCCCCACCACCACCACCGGCACCGGCAGCCGCGAGGACTTCAGCACGCCGGCACGGAACAAAGCCGCGCGCAGGCCGCTGAGCGCGCGGAACAGCAGCGACACCGGCCACAAGGCGCAAGCGAGCGGGCCGCGCCGCAGCCAGTTGCGCGTCAGCGTCGTTTCCAGCGCTGACGATTTGGTGGGAGTTTGATTTGGCAATTCGGAGCCTTGGCCTGCCGCCCGTCATTCCCGCGCAGGCGGGAATCCATGCTGAACGTCCGCAACCGGCGCTCTATGGATTCCCGCCTGCGCGGGAATGACGGCGGGCGTCGTTACATTATTTGGCACCGCTGGTCTGCGCGGCGAAGGTCAGCTTTTCGTAGCCCGCGATGCGCGCCGCTTCCATCACGTTGATGACCATCTGGTGCATCGCGAACTGGTCGGCGTTGACGATCACCACCGGCGACTTGCCGGCAGCGCCGCCCTTGTCGGCGGCGTTCTTCATGGCCTGCGCGAAGCCGGCCACGTCATGGAACGACACCGGCTCGCCGTTGATCGTGTAGTTGCCCTTGGCGTCCACCGTCACGTCCAGCTCGAACGGCTTGTCGGCCGCCTTCTGCGCGTCGGCGGTCGGCAGCGTGATCTGCAGTTCGGTGAACTTGCTGTAGGTGGTGGTCACCATCAGGAAGATCAGGATCACCAGCAGCACGTCGATGAACGGGATCAGGTTGATCTCGGGGTCTTCGCGATGCCGGCCTTTGCGGAAGTTCATGCGGCGTCCTTACTTGCGCTTGCTGTGCACAACATCGACAAACTTCACCGCCTGCTGCTCCATCTCGATGATGAAGCTGTCCACCAGCGCGCGGAAGTGGCGATAGAAAACCAGCGTCGGCATCGCGATCGCCAGGCCGAAGCCGGTGTTGTACAAGGCCACCGAGATACCGTGCGCCAGCTGCGCAGGATTGGAACCGGTCGCGTTCTGCGCGCCGAAAATCTCGATCATGCCGACCACCGTGCCGAACAGGCCCATCAGCGGCGCCAGCGTCGCGATGGTGCCGAGCGTGGTCAGGAAGCGTTCCAGCGTGTGGGCCACGCCACTGCCGGCCTCCTCGATGGATTCCTTCATCACCTCGCGCGGCGAATCGATGTTGCGCAGCGCGGCCGACAGCACCACGCCCAGCGGCGAACTCTTCTCCAGCTTGTCGATGACATCCGGCGTGATATTGCCGCCGCGGTAGACCTGCACCACTTCATCGAGCAGCTTTTTCGGCAGGATCTTGCTGCGGCGCAGATAGAGCAAGCGTTCGATGATCAGCGCGGTCGCGACGATCGATGCGACCAACAACAACCAGATAGGCCAACCGGCGGCTTGTAATATGGCGAGCAAAAGGGACTCCTGTCTAGATAAACACCCGAAGGCGCAATGTATCTTGTTGGGCCGTCCACGGCAAGTGGCGGATGACAGGCGGAACGCTCCCGTCCCGGCGTCGCCAGAGTTCTGCACATTTTCTGTGGACAATTGTGTGTGCAATGGCCAGCACGGCCGCCCAAGTCATTGATTTAAAAGAACAAAATTTCAAAGCTCAAAAATAGCGCAGCTGAAGCGCCCGGGCCCGCTTTTTGCCCTGCAAAAGTTGTGCCCAGTTATGCCCATATTCTGTTGATAAGATTGTGAGCAAGGCACTCAACCCTGCCCCAAGTGGTTGATTTCAATCAATTTTATTTCCCTGCGCAAAAATCTGGCATATGGCCCCATATGGCCGGCAAACGGCTGATTCAGCCACCAAAAGTGGCTCGACGGCGCTGGATGTGGAGTTCTGCACAAAAAATGTGGATAAGATTGTTAGCAAGGCTACCCGCTCCCTGCAAACCCTTTGATTTATAAGGATATTTTTTCCATGCGTAAAAATAGCGCAGGCAAAACCGGCCAAAATTGCGTTTCTGGCGGGCTGGTATGGTTGTGGACTTCTGCACACTTAATGTGGATAAGATTGTTAGCAACGCCTCCCACATGGTGAAAGATCGTTGATTTATAAGGGAATTTTTGCCGTGAGTAAAAATCGTGCAAGCCACCTGTTTTAACCACTTCTCATAGCTAAAACCGGGTTTTCCACCGGCCCGCGCAAGTCGGCTATCGATAATGCCCGGCTATCGCAGCAAAGCTGTCACTTCTGCACATTTTATGTGGATAAGATTGTGAGCAAGGCAGTACAGCATGATCAAAGCCATTGATTTATATCGTTTTTATTGTCCTGCACAAAAAGGAAGCAGGCGATTTTTTATCCCCAGCCCGGCGGCTCCACCCTGCGGACGACCCCAGCCCCCTCATTCACCGTCATACGGCCCCTGGGGGCAAGTCGAGAGTTTTGCACACCTTCTGTGGATAAAAGTGTGCGTAATACCATGCATCACTATCTAAGCCATTGATTTATCTCAATATACTTGCTTTGCGTAAATTTTAGGCATGGCAAAATAAACAAGAAGAAAATAGCTATCGCTCACAAAAGTTCCACACATCTTTTGTGGATAACTTTGTGCGTAACTGCCGGTGGCTATGCCAAAGTGCTTGATCCATAAGGGTTTTTCCTCGTTGCACGCAAATACGGCAGAAATGTTTACCCTTTAAAATCATATACCTACCTATAATACTTACCGCTTTAGATGCTCTATGACCGCTGTGTGACCTAAATCGCAGAGTGTGGATAGTTTCCTTTATTGAAATCTATGATCTTCGACGACCACAACGCCCCCGCCCCTGCCGCAGCCCCCGTGATGACCGTGACCGCGCTCAACCAGGCTGTTGCGCGGCTGCTCGAGCGCACCTTCCCGCTCACGTGGATTTCCGGCGAGGTGTCCAATTTCACCAAGGCCAGTTCCGGCCACTGGTACTTCACGCTCAAGGACGACGCGGCCCAGGTGCGCGCGGTGATGTTCCGCGGCCGCGCCCAATATGCCGGCTTCATTCCGCGCGAGGGCGACAAGGTCGAGGTGCGGGCGCTGGTCACGCTGTACGGCGCGCGCGGCGATTACCAGATCAATGTGGAGGCGATACGCCGCGCCGGCGTCGGCTCGCTGTTCGAGGCCTTCCAGCGGCTCAAGGAAAAGCTGGACGCGGCCGGCCTGTTCCACCCGGAGCGCAAGCGCGCCTTGCCGCTGTTCCCGCGCACCGTGGGCATCGTCACCAGCCCGCAGGCGGCGGCGCTGCGCGACGTGCTGACCGCGCTGAAACGGCGCGCGCCGCATGTGCATGTCGTGCTGTATCCGACGCCGGTGCAGGGCCAGGGCGCGGGCGAGAAGATCGCCGCCGCCATCGACACCGCCTCGCTCCGCAACGATTGCGATGTGCTGATCGTCTGCCGTGGCGGCGGCAGCATCGAGGACCTGTGGTCCTTCAACGACGAGGACGTGGCCTACGCCGTGGCCAACTGCCGCATGCCGGTGATCTCCGGCGTCGGCCACGAGACCGACTTCACGATCTGCGACTTCGCCGCCGACCTGCGCGCCGCCACGCCGACCGCCGCCGCCGAACTGGCCGTCACGCCGCGCGCGGACTGGATGGCGTCCCTGCGCGCCGACGTGGTCGACCTGCGGCGCGCGATGCGGCGCAGCGTCGGCGACGCGTCGCAGAACCTGGACAACTACACGCGCCGCCTGCTCAGCCCCGGCGCGCAGATCCGCCAGCAGCGACTGAAGCTGCTGGCGCTGTCCACCGCGATGACGCACGCGAACCGCGCCCCGCTGGCGCAGGCGCGCTTTCAACTGGACCGCCTGAGCGGCCGCCTCGGCGCGCGCAAGCCGGATGTGACGGCGGCGCGCTCGCGGGCGTCGGACCTCCAGCACCGGATGACGATGAGCGTCTCCACGCAGCTGGCGCAGCGGCGCGACGCGCTGGCCGCGCTGTCGTCGCAGCTGGAGCTGCTCAATCCACAGCGCACGCTGGAACGCGGCTATGCCATCGTCACCGACGAACAAGGCGCCATCGTCCGCGCGCCGGCGCAGCTGAAGCCGCGCAGCACGCTGAACTTGCGCCTGGCCGAGGGCAGCGCACAAGTGGGCGTGGAGTCGGTGCAGCCTTCGCTGGACTAGGAGCCTGAGGACGGCTTGTATCGTGTCCGATGTTGTGATATTTTTCGCAACCTCTCACGACTTCGGACGTCCATGAAAAATCCGCGAACCTGGCTGCACCTTCTCGGCGCAGCGCTGCTGCCACTCACCGCCCACTCGGCATCGGTGGACGTCGACATCAAACTGGTCTCCGCCGATGCGCTGGAAGTGAGCTTCGCACTGCCGGAGCATTGCACCGCCCTCGCCTTCCTCAAGGATGGACGCGGCGGCCAGGAGATCCGCGCCGCATGGCAGAAGCAAAGCGACTGCGCCGTACCTGAGGGCGATCAGCTGAAAAGCGCCGGCGCCTGCACCGCGCGCTTCCGCGTGCCGGCCACGATGCAGAAGATCAGTGGCTATCCCGGCTCCTTCCCCGCTCCCGGCGGCATGTACGTCCACAGCTCCAACTACGCGCTGGCGGACAGCTGCGGCTCCGTGACCTACCGCTACCACGCGGCGGACATCGTCATGGACGGCCACCGTTACCGCGACGTTGCAACCGCGCCTACGGCCACCGGCGGCGACACCCCCGCCATGCTGATGCTCACGCCGCAGGCCAATGCCTCGCTGGACTACTTCGATCCGCGCCTGTCGGCGGCGACGGTCGCGCGGATCCGCGAAGTGGCCGACGGCACGATCGCCTACCTGAGCAAGCAGCTGCCGCTGGCGGTCGTCAACCGTCCCGTGATCGCGGCCATCGCCGCCAGCGAGCCAGGCGGCCCGAATGTCGGCGGCGATGCCGGCAACATCCTGCGGCTGGCGTTGTTCAATTGGCCGCAGGCTCCGGGGCCGGAGGAAAACGCCAAGTTGACGCTGTTGGTCTCGCACGAATTCAGCCACCGCTTCCAGCTGCGCGACGCGGTCGATGTCTATCCCGACGCGCGCCTGGTCAACGAGGGCGGCGCCGAGTTCCTGCGCTGGCTTACGTCGGTGCAGCAAGGGTGGCTCACACGTCCGGAGGCGGCGGCGCAGCTGGACAAGGCGCTGGCCGAATGCATGCTGTACACGGAAGGCAAAAGCTGGCGCGCGCTGACGCCGCGCCAGATCGGCAGCCAGCGGCTTGAATACCTGTGCGGCCTGCCGGCCTACGTCTACAGCCTGGCGGCGCGCCAAGGCGCGGGCCGCGCGCTGTCGCGTTTCGACGGCTTCTACCATCAACTGCGTCAGGGCCAGGTGCCGGACTTCCCGCAGGCGCTGGAATGCGGCGACACGGCCAACTGCAAGGCACAGGTGCTGCCGGCGCTGCTGTCGTCCGGCGCGACCATGGAACAGCAGTGGAATGACGTGCTGGCCAAGACCGGGCTGGCGACGCTGCGACCGCCGAGCCAGGAGCTGCGCGACCGCATGGTGTTGCGCGCCGTGGTCAAGCTGATGACCGACGATTGCGCGGGCCGCAGCGGAACCACCGAAACGCCGCAGGGCATCATCCTGGACGGCATGAAGGTCTGCAAGTCCATCCACCAGGACAGCTACGCCACCAGCATCGAAGGCCATCCAATATTCGGCGACGCCGCCACCGGTCCGGCAATGACGAGCGCCTGCCAGACGCGCCACGAAGTGTCGTTCGGCTTGAAGGACGGCGGCAAGCTGACGGTCCCCTGCCAGTCGCCGTATCAATTCCATACCGCGTTCTACGCGATCGACATCGATAAGACGCTGGACCGGTTGATGCGCCAATGAGCCACGCCGTGAAAATCGGGCTGCGCAGGCAGGTCGCCACATGTGCGGCATTTTCTGGCCTGGCGGCGTTGATCATCTTTTGTTTTCACCAGCCGCCGTATCTGGCATCGCTGCTTGCCGGCCTGCCGCTGCATTACCAGGTCGCCATAGGCTTGGGTGTCGGCTGCCTGTACTGGGCCGCCACGCAGATCGGCTACCGCTACGCGGCGCACGCGAACGCAACGAAAAGCACCGTTGAAAGCTACAGCCGCCTGGATCTGAGCGGACGGAATCCGGTCTGGATTTCGCTGGCGGCGGGATTCGGCGAAGAGCTGCTGTTCCGCGGCGCGCTCCAACCACTGGCAGGCATCTGGCTCACTTCTGCGATCTTCGTCATCGCCCATAGGCGAGCCTATCGCTTCAACGGCATCAACATGCGCGTGCTGATGCAGGCGGGCGCCGTGTTCGCCGCCAGCGTGGGCTTCGGCCTGATAGCGATGTATGTCGGACTGGTTGCCGCGATAATCATCCATGCCTTGGTGGACACCGTCGGCTTGTATGTGATCAAAGGCGAGATACGCAAGCTCCAGCCCCAGTCCTGACGGCTATATCTAAGGTTTGAAGGTGCGCGCCTCCAGTGCGATGTTGATGCTGGTCGCATCCGCATCGGCCGCGCTGTGCGCCAGCAGCACCTTGTAGTTGCCCTTGGCGATGCGCCAGCTCTTGCTGCCGCTGTCGTACATCGCCAGCAGGCGCGGGTCGACGGTCAAGCTGACTTCCCGGCTTTCGCCCGGCGCCAGTTCGACCTTGTCCCAGCCGGCCAGACGCTTGGGCGCTTCCCACTTCGCGCCCTGCGGCGCCACGTACAGCTGCGGCACATCCTTGCCCTTCACGGTGCCGGTGTTGGTCACCTTGAAGCGCAGCTGCAGCTTGCCGTCCTTCTGGCTGGAGGCCAGGCCGGAGTAGGCGAACTGCGTGTACGACAGGCCGTGACCGAACGGGAACAGCGGCTTCAGGCCTTTCAGGTCGAACCACTTGTAGCCGACCGCCGCGCCTTCGTGATAGTTGACGTCGAAGCGTTTGCTCTCGTCCTTCGGATCGCCATCGAGTACGGGCCTTGGCAGCTGGCTTGCCGCTGCCGGGAAGGTGGCCGGCAGCCGGCCGGATGGATTGACCTCGCCGAACAGCACGCGGGCGATGGCCTCGCCGCCGCTGGTGCCGGCGTACCACGCCTGCAGCACGGCGGCGCTCTGGCCCAGCCAAGGCATCAGCACCGGGCCGCCGGTCTCCAGCACCACCACCGTCTTCGGATTGGCCTTGGCAACGGCGGCGATCAGCGCATCTTGATTGTCCGGCAGCGACAACGAGACGGCATCGAACGATTCGCCCGTCCACTGCTGCGCGAACACCAGCACCACGTCCGCATCGGCCGCAGCGCGGGCTGCGGCGGCGGCATCCGCGCCATCGTGATAGACCACGCTGGCGCCGGGCGCGCGCGCCTGGATCGCCTTCAACGGCGATGATGGGTGGTAGACGACGGGACCTGGCCAGCTGGCCGGGCCGATGCCGGTGACGGCACTGCCGCCCACCGGATACACCAGCGACGATCCGCCGCCAGCCAGCACGCCCACGTCCGCGTGCGCGCCGATGACGACGATCTTTCTCGCGCCGGCCTTCAACGGCAGCACACCGCCGGCGTTCTTCAGCAGGACCATGCCCTCTTCGGCGTCGGTGCGGCTGACCACACCGTGCGCGGCGAAGTCGATAGACCCGCCCTCCGCCACCGGATGATCGACCACTCCCTTGTCGAACATGGCGCGCAGGATGCGGAACACCATGTTGTCCAGGCGCGCCTGCGGCACATGGCCGTTGGCGACCGCCTCCTCCAGCGCGACGCCGAAGTACGCGGTCTTGTCGAACTCCCACGCCGACTCCTGATCGAGGCCGTTGTTGGCGGCGGCCACAGTGCTGTGCGCCGCGCCCCAGTCGGACATCACGTAGCCCTTGTAGCCCCAGTCCTTCTTCAGCACCTGGTTGAGCAGGTAGTCGCTCTCGCAGGCGTAGGCGCCGTTCAGGCGGTTGTAGGCGCACATGACGGAGCCGGGGTCGGACTGCTCCAACACCAGCTGGAAGGCCAGCAGGTCGGACATGCGGTTCTCGGCGTCGCCGATGCGGCTGTCGAGAATGAAGCGGCCGGTCTCCTGGTCGTTGACGGCGAAGTGCTTCATCGTCGCGATGACGTGGTTCGACTGGATGCCCTTGATCTGCTGCGCCACCATGGTCGCGGCCAGCAGCGGGTCTTCACCCGCGTATTCGAAATTGCGGCCGTTGCGCGGCTCGCGCAGCAGGTTCACGCCGCCGGCCAGCATCACGTTGAAGCCGGACGCGCGCGCCTCGGCACCTATCGTCGCGCCGCCGTTGTAGGCCAGCTTGCGGTCCCACGTGGCGGCGGTGGCCAGGCCGGATGGCAGCGAGGTGCGCTCGCGCGGCGTCTTGGTGGCCTGCGAGGCGACGCCCAACCCGGCGTCGGTCTCGAACAAGGCCGGCAGGCCGAGACGCGGCGTGCCGGGGATATAGCCCGCCGAGAAAGGCAGCGCGGCGGGATTGCGTTTCTTGTCGCCGAAGTCGGAGCCGAACCAGCCCAGCACCCAGCTCAGTTTCTCCTTCTGCGTCATCGCCTTCAGCGCGAGTTCGGCGCGGCGGTCGGCGCTTAGCGACGTGTTCATCCAAGTACGCTCGGCCACGGGAACGGCGGCGGGCGTTGCGGCTTCGGCGGCATATGCGGGCAATGCCGTGGCGACGACGATGACCGTGGTGGCGGCAAGCGCCAAAGCCGCTGCCAGCGCGATGGCCAGCGGACGCAGATTCAATTCTGAATTCAAGATATCTCCTTTAAAAACAGGCGGCGGCGAACCGCCGCCTGCCGTGCCGCATACACGTTAGTAGTTGATGCCGAGTCGTCCGCCCACGGTGCGCGGTTCGATGTAACCGGCCTGCATCTGGCCGCCGGTCGCCGCGCCGCCCCAGGTTTTGGCCCAGGTGTCGGTCACGTTGCGCACGTAGCCTTCCACGTACCACTTGTCATCCGGGCTGGCCAGCTTGAGCGAGACGTCGCCCTTGGCATAACCCTTCTGCGACAGGCCGATGTGCGGATCGTCGAAGTTGAGCAGGTCGAAGTAGATCTTGCTCTGGTAGCGCATGCCGCCCCAGGCCGTCAGCTTGTAGCCGCTGTCGAGCGGGAAGTCCTGCGACATGTTCAGGCCGAAGGTGTATTTCGGCGCGTTCGGCAGCGTGTTGCCTTCGAGGTTGCGCGCGCGGCGGCCGCGCAGGCGCGCTTCCGGTCCGCTGTACACCTCGGGGCACTTCGATACCGAGTTGAACTCGACGCGCTCGTTGCACAAGTAGCCGTCGTTGTAGGAATCATAGTCGTGGATGGTCGGCTTGATGTAGCTGGCGAAGCCGCCGATCTTGGCGCCCGCCCACGGCTTATAGTCCCACTCGATTTCCAGGCCGGGGATGTTGACCTTGGCCACGTTGACGGTCTGCCAGCCGTGCTGGATGTCGCACGCCGGATCGGAGGTGCAAGGGCTCTTCGGTATGACCTGCGCGAAGAAGTTGTCGCCGGTGATCTGCATGTCCTTGTAGCGCTGGAAGAAGGCCACCACGGACAGACCCAGGCGGTTCTCCAACAGCTTGGCCTTGTAGCCCAGCTCGAAGTTGATGACCGTCTCCGGGCCATAGGGCGTGTACGAGATGTTCGGCGACGGGCCGTTCACGCACTGCATGCCGCCGCACAGGTCGTGCTTGTCGCCGAAGCCGCCGGACTTGTAGCCGGTCGAGACCGAACCATACGCCATCTCCTGCGCGTTGATCTGCTTGTTCAGGCCCAGGCGCCAGGTGAACTTGCGCCAGCTGTCGGCGTGGTCGTTCGGGGTCGGCGCGCCGAAGCCGAGCAAGGCTTGCGGGCCGTTGTTCGGGCCCATCGCCGTGGTCAGGTCGTTGCCGTTGTGCGGACGCCAGCCGGGCGAGCCAGGCTGGCCGGGGTTGTACAGGCCGAGGTAGTAGGCGTTCGGGTAGTTGCCGCCCCAGCTGTCGCCACCGTAATTCAGGCCGCCCTTGTCGGACTTGCTGTCGCGGCTGAAGCGGCCGCCCACGGTGCCGGTCCACGTCGGAGCGAAGGTCCAATCGGCCTGCGCGAAGGCGGCCTTGGCGTCGATCTCGCGGTCGGGCTGCGCGTAATACTGCGAGATCGGCGCGCCGTACGGGCCGTAGACCAGCGTCTCCTGCGAGAAGTTGATCTGGTTTTTCTCGTGCATCCAGAACAGGCCGGCGACGTATTTCAGCGCGCCGAAATTCTGCTTGAGCTGCAGCTCGTTGACGGTGGACTTGTAGCGCGAATCGTGGGTGCGGGTGGCGTTGTCCTTGACCGGCCACGTGCCCCAGTTGCCGCCCGATTGCAGCGGCAGGCTGACCTCGACCTGGAACGGCAGCGGGTGGAAGCCGTTGTCGTCGTCGTGCACCTGGCTGCGCTGCTGGTCGGCCCAGGCGAAGCCGTAGTCCAGCGTGGTGTTGGCGTTGACGTTCCACGTGGCCTGCGAGCGCACGGTGTTGATCGTCATGTCGGTCTGGCCCGGCACGTTGATCAGCACATCCCACTGGCCGCGCGTGCAGGCGTAGCGGGTGCCGGCGCCCTGGTCGCAATCGCGCACGTTGACGTAGCCGGCGCCGTTGTTCTGGAACTTCTCGCCCGTCAGCAGCCACTCGACATCGCGGCCGAACTTCATGCGCGCGGCCAGCCGGCCGGCCCACTCGTCCTGGTTGTTGTAGGCGTGGGCCGCGTCCACCTTGGTGTTGTAGCGCTGGTCCACCAGCGGCGTGCCGGGCGGGAAGACGGCGGCGAAGCCCTTGTCGGTGTAGCCGGTGAAGTCCTGCAGCTGGTTCAGGCGGCTGTCCTTCTTCACCTTCATGAATGTCGCGCGCAAGGCCAGCCAGTCGTTGACGGCGATATTCTGGATCATGTTGAGCTGCTTCATGTGCAGGCTGCCCATCTCGTACGAGCTGCTGCCGTAGGTGCTGCCGAATTCCGGCTTGGCCGGGATGATGTTGATGCTGCCGGCGGTGGAGTTGCGGCCGAACAGTGTGCCTTGCGGGCCGCGCAGCACTTCCACCTGCTCCAGGTCGAACATCAGCGCCTGCGCGCCCTGCGGACGCGGCGAGTACAGCCCCGCCACGTGCAGGCCGGCCGACGGGTCGCCGATCTCGGTGAAGTTGGTGGCGCTGATGCCGCGGATGGTGATCTGCACCGCCGAGTCGTTGGCCTCGGTCATCTGCACGTTGGGCAGCTCGCCGGAGATGCCCTTGAGGGTGGTGATGCCCTGGCGGGTCAGCTTGTCCTGCGTGAAGGCGGTCACCGCCAGCGGGGTTTTCAGCAGCGAGGTGGAATAGCGGGTCGCCGTCACCTTCACTTCGGGGATGCCGTCCTTGTCGACGTCGGTGCCGACCACCTTGGGCGCGGCGTCGGCGGCATCGGCCGGTGCGGCGTAGGCGTGTTGTGCGGCCAGGTTGAAGGCACTGGCTATCGCCAGGCTCATTATTGTTTTCTTCGTCATCGCGTGCAAAATAGGTCTCCTGATTTTTTATTGTAAAAAAGCCGGCCCCCGCTGCGGGGCCGGCAAACTTCGCGGCGGGCGAAGCGATGAACTTTTCCTGCTGCTTATTGCTCGATCAACTTGAACGATTGCGCCGGCGTGCCGTTGCAGTCCCATACCTGCAAGCGCGCGCCGTCGGAGGTGGAGGCGCCCGGCACGTCGAGGCACTTGCCGCTGGCCCGGCCGACGAACTTGTAATGACCGTCGCCCTGGTCGACCGCCTGCCATTGCTGGTTGCTGCCGCCGCCGTAGGTCCACAGCTGGACCGCCGAGCCGTTGGCCGTGCCCCACCCGGCCACGTCCCACGCCAGCGCGGGCGCCTGCCGGCTGCTGACGCGGTAGTTGCCGCTATCGGTGGGCGTGAACTGCCATTGCTGGTTGGCGGCGCCGCGGCTGTCGCAGGCCCATTGCTGGACCACGGCGCCGTTGCTGGTCCCGTATTCGGCGTCGTCGACGCAGGAGCCGCTGTTCTTGTTGACCACGGCGTACCACTTGGCCGGGTCGATGCCGGCGACCGGGTCGGTGTGGAACTGCACGTCGAAGTTGCTGCTGCTGAAGCCGGAGCCGTTGCGCCAGATCTCGGTGCCGGCCTCGACGTCCAGCAGCCACCAGTTGCTGTCGACCGCCTTGCGGGCGACCGAATCGCGGAAGAACGGCACCAGGTCGAAGTTGACCTCGTTCACCGGCGAGGTGGCGACGTAGGAGACGATGTTCCAGCGCGGCCAGCCGTTCGGCGTGTTCCACGCGGTCCACACATCCCAGTTCATGCCGTTGAGGTTGACGTTGCCGGTCTTGCTGCCGGCCGGCTGCGGCGTGCCGTTGTGGTTAATCCAGATCATGATTTCGGCGCCGTCCGGCTGGCCGCTGGACGGCGCTTGTGGCGTGCTGTTGAACCAGATGTCGTAGGCCACGTCCCAGCCGCCGGCCGCGCCGGGCGTGGTGCGCCAGCGGGTCGGCGCGTAGGTCAGCGCCTTCTGCTGCAGCGGCAGGCCGCTGTCCTTGGTGCACGAGCCCCAGTGGCAGCCCTTGTAGATGGCCGGATAGGCGGCCGGCGTGCTGTCCGGCGAGGACGGCGCGGAGGTCAAATTCCATTCGCCGGTGTCCTGGTTGACGTTGATGCACTGGGAACCGGTGGCCTTGTCGTTCCAGAAGTTGGTGATGACGGTGTAGGTCTCGCCCAGCACCGGGTACGAGGCGTAACGGTCGCAGCTGGATGCGGCCATGCCGGGCGCGCTGTAGGCCAGCGTGATGGCGGCCACGAGCGATAGTTTCGATAGTCTGATTGTTGTCATAGCTTAGTCTCCATAGTTATTTTTAAGAGATCTTCCATGTGCGATACCAAAAACAACATTGCACACAGAGAAAGCATAGACAGATCGACAGCCCTCCACCCGTTCAAAGTTGCGCAGCCTTCGGAGTGTCTTTTCAACCACACACATGTAACGGTGCTGGCCTTGACGAAAAGAGATGACTATGATGGAAACGTTTCACTTGTCTTTTTATATTGACAGCATTTCCCGTTTTATAATCCGGAGCAAGTACCCATGCACATGCCATCCCCGACGTCCCGTCCGCTGGAGCACCGGCTCAACCAGGTGCTGGACTATATCGATGGGCATCTGGGCCAGAACCTCAACCTCGACTGCCTGGCCGCCCAGGCGCATCTGTCGCGCTACCATTTTCTGCGCCGTTTCCAGCAGTGGAGCGCCGAGGCGCCGCACGCCTACGTGCGCCGGCGCCGGCTGGAGACCGGGGCCTCGCAGCTGCTGTACTCGTCCGATTCGGTGGCCGCGATCGCGCAGAACTGCGGCTTCGACACCGCCGACGGCTTCGCCCGCGCCTTCCGCCAGCACTTCGGCCTGTCGCCGTCGCGCTGGCGCGACCGGCAGCGCGACATGGCGGCCGCCAGCAGCCAGGGTCCGGTGGCCGGCCAGAACGGGCCGGTGCGCATCGTCCGGCTGCCGACCGCGCGCGTGGCCTACACGCGCCACTTCGGCCCCTACGACGAGGACAGCGCGGCGCAGTGGTCGCAGCTCGACGCCTGGTGCCGCCAGCACAACCTGCCGCCGTCGCCGCGCTTCGGCATGGGGCTGGACGATCCCGACATCACGGCGCCGGAGAAGTGCCGCTACGATGTCTGCGTGGAGGTGCCGGGGGATTTCGTGGCGCCAGCCGGCATGCCGATCAAAACCATCGCCGGCGGCGCGCACGCGGTGCTGCGGTTTATCGGCCCGCGCGTGTTGAGCAAGGATGCGTGGCATCGGCTGCTGCATGAGGGCGTGCTGTATGGCCGTTACAAGGCGGCCGCCCGCCCCTGCTTCGAGCGCTACGAACCGGAGCAGCGCGACGCCTGCGTGGAGGCGCAGGATTGCGAACTATGCCTGCCGCTGGAGCCGCAGATGGCGCTGTAGGTTGGCGCTAAAATCAACCGGCCGACAGCATGGCCGACATGCCGATCAGCGTGGGATATTGTTCGGTGATGACGAAGGTGGGAATGTGCGCCAGGTAGTCGGAGAAGCGGCCCTTCTGCTCGAAGCGCGCGCGGAAGCCGGAGCGCTCGAAGAACTCGCTCATCCGCGGCACGATGCGGCCGCCGATGTAGATGCCGCCCTTGGCGCCCAGGGTCAGCGCGACGTTGCCGGCCACGGTTCCGAGCATGTCGCAGAAGGCGTCCAGCGTCTCCTCGCACACGGGGCACAGGCGGTGCAGGCCGCGCTCCATGATCTGCGCGGTGTTCAGGTCCTGCGCCTCGACGCGGGCGCGCTCGGCCAGCGCGCGGTACACCAGCGCGATGCCGATGCCCGACACCAGCCGCTCGCTCGACACGTGCTCGTGGTAGCGGCGCGCGTAGCGCAGGATGTCGATCTCGCGCTCGTTCATCGGCGCGAAGGTGCTGTGGCCTCCCTCGCTGTCGATGGCGATCCAGCGCTCGCCGGCCGGCACCAGCGCCGACACGCCCAGCCCCGCGTCCGCGCCCACCAGGCCGATGGTGGCGCCGGCGCGCGCGACGCCGCCGCCGATCTGGCGCTTGTGGTCCGGCGCCAGGTAGGGCAAGGCGCTGGCCAGCGCGGTGAAGTCGTTCACCACCACCAGCGATTTCAAACTGAATTGCGAGCACACCGCCTCGATCGAGAACGACCAGTGGTGGTTGGTCATCGTCACCCAGTCGCCGTCGATGGGATTGGCGATGGCGATGCCGGCGAAGCGCGCCTGGTAGCCGCCCGCCGCCACCGTGGCCGGCTGCGACAGGTAGGCCACCAGCGCCGCGCCCAGCGTGGGATAGGCGGCGCAGTCGGTGATCCAGATCGCCTCGATCCGGTTGGGGGCCGTCTCCAGCCCGAAGCTGGCGCTGGTGCCGCCGATGTCGGCCAGCAGGCGCGGGCCATTGGCGAGGTGCGAAAACGATTCGCGTTGCATGTCTCTTCCTGGTTTCTTGTAGTTTGCCGGCGGATTGATTATAAGTCACATCGCTTATGAAAACGATTTCAAGCGCCTTTTTCATTAAATACCGTATCGTCGTGAAAGTCAATGCGGCATCGGGGGTGGATTTGGCCGGGAAAGCGTGAATTTTATGGTAATCTTCGGCGAAAAGGTTTTCACAGAATAACGATCACAACAGGAATTGCCTTGGCAGACGTCCCCCACTCTTCCGGCCCATCGACCCTGATGGATGTAGCGCGCCAGGCGGGCGTGTCCCCCAGCACCGTGTCGCGCATCCTCAACGGCACCGCCAAGGTGTCCGACGACAAGCGCCTGGCCGTGCTGGCCGCCATCGACAAGATGAAATTCGCCCCCAACCAGATGGCGCAGGGCCTGAAAAAAGGCCGCTCGATGACCATCGGCATCGTGGTGCAGGACATCTCCTCCCCCTTCTTCGACGAAACGCTGCGCGGCGTGGACGACGGCCTGAAAGGCACCGGCTACGCCTCGGTGATCGTCAGCGGCCACTGGAACGCCGAAGAGGAAGCGGACCGCATGCGCCTGCTGCTGGCGCGCAAGGTGGACGGCATCATCCTGCTGTCGGGCCGCATGTCGGACCAGGCCGTGCTGGGCTTTTCCAGCCAGCGCCCCATCGTCTCCACCGGCCGCGCATTGCAGACCCGCAGCGCGCTGGGCTTCAAGCTGGACAACGAATCGGGCGCCTGCATGGCGGTGCACCACCTGATCGAGCTGGGGCACCGGCGGATCGCCTTCATCTCCGGCCCGGCCAACAACATCGACGCCACCGAGCGCCTGGCCGGCTACACGCGCGCGCTGCGCGAGGCGAATATCGAACTGGACCAGGACCTGATCGTCGAGGGCAACTACCACGAGGCCAGCGGCATGCTGGCGATGAACCGGCTGTTCGACACGCACCAGCAATTCACCGCCGTGTTCGCGGCCAACGACCTGAGCGCGTATGGCGCGCGGCTGGCGCTGTACCGCAAGGGCATCCGGGTGCCGGACGACATCTCGCTGGTCGGCTTCGATGATTTGCCCGGCTCGTCCTATACCACGCCGCCACTAACGACTATACGCCAGCCCTTGTATGACATCGGCCGCATCGCCACCCAGGCGCTGCTGCGCATCATCAACGGCGAGGAAGCACGGGGCGAAGTGCCGCCTCTGGAGCTGATCGTGCGCGAAACCACCCGCCGCGTGCGCTGATCACGATAGCCACACGGAAATCTGGCCTTTTCTGCACCGATGGCGCAACCGCTTTACAATGACGGACGTTTCGGCAAGAATCACCTCGATTTTTTCACATCGTCAAACCAACACAAGGAAGAACAATGGAACATACCCTGCCACCACTGCCATACGCCATCGACGCCCTGGCGCCGCACATCTCGCAAGAGACGCTGGAATACCACTACGGCAAGCACCATCAAACGTATGTCACCAACCTGAACAACCTGATCAAGGGCACCGAGTTTGAAAACCTGTCCCTCGAAGAGATCGTCAAGAAATCGTCCGGCGGCATCTTCAACAACTCGGCCCAAGTGTGGAACCACACCTTCTACTGGAACGGCCTGACCCCGAACGGCAAAGGCGCACCAAGCGGCGCGCTGGCCGACGCGATCAACGCCAAGTGGGGTTCGTTCGACAAGTTCAAGGAAGAGTTCACCAAGTCGTGCGTGGGCAACTTCGGTTCGAGCTGGACCTGGCTGGTGAAGAAAGCCGACGGTTCGCTGGACATCGTCAACACCTCCAACGCCGCCACCCCGCTGACCACCGACGCCAAAGCGCTGATCACCTGCGATCTGTGGGAACACGCCTACTACATCGACTACCGCAACGCGCGTCCCAAGTATGTAGAGACCTTCTTCAAGCTGGCCAACTGGGACTTCGCGGCAGCCAACTTCGCCTGATTGTAAGTCTGCAGGCAAAGGGGCCAAGTCCGCGACTTGGCCCTTTTTTTATTGGAGCTGCAGGGTCTTCACGATCTTGAACTCGCTCTTCTCGCCGGCGCCCGATGCGGTGTTGCGGCTTTCCTTACGTATCGATACCAGGCGGTTGCCCGCCAGCGCGTAGACGCTGGATTCCTCGTTCTTCGCGTCGAAGCTGATGACGATGAAGGCGCGGCCATGCATGCTCTGCGTGATGCGGCTGGCCAGCGGCGTGCCGTCGGCGGCTATCCACACGTTCAGCCGTCCATCGAATTCCTTCACGTATTTGCGGTCCCTGTCGGCCAGCACCTCGATGCCCTGCGCGAAGGTGAGCATGCGCGCAGGCTTGCCCTGGTAGACGTCGGCCTTCTCGCTCAGGAAGCTGGTCTTTTCCAGCATCTGCGTCAGGCTGCTGGCGGCGGAGATCATGGGCCGCAGGTCGGTCGGGCTGAATTCGCGGGCGGCGTTCAAGGTCGGCGTCTTGGCGTTGGGGTTGCGGGCGACCGCCGTCGCTTCCGCATCGAGCCTGGCCAGCATATCGCGGCTATAACTGAGCTGCATGCCGCGCTGGCCGTCCTCGATGCCGACCGCGGCCTGGCCGCTGGTTTCGTCGGCGTCCTTGCCCTCGCCGTTGCGGCGCCAGACGTTCGAATCCAGCGTGGCCTTCAATGGCACCGGCTCCTGCAGGTGCTCCAGCGCCGCCTTCAAATCGGCCAGGCCGTCGGCGTGCGCGGCGGCGCCGGCCAGCGCCAGCACCGGGATCAACATCAGCGGTTGCAATCGCATTCGTACTCCTTTTAAGCGGCGGCGCTCAGGCGCCCGGCGTTCATGGTGACGGTTCTGCCGCAACGCGCGGCGATCGACAAATCGTGCGTGACCAGCACCAGCGTCGAGCCGCGCTCGCGGTTCAGCGCGAACATCAGCTCGATCACGGCGGCGCCGGTGGCCGCGTCCAGCGCGCCGGTCGGCTCGTCGGCCAGCAGCAGCGGCGGTTCGCAGACGAAGGCGCGTGCCAGCGCCACCCGCTGCTGCTCGCCCCCGGACATGTACTTCGGATAGTGACGCAAGCGGGCCGACAAGCCCACCCGCTCCAGCATGGCCTTGGCCTTCTCGCTGGCGCGCGCCTCGCCGCGCAGTTCCAGCGGCAGCATGACGTTTTCCAGCGCGGTCAGGTGCGGCAGCAGCTGGAACGACTGGAACACGAAGCCCACGTTCTGCTGGCGGAACACGGCGCGGCCGTCCTCGGTGAGCTGGAAGATGTCGGTGTTCTCCAGTTCCACCGTGCCGCTGGTCGGCAGGTCCAGCCCCGCCAGGATGCCCAGCAGCGTGGACTTGCCCGAGCCGGACGCGCCGACGATGGCCAGCGTCTCCCCGGCCTGCACCGTCAGGTCGACGTCGTGCAGGATGGTCAGTTCGCCGGTGGCGTCGCTCACGCGCTTGCCGAGGTTTTTTACCGCTATCGCTGGCCGCAGCAGGCTGGCCGCGAGATTCATATTGGTCATTGCTACTCCTAATTTTCCCGAAGACTGAGTAAGGGCGGTTGGTTCAGCACGTTGCGCAAGCCCGCCCAGCCGCCGGCCAGCGCGCACAGCGCGCCAGCCAGCAGGCCGGCGGTCCACAACCACGGCGACCATTGCCACGCCAGGTGAAAGCTGAAGCGCGCCAGCGCCCAGCTGGCGGCGGTCGCGCCGCCGGCCGCCAGCAAGCCCGCCAGGGCGCCGGTCAGCAGATGCTCTATCCACTGCGCCTGCGACAGCTGCCGGCGCGTGGCGCCCAGCGCGCGCAGCAACGCGGCCTGTCGCTTGCGCGCGTCCAGCGATCCCGCCATCGCAGCGTACAGTACCAGCAATCCGGACATCAGCGTGAACGCGAACAGAAATTCCACCGCCGCGCTGACCTGCGCCAGCGTGTCCTGCATGCGCTGGATGAAGGCGCTGATGTCGAGCACACTCACGTTCGGGTAGTCGTGCGCCAGCAGGTAAGAAAAGCGCTGGTCGTCCGCCGGCACGTGCACGGTGGTCGCCAGTGTGGCCGGCATGGCGGTCATCAGGCCGGGCGCCACTTCGAAGGCGGCGCCCACCTGGTGCGCGCGCCAGTCCACCTTGCGCAGGCTGGTGGCCTTGACGTCCAGCGTCTCGCCGGCCACGTCGAAGGTCAGGCGGTCACCCAGCTTGATGCCGAGGATTTCGGCGATGCCCTCGTTGACCGATACCTCGGCGGCGGCGCCGTCGTACCAGCGGCCGGCGGTGATGGTGTTCGGCACTTGCAGCGTATCGGCCTGCTCGATTTCCATTTCACGCTCGACCATCTCCCTGGCGCGCGGATCGTCCGACTTGGCGGGCTTGCCGTTGATGCCGACCAGCCGCCCACGGCTCAGCACATGCATGGTCGGCTGGCCGTAGCGCTTCAGGCGCGCCTCCAGCGCCTGCCGCTGGTCCGGCTCGATGTTGATGATGTAGTGATTCGGCGCGCCATCCGGCGTGGCCTGGCGCCATGCGGACAGCAGGTCGCCGCGCACCACCGTCAGCAGCAGCAAGGCGGTCAGGCCCAGCGCCAGCGCGACGATCTGCGTGATGCTCGCCGCCGGGCGGCGGCGCATGTCGGTGATGGCGAAGCGCCACGCGGGATGGTTGAACAGGCCGCGCATCGGCCGCAGCGCGCCCACGCCCAGCCACGCCGCCAGGCCGAACACCAAGCCGCACAGCGCGAACGCGGCGGCCGCGATCAGGCCGAGCATGACGTCTTCGGTCTGCCACACCAGCAGCGCGGTGAACACGCCGGCGCCCAGCGCGTAGCTGGCGATGGTGCGCGCCTGTGGCGCTTCCTGCTCGCGGCGCAGCAGCCGCACTTGCGACACGTTGCGCATCTGGAGCAGCGGCGGCAGCGCGAAGCCCAGCAACAGCGCCAGCCCCGCCACCAGGCCTTGCAGCGCGGGCTGCCAGCCGGGCGGCGGCAGGTCGGCGTCCACCAGCTTGCCCAGCCATTCGAGCAGCACGAAGTGGCAGCCGAATCCCAGCAGCACGCCGATGACGCTGCCGGCCACGCCCAGCATCAGGAACTCCAGCAGGTACATGCGGATCTGCTGCGATTGCGTCTGGCCCAGGCAGCGCAGCACGGCGCAGGCGTCGAGGTGGCGCTGCACGTAGCGGCGCGCGGCCATCGCCACCGCGATCCCGGCCAGCAGCGCGGACAACAGCCCGACCAGCGACAGGAACTGCCGCACCTGGTCCTGCATGGACTGGTTCTCCTTGCCGGCCGAGGCGAGCGAGTTGATTTCGATGCCCAGCCTGGGCGCGGCGGCGATGCGCGCCTTGACCCATTGTTCGAAGCCTGCCACCTGCGCCGGTTCGCCAGCCACCAGCAGGCGGTGCGTGGCGATGGCATGTTGTTGCAGCAGATTGGTGGACAGCAGGTCGGCGCTGTTGATCATCGCGCGCGGCGCCAGCGTGACGAAGGATGCGGCGGCGTCGGGCTCGGAGGCGATCACGCCGGCCACCGTCAGCGCGCGCTCGCCGATGCGCAGCGTTGAGCCGGTGCGCAGGTTCAGCGCCGCCGTCAGGGTTGGATCGACCCACACGGTGCCGGGCGCCGGGATGGACGCGGCCACGGCGTCCGGCTGGCCGTCGTGTCGCAGCTTCATGTGGCCTCGCAAGGGATAGGCATCGCTCACGCTCTTGAGCGCGACCAGCATCGACGCGCCCTGCCCGTCCGTGCCGGCGGTGGCCATGTTCAGCATCGCGACCGTGTCGGCGCTGCGCAGGCCGCGCCGCCCTGCCTCGGCGCGCAGGTCGTCGGGCAATGGCTGGTCGGACGCGAGCACCAGGTCGGCGGCCAGCACCTGGTTGGCGTTGCGCGCGATGCCGGCACCCATGCGCGCGGTGAAGAAGTTCACCGACGACAGCGCCGCCACCGACAGCATCAGCGCCGCCAGCAGGAACCTCAGTTCGCCCGCGCGCCAGTCGCGCCGCAGCATGGATAACGATAGTCTGAACATCTGGCCGGCTTCCAGGATAAAACCGGCAGCTTGCCAAAACCGCCGCGTGGCGTCCGGCGGAATGCGACGAAATGCCAGCAGCCGCGATGATTTGCCAGAATCGACGGCTGGATTGCACGCCACAATCTGCACAATCGGGCCGGCATGCCTATAATCCGGAACACCTCTCTTCCATCCCGGAGTATCCAGATGACCTACCACGCCTCGCCGCACCGCTACGAAGCGATGCAATACCGCCGCTGCGGCCGCAGCGGCCTGCAACTGCCGCTGATGTCCCTCGGGCTGTGGCACAACTTCGGCGACACCAACTCGCTCGCCTCGCAGCGCGACATGCTGCGCACCGCCTTCGACCTGGGCATCACCCACTTCGACCTGGCCAACAACTACGGGCCGCCGTACGGCTCGGCCGAATCCAATTTCGGCCATCTCTTCAAGGCGGACTTCCAACCGTACCGCGATGAGCTGATCATCTCCACCAAGGCCGGCTGGGACATGTGGCCCGGTCCTTACGGCCAGGGCGGCGGTTCGCGCAAGTACGTGCTGGCCAGCCTTGACCAGAGCCTGAAGCGCATGGGCCTCGATTACGTCGACATCTTCTATTCGCACCGCTTCGACCCGGACACGCCGCTGGAGGAAACCATGGGCGCGCTGGCGCACGCGGTCCAGCAGGGCAAGGCGTTGTATGTGGGGGTGTCGTCGTATTCGGCCGAGAAGACCGCCGAGGCGGCGCGACTGCTGGCCGAGTGGAAGGTGCCGTGCCTGATCCACCAGCCGTCCTACAATATGCTGAACCGCTGGATCGAGGAAGACCTGCTCGATACGCTGGCCAAGCAGGGCATGGGCTGCATCACCTTCACGGCGCTGGCGCAGGGCATCCTGAGCGACAAATACCTGAACGGGATTCCGCAGGACTCACGCGTGAACCGCCCGGGCGGCGGCTCGCTGCAGAAGGCGCACCTGAGCGATGAAAACCTGGCGCGCGTGCGCGGCCTGAACGAGATCGCCAAGGCGCGCGGTCAGACGCTGGCGCAGATGGCGCTGGCGTGGGTGCTGCGCGATCCGCGCATCACGTCCACGCTGATCGGCGCCAGCAGCAGCGCGCAGATCCGCGAGAACGTGGCGGCCTTGCAGAACCTGGCCTTCACCGCCAAGGAGCTGGCCGACATCGACCAGTTGGCCAAGGAAGGCGACATCAATCTGTGGGCCGGATCGTCCAGCCACAAATAGATCGCCCGCGGATCGCCTCCATTAAGGCCGCGTGGCCGGCGTCGAGCCGGTGCGCGACCAGTCGCGCCGCTCGGGGCGCTCGGTCTCGGTGCCCTCTTCCGGCACCTCCTCGTGGAATTCGCCATCCACCACGGGGATCGCTTCAACGTGGTCGAAGCCGATGTCGGTATCGGCCGGCAGCGTTTCGACGTCCACGCCGGCGCGCTCGCCGGTGCCTTCGGCGTCGGTGTCGCTATCGAGGCCGATATCCGGCTCGCCGGCGACATCGCTGCCGCTGTCGGAATTGTCGCTGGGCCCCAGCGCCCGCGAGCCATGGCCGCGCCCCAGTGTGCGGTCGGTGCCGACCGGGATATTGTCCGGGTCCAAGGTACTGTCAGACATGATCTGTCCCTCCCTCTGAAAACACCCATTTGACCACCGCCGCCGTGGCCGTTCCGTGCGGGATCGCGCATAAAGGCTATCGTTCTCATAGGTATTTTTTACTTTACAAATGTAATATTCATCTCTATAGTTACTCCATCCCAGCAGCCAATACAAGGAGCAACGCCATGAGCATCACGACCAAAAACCTGATCAAAGCCGTCGCCACCGCCGCCTTCGCGATCGCCGCCACGGCCACCACCGTCACCAACGCCTTCGCGCAGAGCACCGCGCCGGCCGCGGCCACCGCCGCCACGGGCACCGCCGCCGGCAGCGCCGCCGCGCAAACGGCCGTCGCCAACGGTGCGCTGGCGACTACCGCCAAAGCCCAGCCGGCCGGCCTGACCCGCGCCCAAGTGCAGGCCGAGTTCCTGGAAGCGCGCAAGAACGGCACGCTGATCGAGAACGAAGCCGACATGGACGTCGCCCAGACCAAGAAGCACCACGTCAAGTAATCGGAATCCTGTCCCGTGAAACCGCTACGCGCCGTCCAGTCAACCGCCCTCGCCGCCTTCGCGCTGGCGCTGCTGGCCGGCTGCGCCGACATGGGCCACATCCATCCGCAGGCAAGCGCGCTGAAACCGGCCGGGCTCAATCCCGGCAAGGCCATTGCCGCCGCCAGCGCCGATGTGGCATGGCCGGAGCAGCAATGGTGGCAGGCGCTGCACGATGAGCAGCTGAACCACTTGGTGGCCGCCGCGCTGGCCGATAGCCCGACGCTGCACGCCGCGCAGGCGCGCGTGCGCCAGGCCGAGGCGCTGGCCGGCGTCGCCAAGGCCGGCACGCTGCCGCAGGTGACCGCCTCCGCCAGCGCCGACCGCGAACTGTATTCCGCGCACAGCACCGTGCCCGCTCCGCTGGCCGGCAATTACGCGTGGAAGAACACGGCCACGCTGTCCGGCGCCTACGACCTGGATCTGTGGGGCCGCAACCGCGACGCGCTGGCCGCAGCGCTGGACGAGGTGCACATGGCGTCGGCCGAGGCGCAGATGGCGCGGCTGACATTGGCATCGGCCGTCGTGCGCAGCTACATCCAGCTGTCGCTGGAGTACGCGCTGCAGGACAGCGTGGCGCAGAACCTGGCGCAGCGCCAGCGCATCCTGGAGATCACGCGCAAGCGCCAGGCCGCCGGCCTGGCCAGCGAGATCGAGGTGGCGAGCATCGAGACCACGCTGCCGGCCGGACGGCGCGAGCATGAGCAGATCGGCGAATCGATCGCCCTGCTGCGCAACCAGCTGGCGGCACTGATCGGCAAGGGACCGGGCGACGGCGACGCGATCGCCCGGCCGATGCTGGCCCTCGACGCGGGCCATGGCGGCGCGGTGCCGGCCTCGCTGCCGGCGGAGCTGGTCGGCCACCGGCCCGACATCGCGGCCCAACGCTGGCGGGTGGAAGCGGCCGGCGCGCGCATCGCCGGCGCCAAGGCCGAGTTCTACCCGAACATCAACCTGGCGGCGTTCGTCGGCTTGCAGTCGCTGGGCTTCGGTCATTTTCTGGACAGCGGCTCTTCGATGCGCGGCGTGACGCCGGCCATCAGCCTGCCGGTGTTCGAAGGCGGCAGGCTGCGCGCGCAACTTGGCAACCAGACCGCGCTCCATGATGGTGCGGTCGAGCAGTACAACGCCGCCGTGGTGCAGGCGATGGCCGATGTGGCCAACGCAGTGGTGCGCATCGATTCGGTGCGGCGGCAGGATCAATTGGCACAGCGCGCGCTGGCCGCGGCGCGGCGCCAGCAGGAGTTGGCCGAACGTGCCTACCGCGCCGGCATGACCGATGCGCTGAATGTGATCAATGCGCAGCTGACCTTATTGAACGAGGAGCAGCAGATGGCGCAAGTGGCGAGCAAACAACTGGATAACTACACATTGTTGATGGCCGCGCTGGGCGGCGGCATAAAACTGGATTTGCCCTGACGCTTAGATAGTACAATCAAATCCTTTGAAAAATTAGTGAGGAGCAGGCAATGAGCAGTTTTGAAGCGACTAAAAAACGCCTTAAAAACATCCATGCCCGAATGCCGGAGTTCCCAGAGGATTTGATGCGCGTGCTGCGCATGACTTATCACATCCAGAAGCGGATGAAAGACCTGAGCAACGCGGCGCTGCGCAAATACGACCTGGTCGACGCCAGCTACATGGTGTTGGCCGTGCTGTATGGCTCGGACGACGAGACCTCGACGGCGTCCACGCTGGGCGAGGCCTGCATGGAGAAGCCGGCCAACCTGACGCGCGTGTGCAACGACCTGGAAGCCCAGGGCCTGATCTCGCGCGGCAACCGGCCCGGCGACCGCCGCTGCGTGATGATCACGCTGACCGACGCCGGCCGCGAACTGGCCGCGAAGGTGCTGCCGGAAGTTTGGGGCACCACCACCCGCGCCTACGACGGTTACACCGCCGAAGAAGTTAAAGTACTTGAAGCGCTGCTCAAAAGGCAGCTGGACAACCTGGAAGCACTGACCTAGAACCGACCACCATGAACCCTCCCCAAGCCGCCACTCCCATCCAGGACCCAAGCGCGGCAAGGGGAGCATGGCGCTGGCTGGCGCAGGAGACGGCCGGCTGGTTCAACACCGAGGGTCCGCGCTGGCTGTTCGTCGCCAGGACCATGCTGGCCTCCTTCTCCGCGCTGTGGCTGGCCTTCCGCCTCGGCCTCGACGCTCCCTACACCGCCCTCGCCACCACCGTCATCCTGGCCCTGCCCAGCAGCGGCATGGTGCTGGAAAAGGCGTTCTACCGTTTTCTCGGCACGCTGGTCGGCTGTTCGGCGGCGCTGCTGCTGGTGGCGCTGTTCCCGCAATCGCCGCCGCTGCTGTTCGTCGGCGTGGCGCTGTGGATCGCGCTGTGCACCGCCGGCGCTGCCATGCACCGCAACCAGCAGTCGTACAGCTTCGTGCTGGCCGGGTACACCGCCTGCATGATCGCCGTGCCCGCGATCGACGCGCCGGACCACGTGTTCACGCTGGCCGTCACGCGCGTGACCGAAGTCGGGCTGGGCATCATCTGCGCCGCCGTGGTGCATGATGTGGTCTTCCCGCGCCGCCATTCGCACGCCGTGATGCGCACCGTGCAGGCGCGCTACGCCAGCTTCATCGCGTTCAGCGTCCAGGTGCTGGAGCAGCGCCTGTCGCCGGCCGAGACGGAGCTCAATCACCTGAAGTTCGCCGCCGACATCGCCGCGCTGGAGTCGGGCCGCGCCGCAGCCTTCTTCGAGGCCGGCCACGCGCGCGCGCACACGCGCCAGCTGCACGCCTTCAACGCCGCCTTCATGGCGGTGCTGACCACCTTCTACACGCTGCACCGCCTGATCCACCGCCTGCGCGGCGCCGCACCCGAACATGCGCAGCCAGTGCTGGCGCTGATCGAACCGATGCACGCCCACCTCGCGCAGGCCATGGGCGAAGAGCTGACGCCGCAGCGTGTGGCGCAAATGCGGGCCAGGCTGGCGACCGATACCGCCGCCGCGCGCGCGCAGTTGGAAGCCTCTGCTGACGTGCCGCAGGCCACCGATGCCGCTGGCGCGCAGCCGGCCACCGGCGCCGACGGGAAGCTGGCCGACACCGCTGCCGACGCCCACTTGGCCGCCGACGGCGCGGTGCCGGCGGAACGCGCGCAGCGCATCAGTTTCGACACGGCGGTGGAACTGCTGGAGCGCTACGCGCGCGACATGGAGGCCTTCGCCTGCCTGTACCACGGCCTGACGCAGGAGAAGCGCCAGCAGGTCAGCGATCCCGGCGCCTACTCGCCGAAAACGCCGCCGGCCATCGTCGCCGCGAGCGGCTTCCGCGCCGGCGTCGCACTGCTGCTGACGGCCGCCGCGTGGTATTGGCTGGCCTGGCCCTACGTCGGCAACGCCATCCTGATGGCGACCATCTTCTGCGCGCTGGCCTCGTCCTCGCCGCGCCCGACCGCCATGGTGCAGCAAGTGCTGACCGGCTTCCTGGTGGCCACGCCGCTGGCCTTCGTCACCGAATTCTTCCTGGTCGCGCGCGCCAACGACTTCCCCACGCTGGTCATCGCCGCGCTGCCGATCTTCGCCCTGGGCAGCTACCTGATCACCAGCCCGCGCTGGGCCGGCGTGGGCATCGGCATCTGCATGTTCTGCGCCACGCTGGTGGTGCCGACCAACTTGATGCACTACGACGTGGAGAGCTTCATCAGCAGCGAGCTGTCGCTGACGCTGGGCGTGGCGGTGGCCTACCTGATGTTCAAGGTGGTGCTGCCCGAGCACACCATGGGCCAGAAGGACCACGTGGCCGCCGCGCTGTGGCGCGAGGCGCAGCGCGCCTGCACCGCCCCGATGGTCCGCCTGAAGCGCCGCTTCGACAACCGCGTGCGCGACCTGCTCAGCCAACT
>Ga0308157_10002760_pt1 | contig 27482 bp, 28 predicted proteins | sample PhyBR1_FD_201035 | JGI IMG/M metagenome (GOLD analysis project Ga0308157, IMG submission 201035) | Phyllosphere microbial communities from UC Gill Tract Community Farm, Albany, California, United States - DLSLB.R1 | ecosystem: Host-associated > Plants > Phyllosphere > Unclassified | place: USA...
TTGGGAGCAGGATGTCAGGAGTTCGAATCCCCTCACCCCGACCATTTTCCGGGTCGTTAGCTCAGTTGGTAGAGCAGTTGGCTTTTAACCAATTGGTCGTAGGTTCGAATCCTACACGACCCACCATTTAAAAAAGGGCATCTCAAAGAGATGCCCTTTTTTTTGAAAGACCTCGGGGTGTAGCGCAGTCCGGTAGCGCGCCTGCTTTGGGAGCAGGATGTCAGGAGTTCGAATCCCCTCACCCCGACCATTTTTGGGTCGTTAGCTCAGTTGGTAGAGCAGTTGGCTTTTAACCAATTGGTCGTAGGTTCGAATCCTACACGACCCACCATGTAAAAAAGGGCATCTCCTACGAGATGCCCTTTTTCTTTGCCTCGGGAAAATGCCCCTTGCCTTGTTGGAGCAGGTAAACCTGATCCAACAAGGGGCAAACCAAGGCCTTGAGCCTGCTGCAGCCCCTGTGAGGCTGGCTGACGATAAGGCCCGTACAGGCAGCCTCTATTGCAAGTTTTTTCAGTGCAACTTCAACCGCGGCTCGGTACCCCGGCCAATCTTGCTGCCCAACATCATCAATGCCGTACGGAAGAACCCGTACAACGCCATCTGGTGCATGCGGTACAGCGACACATAGAACATCCGCGCCAGCCAGCCTTCCAGCTTCACACTGCCCATCAGGTTACCCATCAGGTTGCCCACCGCCGAGAAGCGCGACAGAGAAACCAGCGAGCCGTAGTCCTTGTAGGCATAAGTGGGCAGCGGCTTGTTCTCCAGCCGCGCTTTAAGGCTTTGCGCCAGCATCGACGCCTGCTGGTGCGCCGCTTGCGCGCGTGGCGGTACATTGCGGTCGCTGTCTGGCTGCGGGCACGCCGCACAGTCGCCAAAGGCGAAAATGTTGTCGTCGCGGGTGGTTTGCAGGGTAGGGCGTACCACCAGCTGGTTGATGCGGTTGGTTTCCAGGCCATCGATGTCCTTGAGGAAACCGGGCGCACGGATACCGGCCGCCCACACCTTCAAACTGGCCTGGATCACCTCGCCGTCCTTGGTTTTCAGGCCGTCCTCGGTCACTTCGCTGACAGCGGCGTTGGTCATGACCTTGACCCCGAGTTTTTCCAGGGTCTTGTGCACCGGTACGCTGATGCGCTCGGGTAGCGCCGGCAGAACGCGCGGGCCGGCCTCGATGATGGTGATGTGCATGTCCTTGGGCTGGATGCGGTCCAGGCCATAGGCCGCCAGCTCGTGGGCCGCGTGGTGCAGCTCGGCCGCCAGCTCTACACCGGTGGCGCCTGCACCCACAATGGCTACGCTGATTTTCTCGCTGGCCACGTCGCCGGCGTGGGCACGCAGGTAGTGGTTGAGCAGTTGCTGGTGGAAGCGCTCGGCTTGCTTGCGGGTGTCCAGGAACAGGCAGTGCTGCGCCGCGCCCAGGGTGCCGAAGTCGTTGGTATTGGAGCCCACGGCAATGACCAGGGTGTCGTAGCCCAGGGTACGCGCAGGCAACAGCTCGCGCCCCTCTTCGTCCAGGGTGGCGGCCAGTTGGATCTGCTTGCCTTCACGGTCCAGGCCGCTCATGCGCCCCAGCTGGAAGTTGAAGTGGTTCCACTTGGCCTGGGCCACGTAGTTCAGTTCGTCTTCCGAGGAGTTCAGCGAGCCGGCGGCCACTTCGTGCAGCAGTGGCTTCCAGATATGCGTGAGGTTGGTGTCGACCAGGGTGACGTCGGCCTGCTTGCGCTTGCCCAGGGTTTTACCCAGGCGGGTCGCCAGTTCCAGGCCGCCGGCGCCGCCGCCGACAATCACGATGCGATGAGTCATGGGGATATCTCATAAGGTTTACGGAATGCTTGCCCTTTGGGGGCGGCCGCAAACTGCACGAGGGGAGGGCGAGCGCAAGGCAGCTCATAGCACCAGTCCACTCAGCAGGCGGCTGACAAGGCCCAACCCGATGGTCACGGCCACCACCAGCACAAGGAGCAGCCATGGCCGGAAGGGCCGGCGCTCGACTTGGTGCTGGGGGGCTCGCAGATACTCATCGACACGACGCTGATCTTCCGGGTTCAGGCGGCTGGTCATGGTAGGGCCTCGTCAGGTAGACGTAAGAGACTGCACAAACGCTACAGCGTTCGTGCAAGCGCTTGAAACAAATGATAATGCTTTCTATCCCTGGCGCCGAGTGTACGCCATCGCAAACACTCGCTGCACTGGATCAAAGACTGATGCCAACGTCGAAGACGATGCTGCGCCCTAGGTTGCTGCGCAGGAAATCCGGCGCATCGGGGTGGGCGAACAGCACGCGGGCAAAGGTTGGCCCGACCAGCGACAGCGAGCGCCAGCCCTGGCGCAGGTATTCGGTGGGCGGCGGGAAGTGGGTGTTCAGGTCCAGCACCTCGCGTTTGAGGCTGGAAAACGCAATGATGTCCAGCTCGTTCAGCTCCAGCCCGCGCTCGCGATAGTTGCGCGCCTTCTTGCGCAAGGTGGGCGCCAGCCGCCCGAGCAGTTCGGTGGCACTGATGCGCCGTGGGCGGGCTTCGCGGCGCACCAGTTGCGCCAGGGAAAATGCACTGCGCCGGCGCTGCAGCTCTTCGCGCCATTCATCATTCAGCCGGCGGCCTTCGTCGAGCACAAAAAACACCTCGAAGGCGGCGTCGCGGAACAGCACGTCGGGCGGCTCTTGCCCGGCCGGGGTGAAATCTTCGCTGCGGTAGGGAATGTTCAGCCCCTGCAACAGGCGCTGGCACACCCACCGCTCCCGCTCCCACTTGCGGGCGTTGGAGAGAAAGGCATTGGCTTGTTCGGCCTGAATGGTCAGCAGGCGCAGGTAGTCGGAGTCATCCATGCAGACAAGCTTAGCCGTTAATCGATGACAGCAAGAGGCACGCATGCGGCCGCAGGCCATCCGCTGCAGAGGGGCCGCGAAGTTTGCGTGTACACTGCCCTTATCCACAGGCTGGCAAGGGGCATTGTTCAGGTGATCAGCGCACAGGTGTTGTCTGGCACCACCCTAAGCCTTGGCTGGCTGGGCTACGTGCCGCTGCTGGCCTGGGCCGCCAGCCAGGTTCGCTGGGTGGAACTGCTTGCCGACCGGCGCCGCCAGCACCTGCTGTTTGGCACGGTGTTCTGCCTGTTCGCGTTGTGGCTGGTAAGGCGCGATTTCGATACCGGCGTGGCGTACCACTTCATCGGCATGACGGCGGTTACCCTGTTGCTGGACTGGCCACTGGCCGTGCTGGGTGGTTTCATGGCCCAGCTGGGCCTGCTGGTGCTGGGGCGCCAGGACCTGGCGGCGTTGGGGGTCAATGGTCTGTTGCTGGTGGGTTTGCCGGTGCTGATCACCGAGGTGTGCGCCCTTGTGGTGGAGCGGGCACAACCGCGGAACCTGTTCGTTTACATCTTCTGCTCAGGGTTTTTCCCTGCCGCACTCACGGTGCTGGTCTGCGTGCCGGTGGCGCTGGGGCTATTGTGGCTGGACGGGCGCTTTGCGCTGCCAGAGTGGCTTGGCGACTTTGTCGGTTACCTGTGGCTGATGATGTTCCCCGAAGCGTTCATCAACGGCATGGTGATCAGTGCGCTGGTGGTGTTTTGCCCGGACTGGCTGGAAACCTTCAACCGCACCCGGTACTTGCAGGCGCCGTGGAAGGACGATGAGCATTGAGCCCGCAGGCTAGGCCGGTGCATCACCGCCTGCCCGGCAGGTGGGTCAGTTCAATGCCGCGACTCCAGGTCGCCTGAATACAGCTCGTCCTCGGACTCCTGCGCCCCAGGAATCTTGTGTTCCTCCGCTGCCCAGGCACCCAGGTCGATCAGCTTGCAGCGGTCCGAGCAGAACGGCCTGAACGCGCTTTTCTCGGTCCATTCCACAGGTGCGCCACAGGTCGGGCAATCGACGGTCAATGGCTGGCTCATGGCTGGCCTCCTTTCAAAGTCAGGTAAAAGTGGTGCAGGCGGTCAACCTGCTCATGCAGCGCGGCGAGGTCGCCGTCATTGACCACCACATCGTCGGCATGGCGCAAGCGTTCCTCACGGGCCAGCTGGGCCTTCAGGATCGCCTGCACCTGCTCGGTACTGGTGTTGTCCCGGGCCAGGGTACGCGCCACTTGCAGCGCCTGCGGCGCATCGATCACCAGCACGCGCTGGGTCTTGTGGTGCTGCCCCGACTCGATCAGCAGCGGCGACACATAGATCGCATACGGCGACTCTGCCTTGGCCAGGTAGCTGAAAATCTCTTGCCCGATCAGCGGGTGCAGCAGTTGCTCCAGCCATTTGCGCTGCGCGGGGTCGGCGAAAATCAGCTGGCGCAGCGCGGCACGGTCGAGCTGGCCGTCGGCCTGCAGCACCCCCGCGCCAAAGCGCTCGACAATGCAGGCCAGGGCCGGGCGGCCAGGCTCGACCACCCAGCGCGCAGCCTGGTCGGCGTCGACCAAGTGCACGCCAAGCTCGACGAAGCGCTCGGCGGCGGCGCTTTTGCCGCTGCCAATGCCGCCGGTAAGGCCGAGAATCCAGGGGGTAAACGCCGCAGTGGTCATCAGTATCCCAGCAGTTGCAGGTAAGAGGCGTATATTTCATCACCCCAGAGCACGGCAATCCACCCCGCAATGGCCAGATAAGGGCCAAACGGCATCGCCGTGCCCAGGGCGTGCCGGTGCAAACGCAACAAGCACAGGCCCACCAGCGCCCCGACCACCGACGACAACAGCAGCGTCAACGGCAGCACCTGCCAGCCACCCCAGGCGCCGATCAGCGCCATCAGCTTGAAGTCGCCATAACCCATGCCTTCCTTGCCGGTGACCAGCTTGAACAGCCAGTACACCGACCACAGGCTGAGGTAACCCGCCACCGCCCCCCATACCGCACTGCCCAGCGGCACATACACGGCAAAGGCGTTGACGATCAGCCCCAGCCACAGCATCGGCAGCACCAGCACGTCGGGCAACAGCTGGTGATCGGCATCGATCAGGCTCAGGGCCAGCAGGCACCAGGTCAACGGCAATGCCAGCAATGCCTCGGCTGACGCACCAAAACGCCAGGCCACCAGCAGCGACAGCAGTGCGCTGGCCACTTCGACCAGTGGGTAACGCGGGCTGATGCGGGCCTTGCAGGCAGAGCAGCGCCCACGCAAGGCCATGTAGCTGAGCACTGGAATGTTTTGCCACGGGCGAATCGGGTGTGCGCACTGCGGGCAGCGCGAAGCAGGCAGGCACAGGTCGAAGCGCGGGTGCTGCGTAGTCGGCAGCCCCAGAACCTGCTGCGCTTCACGCTGCCATTGGCGCTCCAGCATGATCGGCAGGCGGTACACCAGCACATTCAGAAAGCTGCCTACCAGCAGGCCGAGCACGCTCGCCAGGGTGTAGAAGTACGCCGGCTGTTCAGCCAGCAAGGTCCATAAAGTCATGTTCAGATCAAGCTACCCAACTGGAAGATCGGCAGGTACATCGCCACTACCAGGCCACCCACCAGCAAGCCCAGGACCAGCACGATGGCCGGCTCCAGCAAGCTGGTCAACTGGTCCAGCGCCTGGCTGACCTGTTCCTCATAATGGCTGGCGGCTTTGTCCAGCATCGTTTCCAGCGTGCCGCTGGCTTCACCGATAGCCGTCAGTTGCACCAGCAAGGGTGGAAACAGCGGCTCACCCGCCATCGCCTGATTCAGCCCCTGCCCATTGGCCATACCCTGGCGCAAGCGCAGCACCGCCTGTTCATGCAACTGGCCCCCGGTTACCCGCGCCACCGTACCCAGGGCATCCAGCAAGGGCACCCCGGCCCCATAAGCGGTTGCCAGGCTACGCGCAAAGCGCGCCAACGCCGCCTGCCCCAGCAGCGTGCCGAATACCGGCAGGCCCAACACCAGGCGCCCGAGCCACAACCGCGCAGGCGCATGCCGGCGGCACAGCTGGCGCCCGGCAAAACCTAGCACCAGGCCCAGCGCCAGCAACATCGGCGCAAACCGGCCGAACCCTGTGGACAAGTCGATCACCCACTGGGTAAATGCCGGCAATTGCGCGCCCATGCCTGCGAACATGTCCTCGAACCTGGGTATTACCTCCAGCAACAACACCGCCGACACGCCCAACCCGGTCAGCAACAGCAGCAACGGGTAGACCATCGCCTTGCGCACCTTCTTCTGCAGCGCCCGCCGCTGTTCCAGCATGCCTGCCAGCTGCTCCAACTGCCGGTCCAGCGTGCCCGACTGTTCGCCCACCCGTACCAGGTTGCAGTACAGCGCATCGAACCAGCCCGGGTGGCGTTGCAATGCATTCGCCAGCCCCAGGCCCGCAGCTACATCCTGTTTCAATCTAACCAGCAGCGCAGCCAGGACAGCACCACAGCCACTGCGCCCCATCACTTCGAACGCCTGCAACAGCGGCACCCCGGCCTTGAGCAAGGTCGCCAACTGCCGGCTGAAACCCGCCGGGTCGGCTTTTTCCCGCCGCTTTGGCAGCTTGAGGCCAAGCCCGCTGGCCGGCCGCAAACTGGCCACGTTGATGCCTTGGCGAATCAGCCCGGCACGCACATGGGCCGGGCTGGGCCCAGGCGTTTGGCCACTGACCGGCGCGCCATTGGCGTCGGTGCCGTGCCAGCTGTAGAGGGGGGTGGTAGTGGTCATGCGAAGGTCCTTTTGTTGCCCGTGCGACAAGCCTGGAAACAGCTTGCCGCGCCTATGCCTGGGCGCGCGTCCATGATGCTCACTAGAGTAGTTCAGCGATGATGAAGCCCAAGCAGGCAGGGGTGACAAAAGGTGACTGTTCAGGCCTACTGCGCCGCTGTCGCTTGGGGCGAGATTGACCCTAACGAGTACGCGTATCAAAAAGGAAACTGTTCATGAAAGGGCAACGCGGTATCACCCTGATCGAACTGATGATCGTTGTGGCGATCATCGGCATTCTGGCGACCATCGCCTTACCGATGTACACCAACCACCAGGCCCGCTCCAAGGCCGCGGCCGGCTTGCTGGAAATCAGCGCTCTGAAAACGGCGATGGACCTTCGCCTGAACGACGGCAAGGATGTAGCCGGCGTAGCCGAACTGGACGGCCAGCCGGCAACGGCGCATTGCGCGATCACCGCCAACGGCAAGGCGGCCGATAGCAGCGGCAGCCTGGTTTGCACCCTGGTGGACGCACCGGCCACCGTGCTGGGCAAGGCCCTGACGTTGACCCGTTCGGCAACGGGCTGGGCGTGCACCACCGACATCGAAGAAGACCTGGCGCCGAAGGGCTGCAAGGGGGGCTGAGGGCAGAGCAATAAAGTAGTGGAAACAGGGGTTTGCGTAACGGGTGCGAGCAGTGGTACGTTGCGCTACACGCCGGTGTAGCTCAGTCGGTAGAGCAGCGCACTCGTAACGCGAAGGTCGCAGGTTCGATTCCTGTCTCCGGCACCAGTCTTTAATTCGCGATGGTTCACCACCATACGTGGAGGCCAATGAAACCGCCGCCTAGGCGGTTTTTTCGCGCCGACTCCATGGGCGTTAAAACGCCACATTCTGCGGCATTTATGTACATTCGTTAGTACATCCTAGTTTCGGTTAGCAAGCGATGTACTCACGCGTCGTGCCCGCCCAGCCCCTCGCCCAATCTACTTATCACCCCGCCTGTTTTGACTTAATCTTGCAGAGCATTTGAGATAATGCTTTTCTCTGATATGCCTTTAGCCCAGTGTTTACGGGCATAAGAGCAAAAAAATTTGAGATAAAGCATTCGCCTCCTAGAGATAATTCCGAGATGCCTCAATTTTCTCACCACGATCTCCAACTGTTGAACCCATCCTTTGACTCGCCCCTGGTCGACGTGCTGAGCGAGCTTGAGTTCCTGCGTCGCCTGAGGCTGGAGGGCGATACCCCGGCATCGATTTTCTTCCAGCTCAAGGACATCTTCCACACCCTCGAGAGCTTGGGTTCTGCGCGAATCGAGGGTAACCACACCACCTTGGCGGACTACATCGACAGCAAGGTCGAAGGCACGGCCGATAGCACCGATCAGTTGCTGGAGGTTGCCAATATCGAAAGAGCGATGGACTACATCGAAGAGGTGATGCAGCCCGGTGTGCCCCTGACGGAGCACATGATCCGCGAACTGCATGCCATGACTGTGGTCGATCTCAATCGCGAGGGTGACCGCACGCCTGGGGCCTACCGTGAAGGGGGTGTGCAGATTTCGCAGTCGGACCATCTTCCCCCGGAGGGGCTGCTGGTGCCGCAGTACATGCAGGAGCTGGTCTGCTTCATCAACCGCGACGATTCACCTAAATACGCGTTGATGAAAGTGGCGCTGGCGCACCATCGCTTTGGCTGGATCCACCCATTCGGTAATGGCAATGGGCGAGTGGTGAGGTTGCTTACTTACGCGTTGCTGATGAAGTACGGTTTCAACGTGAACGTTGGCGGCAGGGTGCTGAACCCCACGGCGGTATTTTGCAACGACCGGGAGAAGTATTACAGCATGCTGGGGGTAGCCGATACCGGCACGCCGACAGGATTGGAAGCGTGGTGCGTTTATGTCCTCGAGGGCATTCGGGATGAGCTGGAGAAGGTGGACAGGCTCACTCAGTATGATTACCTCACGAAATCGATCTTATCCCCTGCGGTAAGCTATGCGCGCAGCCGAAAGTGGATTACCCCGGTTGAAGAGCAAATCCTGGACTGTGCCATACGCATGAAGGTGGTGAAGTCTAGCGACATCGGGCAGGCGGTCCCGAAGCTCACGGCGCCACAGCGTACCTATCAGATCAAAAATCTGGTGGACCAAGGGATGCTGCTGCCGCTTAGCCCAGGTTCAAGGCAGTACACGATCGGTTTCTCGAACAACTACTTGATACGTGGCGTGATCAAGGCATTGAGAGAGCAAGGCTTCATCCCCGAGCCACTCGATAGCCCCTGACCCGCACAGGCACGGCGCTGTAGGAGCAACTGTCTTTCTCAAAATTTGAAAAGCCTGCGCGATTCATTGTGGGAGCGGGCTTGCCCGCGAAGCAGGCGACGCGGTGTCTGGCACTGGCTCCCAGCATATGCGAAGATGGATCGGGTTTGGCCGGTTGGCGCTGGACGCGACCGGAGATTTGTTGCGTGTCCAAGGGCTTATTCGCCGGCCGAGGCTGCGTAACGCAAAGGGCAGCAATGGGGCTTTTATGCTGTTCCCCACCTAGCATTAAAGTGGGTGGTCGTAGCTCTTCGGAGCCCAAAAGTTTCCAGTTCGATTCCAAGGAGAGTCGTAACTAGCTGATTTATTTGTAGATATCCTATGGGGTAGATCAAAAAAACCATCGAATTCCAGCCCCGCAAAACCGGGCCCTCACGCCCTACAACCGTCCGTCTGATTCCGCAACAGACCAGACCCACATTCATAACCCTGCCTCGCCCCTCGACCGACTATCTACCCACACATTTCCGCGATTTCTCCCACAGCAAACAGCCTTGCTTTTAAGCCCCCGCAGCGCTACCTTCCCTCAGTCGCGGCCAATTCCGCGGCCGGGTTTGGCGACCCGAACGAAAAGGCGCATCGGCGCCCCCGACCACGATTGCAGGCGCTTTTTTTGCGTCCGCAGTTTCGTGTAATGGCGGCTGTGCGTGGGAGACCTTCGGGTCTGCCGAGTTCCTTTTCCTCGGTTCGCCAACCTGCGTACAGCTGCCACCCTAACCGTTTGGCGACGGTGAGGGCGGTGCTTCAATTGAAAAGGAAAGCATGCATGCACACTTCAAGTCTATTCAGAATCCCCGCATTCGCTCCCCGCCGTCGTTTCTCGAAGGCTTTCAGCGACATCACTGTCAATGCAGCAGGCCTTACCTTCCTCCACCAGGGGGTGCGCCATGTCTGACCAAGAACGCCTCTCCACCCTCCAAAGCTACGCCTGGACCCTCGAACTGCTAGGTGAAGCCTTGGTCCAGCACGACGAAATGCTGGAATGCGAACACAACCCGCGCCTGAGCTTTCGCAATACGGCCGGCATCCACCAGGCGATCCGGATCATCAGCCGGTTGGCCAGCGAGCAGTGTGGCAAGGTAATGGAGCAAGCCGGGCGCGCCTCGACCGATTAGTAGAGTCATGGCTTGCTGGAGGGCGTCGTGGTCGTTTTTACGACCTCGGGCGCCCCGGCGAGAGAGTGCCGTAGCGTGCACATTGTTGATCCGGACGTTTCCAGAGCGTCGAGCCTGATCAAGAAAGGCATGAACATGTGCGCGCGGGATCTCGGCACCAATGCTCAACAGTCGTCTCTTTCCGGCGGTGGTCATCGAGTGTTGCCTTGACCTAGTGGGGGCGCTGATGACCGGCCCTGTCCGTTGATTGGACCGCTTCAGGTCGCACTCTGGCCCTTCACCCTCAGCGGAACCACAGGCCTGAGGAAGCTGTGGGTACCAGCCACTAGCTCATGATCATGCTTGAGCCGGCGCCGAGCCTTGTTTCGTTTGTTGCGTTTCGTTTATTTCGATTATAAGATCTAAAACTGCCGTATGAGACGCCAGGAATTTCAAGTCGCTTTTGGAGACACATCATGACTACCGCCGATCTCGCTCGAAGCATCCTTCCAGATGAGAAAGCGATCGCCGCGGCTACTGAATCAAGCCGCCAGATCGCTGCTTTCGTTTCGACGAAACTGGATATTCAGCGTATTGAGCTGATTGATGAAGCCCAGCAACGCCAAGTCGTTGAGCTACCGACGTTCGCTCTTAGACTGCTCGGGGACATTCTTAACGAACTGGCTCTAGGTAACACCGTGAAAGTAGTGCCGGTTCACGCAGAACTGACTACTCAAGAAGCCGCCGACATGCTCAACGTGTCGCGTCCGCATCTTGTCAAGCTACTGGACGAGGGTCAGATACCACACACAAAAACCGGCAGCCACCGTCGTATCAAGTTCACCGATGTCATGGCGTTCAAGGCCGAACGTGACAGAGTGAGCCAAGCCGCCATGGAAGAACTGGCTGCGCAAGCCCAAGTGCTCAATATGGGGTATTAATGAGGCATTCCCCGTTCACTGTTATCTATGACGCCTGTGTGTTGTACCCAGCCCCTCTGCGTGATTTGCTGATGCAGCTGGCCTTGACCGGCGTTTATCGAGCGCGCTGGTCCGGGCAAATTCATGATGAATGGACGCGAAATGTGCTGAAAAATCGTTCTGACCTCACTAAAGCTCAGCTTGATCGCACTGTTGTAGCCATGAACCGGGCAGTACCTGATTGTCTTGTGAATGACGAAGAGCCGTTGATGCAAGGGCTGGACCTTCCTGACGAAGATGATCGGCATGTCTTGGCCGCTGCAATCAAATGCGGTGCATCGGTCATCGTCACATACAATCTCAAGGATTTCCCCGCTGAGATCTTGAAGCGCTTTGAGATCGAGGCTTTGCATCCCGATGTCTTTCTTTCTGACATATGGGACTTGGATCAAGCAGCCGTGCTCGAGGCAGTCCAAAAGCAGCGCGCCTCTTTGAAAAATCCTAGGTACACGTCTCGCGAGCTACTGGATATCCTGCTTAAGCAACGTCTCCCGGAAATCGTCAAGCACCTTTCCAGCTACGAGCTGTTGATTTGATCGTGCTCCCTTGCGTTGGTGGACAATGGGTCATAGAACTAGTGTTTGGTCCAGACATGGTGCCGCATAGCTCGAGGACTTGGCCCTCGCGATGTGCCTCGCAGAAGAGCCCATGTCATGCGGGCTCTTGTCTCGATGATTCGCGGTGTTCCACTTAAAATTGTGTAATTTTCAAGATAATCATTACCTGGTGATTCTGTTAAACCTGATATGCGGCTTATAAATCAACTTTTACTAGATAATAGCTTCTCTATTTAGAGCTTTTTATATCTCGCAGTTTTCTCACTTGGCGTTTGTGTAATTTTCTCGACCAATTTCTGACATTCCCCGTAGACTTTTCCTACAAAGATCAATCTTGCACCGTCGACAGCTGTGAGGCTAAATTTCCTGGTCACGAAAAAACCGTGACCGGGCGTAGGAACCCGTTGGTAAACTTGGCGTACGCACTCGGCGCCGCTGCACCACAGCTGGCGCTTTTTTGTGCTTGCCGTGCTGTGTCATGGCGGCTGTGTGCGGGCAGGCTTCGGCCTGGCCGGGTTTCCAAGTTTCCCGGTATTCCTACCCCGCACACAGCTGCCACCCAATCCCGTAGGAAGGATCGTGGTAGCTCCAATCAAAACTTGGAGCTTCATGCATGTTTATCTCAAGCCTGATCTGGATCCTCGCATCCGTTCCCCTCCGTCATTCATTTGCTGCTCTGCGTGACCTCGCGGATAGCAATGCCGGTTGTGTCTCAACCCGTTCAGAGGTGCGCCATGTCTGACCAAGAACGCCTCTCCACCCTCCAAAGCTACGCCTGGACCCTCGAACTGCTAGGCGAAGCCTTGGTCCAGCACGACGAAATGCTGGAATGCGAACACAACCCGCGCCTGAGCTTTCGCAATACGGCCGGCATCCACCAGGCGATCCGGATCATCAGCCGGTTGGCCAGCTAGCAGTGTGGCAAGGTAATGGAGCAAGCCGGGCGCGCCCCGACCGATTAGCAGAGTCATGGCTCGCTGGAGGGCGTCGCGGTCGTTTTCACGACCTCGGCAGCCCCGGCGAGAGAGTGCCGTAGCGTGCACATCGTTGATCCGGACGTTTCCACAGCGTCGAGTCTGGTCAAGGGAGGCATGAACACCTGCATTGCGCTTGCTGTCGTGGCCAATGGATTTTCGATCCATACCGCTTGCGTGGTGGGGCAGGCGACAAATGGAATTCGTAGTACGCTCCAATGACTAGGTATTTCCAATTCATCTGGCTTGTTCCCTGAATCGCCAGGTTTGCCTTTCGAACGGGAGAAACGCCATGACGGATAAAAACAACGATAACCGCCCTGTCTACCAAGCAGCGTGCCATTGCGGCACCGTGCGTTTTTCTCTGCGGTTGACCGATGGCCTGCGCACCGCACGCAGGTGCAACTGCTCGCTGTGCCGTATGCGCGGGGCGGTAGCGGTGTCGGTCAATCTGGGCGATATCACGGTCACCCAAGGTGAAGAGGCCCTGACGCTCTACCAGTTCCACACCCGGGAAGCCAAGCACTACTTCTGCTCGAAATGCGGCATCTACACCTTCCACCAGCGGCGGTCCTCGCCGGACCAGTATGGGGTGAACGTTGCGTGTATCGACGGGATGAGCCCGTTCGATTTTGCAGAGGTGGCGGTCAGTGAAGGGCGTGTTCATCCCAAGGATCGGGTGGGGGGTGGCGCGGAGGTTGCGGGGTGGGTGCGGTATGCAGCTAACCCGGCGTGTGATCAGGGCTGAGGGCATCGCCCATGTTCGCGTGGGCCTTCGGGATCTGGCTTTCGCCAACGGGGTAGGTGTAGGCCTTAAACCGCCACAGCCCAGCCCGTGCAAGCCAGCTCGAACAGCTCCAGACTCACGCCATAGCGGGTAATGAACTGCGAGTCCGAGGCTGGCAGTGGGGCCGCTTTGCGGCCCATCGCGACGCAAGCCCGCTCCTGCAGGGTGAGGTGGCGACGCAAGGGAATAGCAAATGGCTCAAGTTGAGTGGAACGCTTGCGCCGCTCTCGGGCATGGTAATCAGGCAAGGGGCGCTGCCAGCACTTTGCAGTAACCATTCATTGGCCAATGCCAACTGCCGAGGATTTTGCATGGATCAGAACAGAGACAGCCTGAAAACAACCAACCCTATCGCCGGGCTGCCGGGGGCAGTATTCGAGAAAGCCTGGGAGGTGCGTTGGGCCCTGAAACTCACCTACGTGTGCCTGTTCATGGATATGGCTTTCATGACAGCCCTGGGGACCACTCTGCTGGATTTCTCGGGGGACATGGCTACGGTCTGGGGGAATATCGGGCGGATCTTTGTGAGTGTCGTGGTGTTTTGCCTGGCCGTGTCGGTGTGCGTTCCAGTGCTTGCGCAGGTCGCGGCCATGCTTGGTTCCTACATCCCTTGGCACTGGCTACAGAGCCGGCGCGATTACTCCCTGCTGCACAATCACGTGACCTACAGCGCCTTGAAAGAGCACAGCCTTCGTGAAGGCAATGAGTTCCTGTTCAACTACTGGCGCAGCAAGAGCCAGCAACGGGAGGTGTGGCGTCAGCAGCGCTACCAGGCCGGTGTACTGGTATTCGGGCTGGTGGTGATGGCCATTGCCAACGCCAATGTCGGGGCGCATTACCAGTTGCCTGGCTTGATGCATCAGGTCACCGCGCTGATTGGCTGGGAGGGCTATCTGGTGCTGGGGGGTATTACGCTCTGCCTGTTGCACTGGGCGTGGTGGGCTGCGGATGAGATTGGCCAGATCTACTACCCGCCCTTGGCAGAAAAGCTGAGGGAGCGCGACTACTGACCCCGCGGCATGTGAGCCAGCAAAACTGGCTCACCCGCTCATCCGGTTCAGCCCACCGTAACCGCCGCATTCAGCACCAACACCACGACCAACCCCACCACCGCCACGATCGACTGCACCACCGAGATGGTCTTGGTCGCTTCCCCCATGGTCATCCCAAACGACTCTTTCACCATCCAGAAACCGGCATGGTTGGCGTAATTGAAGAACAGTGAACCGCAGCCGATGGACAGGGCCAGCAAGGGCAGGTTCAGGCTGGGGTCAGCACCTGCCAAGGGGGCCAGCAGGCCGGCAGCGCCGACGATGCCAACGGTGGCCGAGCCGGTAGACACCGACAGCAGCATGGCGATCAGCCACCCCAGAATCAACGGCGGGAAAGCCGATTGCTGGGTCAGGTGCACGATGGCATCGCCAACCTTGGCGCTGGTCAGCATCTCCTGGAAAGCGCCGCCGCCGGCAATGATCATGATGATCGAGGCAATCGGCTTCAGGCTTTTGCCCAGCGCATCGCGCAACTGCTCGGCGTTGCCACCGCGCGCCAGTACCAGGCTGAAGCCTGCGAACAGCACGCCCAGCAGCATGGCGATCAGTGGGTTGCCAAGGAAGCTGGCCAATTCCAGCAGCGCATTGCCCTTGGGCAGCAGCATTTCGGCAACGGCGTGCACCAGCATCAGGATCGCTGGCAGCAGCGCGGCCAGCATGCCGATCAATACACCGGGGCGGGGTTGGCCGTCGGCCTGCTCAGCCAGGGTGAACTGGTCCAGCAGTGCTTGATCGGGGCGGGTGCTCATGCGCCGGGAAATGAACATGCCGTACAACGGGCCGCCCAGGATCATGGCTGGGATCGCGGCAAGGAAGCCGTAAAGCATGGTCGGCCCGACCGAGGTCTTGAGCACGGCAATGGCGGTCAGTGGGCCAGGGTGCGGAGGGACCATGCCATGCATGGCCGCCAAGGCGGAAATCACCGGCACCCCCACGTACACATAGGCAGAGCCCTTGAAGCGCGCCTTGCCCTCCAGTTTGCGTGCCACGCTGAAAATCAACGGCAGCATGATCACCAGGCCCACCTCGAAGAACATCGGGATGCCGATGACGAAGGCCACCAGCATCATCGCCCAGGGGATCAGGCGGTCGGGCGTGCGTTTGAGGATGATATCGGCGACCTGTTCGGTAACGCCAGCATCCGCCAGGATCTTGCCCAGCATGGCGCCAAGGGCAATCACCACCCCGACCGCACCCAGTGTCTTGCCGGCACCGGTGAGCAGGTGCGAAACGATACTGCCGGGTTGCATATGGGTCGCGAAGCCCACGCCAATGGACACCACCAGCAACGCCAGAAGCGGGTGCATCTTCAGGCGCGACACGATCAGCGCCACCAGCACCAGGACACTGACCAAGGCGGTCAGCAACAGCTGAATATCTAAGGGAGTCATGCAAGGAGTCTCGGTTGGGCAGGCGCGTCAGCGGCAAACAGAAGGTGCAGGCAGGGCAAACAATTGTGCGGGCTGGCCAGCATGCAAAGGCATCGGAACGGGGAGTGCGGTCATGGAACGATTCACCTTGTTATTTGGTCATCTATATGAATCTGACCAGAGTATTTGCGGTCAACCGGGATACTGTCAAGGGTGGGCTATGGCAGCTGCGGCGCCGAGCCCAGCCGCGATCAACCCATCAGGTGCTGAACAAACGCCGTTCCCGCGCCCACACGATCGCTTCACTGCGGCTGTGCACATCAAGCTTGGAATAAACCGTTGCCACGTGGTTGCGCACCGTGTTCAGCGCCAGGTTCAGGCGCGCCGCAATCTCCTTGTCGGCCAGCCCTTCGCAGATAAGCGCCAGTACATCCCGCTCGCGGCGGGTAAGTTCGGTGAACGAGGGGTCGGGCAACCGGCCGGTGTTGATGCGTTTGGCATTGGCCAGCTTTTCGATCAAGGTCTGGCTGAACCATGATGCATCCTGCATGACGGTCTCGATCGCCTCGACCAGTTCCAACTCCGAGCGCTTGCGCTCGGTGATGTCCATCAGCACCAGCAGGTAGCACGGGGTGTCCAGCAGGCTCACGGTGTCGGCTTGCAGCATGCAGTCGAGCGGGTCGTCACCTTTCTTGCGCAGCTTCACATCCAGCGCCTCGATACGCCCGCTCTTTTCCAGCGCATCGAACACCTGCGCTGCCACCGCGCAGTCGGCAAAGAAGTCGATTTCGGCCACGGTTTTCCCGATCAGCTCCTGGGCGGTGTAGCCCAGGCTGTCGAGGAACGCTTCGTTGGCATCGATCAGTTGCTGCTTGTCGGCGCTGCACAGCAAGGTCGGCACCGGGCTCAGGCGAAACGCCTTGGCAAAGCGCTCTTCGCTCTGGCGCAGGGCGTTCTCCGCCTTGCGCCGGGGCTCCAGGTCGGTGAACGAAAACAGCATGCAATCCTCTTCGTGCATGTCCAGCGGCTGCCCTGCCACGATCACCAGCTTGGTGCCGCCTTCTGGCAAGCGCAGCTCGGCCTGCATCTGCGGGATGGTCGCGCCTTCTATCAGGCGCTCGATCGCCAACTCCTTGCGCTCGGCGTTTTCCAGCACGTCCACTTCATACACCGAGCGGCCAATGACGTTTTCCCGCACATGCCCGGTCATTTCCAGAAAGCCCTGGTTCACCTTGATGAACCGCAAGTCGCTGAGGCGGCAGATAACGGCTGGGGCAGGGTTGGCGTTGAAGGTTTTTTCAAAGCGCTGCTCTGTGCTGGCCCACTCGGTAGCGTCGGTCAGTATCAGCACCAACGATTCGGCCTCGCCCTTGCTGTCTTCCAGCACCATGCTGCGAACACGGTGTACCCGGCTGCGCGCCTCCTCATCGCCAACCGGCGAAACCTCGACCACGACATCGCTGAACACTTGCCCCGCCGCCACGCGGGCAATGGGGTACTGGTCGGCTTCCAGTGGATGGTTGTTGCGGTAGCGCAGGGCAAAGCGCTGGCGATAACCCTCGGCGTCCCCGCCCAGCTGCTCCAGGCTGTCGACCCCGTGCATGCGCAGGGCGGCTTCGTTGGCCCAGATGATCGTCTGGTCCACTTCCAGCAGCATCACGCCATCCGAAAGCCCGGCAATTATCTGCTGCAGCTGGCGGCGGTTGGTTTCACGGGCAAGCACGGCGTCGCTCATGGGCGTCCCCCGGTCGGTAGTGGCTGGTGTGGTGACTGGCGTTGAGCATAAACGCAGCAGGCACCGGCAGATTGGTGCCAATGCACTAGTGCGGGTGGGGCAGATGCATCAATACACCCTTGCATGGGACCCGCAAACTGGCCATGACGTTGCATCAGGCACCCGTGGCCGGTGCAGCCAGTTCCCATTGACGAGGATGCATAGATGACTGAAGCCTATGTAAGCACCCCGGCAAATGCCGTGAGCCCGCTGCGGGTGTCGTGGAGTGCAGTTTTCGCCGGGGGGGCCATTGCCTTGGCTACCTACCTGGTACTCAGTGTGCTGGGCACCGCCATCGGGGCCGGGGCCGTTGACGCGATGGCCGATGGCAACCCGCTGCGTGGTTTTGGCACCGGTGCGGGGGTGTGGTTGTTCGTCAGCACCCTGGTTTCGGTCGCCGCCGGTGCCTGGGTTGCCGGCCGCACGGCGCCGGGCCGCGGTGGCCTGCATGGCCTGTTGAGCTGGACGGTGACCACATTGCTGGCGACCTGGCTGCTGGCTTCGCTGGCCGGGGGCGTGGTCGGCACTGCCGGCAATATTGCCGGTAAAGGCCTGTCGCTTGCCGCGGATGGTGTGGCTGCCGCCGCACCGGCAGTCGGCCAAGGCATCAAAGAGCGCCTGGGTAAGCAGGGCATTTCGCTCGACTGGGACAGCCTGGAAGCGGAGCTGAACAAGACCCTGCAGCAGTCCGGCAAGGCCGAACTGAACCCGTCGAACCTGGAGCAGCAGGCCGATCAGGCGCAGGCGCAGGGTGAGTCGGCGGGCCGTATTGCCGCCGAGGACCCGACCCAGGCCGTTGACCAGCTCAAGCAATGGTTCGACCGGGTACGCAAGGCCGGTGAGCCTGCGCTGAGCGCGGCAGACAAGCAGGCCCTGGTCAACATCGTGGCGGCGCGCACAGGCAAGAGCCAGCAGGAGGCCCAGCAGATCGTCGATAACTATGCCCGTGCCTACCAGCAAGCCGCCGAGCAGGTGCAAGTGCTGAAAGACCAGGCAGAGCAACAGGCGCGTGAAGCTGCCCAGGTAGCGGCCAGCAACGTGTCCAAAGCCGCCTGGGGCACGCTGGTAACCCTGCTGCTTGGCGCTGCCTTGAGCGTTGTGGCAGGCCGCTTCGCCCTGTCCTCACGCAAGACCCGAGTCGTGAATGTGTGATCACCCGCCCAGGTCTGCCCGTTTCACTGGTGTAACCCCAACCCACATGTACTGATGTCGTTGAAGGAGAAAAACCATGAGCAGCACGTCTGACAAAGTCAAAGGCATGGCCAACGAAGTGGTTGGCAAGGTCAAGCAAGCCGTCGGTAAAGCGACTGGCAATACCGAGCTGGAGGTAAAGGGCAAGGTGCAGGAGAAAAAGGGTGAAGCCCAACAAGTGGTGGGCGATGTGAAGGACGCCCTCAGCAAGGACTAGCCGACTGTCGCCCCACCCACCAGCGGTCGCCCTCGGGCGACCGTTCTTGCATGTGCCCGCTGCGCCCAGGCATTGCTCAGCGCTGGTACGCCTTGCCGAAGTGCCGTTCCAGGCGCGCTTGCACCAGCTCCAGCAGAATCGACAGTACCCAGTAGATGATTGCCGCGGTGGTCAGCATTTCCAGGTAGCGGTAGCTGGAGCGCCCGTATGACTGGGCCAGGAACATCACTTCCCACACCCCCATCACCGAAATCAGCGATGAATCCTTGAGCATCGAGATGAACTGGTTGGCCGTGGGCGGAATGATCACCCGCATGGCCTGGGGCAGCACGATGTAGCAGAACGTCTGCGGCGGGCGCATGCCCAGCGCCAGCGCCGCTTCGCGCTGGCCACGCGCCACGCCGAGAATGCCGGCGCGGAAGATTTCACTGAGGTAGGCGCCGTAGTTCAGCGACAACGCAATGATGCCTGCGCTGATTGCGCCGGGCACCAGGCCGACCTGTGGCAGGCCCAGGTAAATCAGCAGAATCTGGATAAGCAGCGGCGTACCGCGGAAGAACGAGGTGTAGAAACTGGCGATACCGACCAGCACCGCACTGCCGGACAAGCGCGCCAGGGCTGCGGCAAAGCCCAGCAGCACCGAGACCACCATTGAGCACAGGCACAGGAACAAGGTCAGCGCTGCGCCTTGCAAAAAGCCGTTTGGGCCCAGTTTGAAGCCGGCGAGGTTGGGAAACTTCTCCACAATGATCGCGAACTTCAGGTCGAAGCTGAGGAAGAACGCCACGAACAGACCGAACAGCGCCAGCCAGGTCAGCAGCAGCCGGGTGCGAAAGCCGAACAGGCTGGCGCCCGTGGCTTTGGCCGCGGGCTTGGGGGAAGAAGGGAAGGTGCTCATTTGCTGATGTCGGCGCCAATCCATTTCTGCGACAGCTTGGCCAGCGTGCCATCGGCTTTCAGTTCGGTAAACACCTGGCGCACCTTGGCATCCCATTCAGGGTCGCCTTTTTCGATGGCCACCGAGTTGGGCTCTTCATACAGTGGGGCACCGGCCAGCTTGAAGCGCTTGTCCTGGGTCAGGCGCGGCTGCGCGGTCACCAGGTTGGTAAGAATGGCATCCAGACGCACGCCCGCGCCCAGGCCCAGGTCCTGGAAAGCGACGTTGTCGGTGTCGTAAGGCGCAATCTGCACAAAGTCGAAGGGGTAGTCGATCTTCTGGTCTTCCTTGCCTTCGATCACCAGGTTCTTGTTCAGGTAGCTCTCGTAGCTGGAGGCGCTGGTCAAGCCTACCTTGCGCCCATCCAGGTCCTTGGCCCCATGAATGCGCTCATCCTTGGCATTGACCACGATCACCGCCGGCGATGCGTAGTATTCCACCGGGAAGTCGAACACTTCGGCGCGGGCTTTGCTGGGCGTCATCGAGCAGATGCAGATGTCGTAGCGGCCGCTCCAGCGGCCGGCGGCGATCACGTCCCACGACGGGGTTTCCAGGCGCAGCTTCACGCCAAGCTTGTCGGCCACAGCCTTGGCCACATCCACGTCGAAGCCGTCGAGTTGGTTCTGATCATTGAGGAAGGAGAACGGCGGGTAGCTCTCCATCAACACGTTGACCATTTCCTTGCGCGATTCAACCCGCTCCAGCGTGGTGCCTGCCAGGGCCTGGGACGCAGTGGCGAGCAACACGAGGCCCGCGCCGAGCACAGTAGAAAAGCGCATGTACATACCTGAAAAGTTTGCCAAAAAAGAGAAAGTGTATTTAATAGTTATAAACCTTTCTCTCATAATGAATTTTATTCATAAGTACCTTCAGAGTAGTTATATGACACAGCGCGCGATGGTTATTCTCGACGGGGGCATGGGCCGTGAACTGCAGCGCAGCGGCGCACCGTTTCGTCAGCCCGAATGGTCGGCGCTGGCGCTGACAGAAGCGCCGGAGGCCGTGTTAGGTGTGCATGCGGCGTTCATTGCCGCGGGTGCCCAGGTCATTACCAGCAATAGCTATGCGGTCGTGCCGTTCCACATTGGCGAGCAACGGTTTGCTGCAGAAGGCCAGCGGTTGGCCAATACCGCCGGCCAGCTGGCGCGTCATGCGGCCGATAATGCTGCGCACCCGGTCAAGGTAGCGGGTTCGCTGCCACCGCTGTTCGGCTCTTACCGCCCTGACCTGTTCCAGCCTGAGCGGGTCGAAGAAGTATTGAAGCCGCTGCTCGCCGGCCTGGCGCCACACGTTGATCTGTGGCTGGCCGAAACCCAAAGCGCCATCGCCGAAGTACGTGCCATCCATGCGCACCTGCCCAAAGACGGCCGCCCGTTCTGGGTGTCGTTCACTTTGCAGGACGAGGACGTGGATACAGTGCCGCGCCTGCGTTCCGGTGAGCCGGTGGCTGATGCCGTGCAAGCGGTAGTCGGACTGGGCGCCGCAGCGGTGCTGTTCAACTGCAGCCAGCCGGAAGTAATCGGCGCGGCCATTGACGTCGCCCGTGCCGTTATCGGCCAGCAAGGCGCAGAGGTGGCCATCGGTGCCTACGCCAACGCTTTCCCTCCGCAGCCCAAAGAGGCTACCGCCAACGACGGGCTGGACGAGTTGCGCGAAGACCTGGACCCACCGGGCTACCTCGCCTGGGCCAAGGACTGGCGTGAACGCGGCGCCAGCATGGTGGGCGGCTGCTGCGGCATTGGCCCAGAGCACATTACCGAGCTAAAGCGTAACCTCGGCTGACAGATTCAAAGCCTTCTGTACGGCAAGCGAAGCGGTTAAGTTTTGGAATTGCTGGAACTGACGGTAAGGTTTCAGCATCTTCCATGCATCATGCGCCACGGGTAGTCGTGTTTTGGCTGCCCAACCATGGAGCGCAGCGCTGAACGCCAGAAGGAGTAACGCCTATGCCTGAAGAACAACAACGCAGGAGCACCATCAACCCACCCGTCTTTTACACCAGTGCGGTGCTGGTGCTGTTATTGGTGTTGTACGCCACCCTGTTCCAGGCGCATGCGCAAAGCGTCTTCGAGCAGGTTCAACAATGGATTGTCACCAATGCAGCCTGGTTCTACATCCTCACCGTTGCACTGGTGCTCATCAGCGTTGTCTTCCTGGCCGTAAGCCGCTATGGCGACATCAAGCTGGGCCCGGACCATAGCGAGCCCGACTACCCCAACAAAAGCTGGTTCGCCATGCTGTTCTCTGCCGGTATGGGCATCGGCTTGATGTTCTTCGGTGTAGCCGAACCGGTGATGCACTTCATCAACCCGCCGGTGGGTGACCCCAATACCGTCGCCGCCGCCCGCGAAGCCATGAACATCACCTTCTTCCACTGGGGCCTGCATGCCTGGGCGATCTACGCCATCGTGGCGTTGATCCTGGCCTACTTCAGTTTCCGCAACGGGCTGCCGCTTACCCTGCGCTCGGCGCTGTACCCCTTGATCGGCGAGCGTATCTACGGCCCTATCGGCCATGCAGTGGACATCTTCGCCATCCTGGGCACGGTATTTGGCGTCGCCACCTCGCTGGGCTACGGTGTGCTGCAGATCAACAGTGGGCTGAACCAGTTGTTCGGCCTTCCGATCAGCACCACCGTGCAGGTCATCCTGATCGCCGTTACCTGCGCACTGGCCACGCTGTCGGTGGCCAGCGGCCTGGACAAGGGCATCCGTATCCTGTCGGAGCTCAACCTGGGCCTTGCCGTGCTTCTGATGGTCTTCGTGCTGGCTTTAGGCCCTACGGTGTTCCTGCTGCAAGCCTACGTGCAGAACACAGGTGCCTACCTGTCCGACATCGTCAACAAGACGTTCAACCTGTTTGCCTACGAACCCACCGACTGGATTGGCGGCTGGACCTTGCTCTACTGGGGTTGGTGGTTGTCCTGGTCGCCGTTCGTGGGGCTGTTCATTGCCCGCATTTCGCGTGGCCGCACCATTCGCGAGTTCGTTTGCGGCGTGTTATTCGTGCCGGCCGGGTTCACCTTGCTGTGGATGACGGTGTTTGGCGATTCGGCCATTCACATGATCCTGCACGGCGGCATCAAGGACCTGGCCGCGGTGGTCGACCAGGACAGCTCGCTGGCGTTGTTCGCGTTCCTTGAGCACTTCCCCTGGTCGACAGCCATTTCGATGGTGGCGGTGCTGATGGTCGTGGTGTTTTTCGTCACCTCGGCCGACTCGGGCGCCTTGGTGGTGGATATGCTGGCTTCGTCCGGCAGGGGTCAGTCACCACTCTGGCAGCGCGTGTTCTGGTCCGTCAGCATGGGCGCGGTGGCCATTGCCCTGCTGCTGGCCAACGGCCTGAAAGCACTGCAGGCGGCCACGATTGCCAGCGCGTTGCCGTTCGCGATCATCCTGCTGTTCTCCATCTGGGGGTTGTTCAAGGCCCTGGGGCTCGACGCCACACGGCGTGGGCTGCGCACCCAGGCATTGCCAGGCCAGCGGCAGGGCCGTCAGAACCACGGCGGCTGGCAGCGCCGCTTGCGCAACATCGCCATGATGCCGCGCAGGGCGCACGTTACCCGCTTCATCGCCGACGTGGTCAAGCCCGCATGCGAGGAAGTGGCCCAGGAACTGCGCAAACAGGGCTATGAGGTGACCGTGGACGAGCGTGACGACGGCCGCATCACGCTCGAGCTTTCCCATGCCGGTGAAGGGCGCTTCAAGTACGAGGTACGCCCCCGGGCATTCAATACGCCGAGCTTCGTCATGCGCGACGCCGATGACAACAGCGATGCGCGCAAATACTTCCGGGCAGAGGTGTACCTGCGCGAAGGCGGGCAGGACTACGATGTCATGGGCTGGAGCCGCGAGGATGTGATCGGCGACATCCTCGACCAGTACGAGCGCCACCTGCATTACCTGCACGTGGTGAGCTGATGCCGTTTACGTGCGGGCGATCGCCGGAATCGCCCGCACGTAGACCAGCTCGCAGATCAGCTCGACCAATGTCTGGGTAATCACCGCCGCGGCCGCCAGCGTGCGCCACTGCTCTGGCAAGGCAAGCGCCAACGGCAGTACCACCAGCGAATTTCGCGTCGCCGCACTGAACATCACGGCGCGCTTCTGTTGTGCCGGCAAGCCCAGCAGCCTCGCTGTTGCCCAGCCGATGGCCGGTGCCACCAGCGCAAAGCCCAGGTAAACCGGCACTACTGGCAACAGTTGCGGCAGGTCGTGCAACACGACCCGGATCTGTGAAGCGATCACCACGAACAGCACCAGCGCCATCGCCGGTACGGGCATCCAGGCCCAGGCATCGTTCCACCGGCTCACCCCCCGCCACTTGCCGACCAGGGCACTGGTCCACACGGCCAAGGCCAACGGCACGACGATCATCGCTACGAACGCCTGTACGAAAGGCCCTATCACCAGGTTCAACGGCTGGCCATCGTCGAGCATGAGCGCCAGGTAAAACGGCAACAGCAGCAGTTGCAGCAGCAACAGCACGGGCGTGGCGGCCAGCATGAGCCGCGCATCGCCTTTGCCCATGTGTGTAAACACCACCACGTAGTCGATGCAGGGTGCCAGCAGTACCAGCAAGGCGCCTGCCAACAATGCCGGCTGGCCCGTCAGCCCGCGGGTCAGGGCCCACACCAGCAAGGGCACCAGCACGAAATTGGCCAACAGCAAGGCAACCATGAACCGTCGATTGGCCAGGCTCGCGCGCAGGTCCAGAAAGGGTATCTGCAAGAACATGGCATACATCAGCACGGCGATGGCGGGTGTGATCAGCACTTCCAGCACTGAAGCACCCCCACTGGTGAAAAGGCCGAAAGCGCAGGCCGCCAGCACGGTGGCGAAATAGATCAGCGTTTGCCGGGTTTCGAGTTGGTCTCTGGTCAAGAAATTACCTGCTGAAAAATGGCAGCGCTGCGCCGCAAGCCGTGTGAAATCCGGCCCAAAAAAAACCGGCATTGCGCCTAATGCCAGTCAGTTAAGTAACTAGGGGCCGCTTTGCGACCCTTCGCGGGCACGCCCGCTCCCACAGGGGATCGCGCATTCTTGAGTTCAGCGCCAAACGTGTGGGAGCGGGCGTGCCCGCGAAGGGCTGCAAAGCAGCCCCAGTAACGCTTAACTGACAGGCATTAGGCCTCAAGCCGGCTTTTCTTCTGGCGATCAGCGATCAGTTGCCGTAAACAGGCAGCTTCTTGCAGATGGCCTTGACCTTTTCACGCACGGCATCGATCACCGCTTCGTTGTTCAGGTCAGCCAGGATGTCGCAGATCCAGCCAGCCAGTTCCTTGCACTCGGCTTCCTTGAAGCCACGGGTGGTGACGGCTGGGGTGCCGAAACGCAGGCCCGAGGTGACGAACGGCGAACGTGGGTCGTTGGGTACCGAGTTCTTGTTGACGGTGATGTAGGCTTTGCCCAGGGCAGCGTCAGCATCTTTACCGGAGATTTCCTGCTTGATCAGCGACAGCAGGAACAGGTGGTTCTGGGTACCGCCGGACACCACGTCGAAACCACGCTCGATGAACACTTCGGCCATGGCCTGGGCGTTCTTCACGACCTGCTGCTGATAAGCCTTGAACTCAGGCTGCAGGGCTTCCTTGAAGCAGATGGCCTTGGCGGCGATGACGTGCTCCAGCGGGCCGCCCTGGGCGCCAGGGAATACGGCGGAGTTCAGCTTCTTCTCGATTTCTTCGTTCTTGCGCGCCAGGATCAGGCCGCCGCGTGGGCCGCGCAGGGTCTTGTGCGTGGTGGTGGTGACCACGTCGGCGAACGGCACCGGGTTAGGGTACACGCCCGCAGCAACCAGGCCGGCAACGTGGGCCATGTCGACGAACAGGTAGGCGCCCACTTTGTCGGCGATGGCACGGAAGCGGGCGAAGTCCAGCACTTGCGAGTAGGCGGAGAAGCCGGCAACGATCATCTTCGGCTTGTGCTCGACAGCCAGGCGCTCGACTTCGTCGTAGTCGATCAGGCCGTTGCCGTCGATGCCGTACTGGATGGCGTTGTACAGTTTGCCCGAGGAGCTTACCGAAGCACCGTGGGTCAGGTGACCACCGTGGGCCAGGCTCATGCCCAGGATGGTGTCACCGGCCGACAGCAGGGCCAGGTAGACAGCAGCGTTGGCCTGGGAGCCAGCGTGTGGCTGGACGTTGGCGTAATCGGCACCGAACAGCTCTTTGGCACGGTCGATGGCCAGTTGCTCGACGACATCGACGTACTCGCAACCACCGTAGTAGCGCTTGCCCGGGTAGCCTTCGGCGTACTTGTTGGTCAGCACCGAGCCCTGGGCTTCCATGACAGCCGGGCTGGTGTAGTTTTCCGAGGCGATCAGCTCGATATGCTCTTCCTGGCGCAGGGCTTCTTGCTGCATGGCTTCGAAGAGCTCGGCGTCGTACTTGGCAATGGTCAAATCACGGCTGAACATGGCGGTCCTCAAGGATCGGGGTAGTTTGGGGGGGCATTCTAACCGATTGATTCGCGGCTGGCATATGAAGTGGCGTCAAGTCGCGGACCAATGGGCCTCATGTTGCATCCCGCGCCGTGTCTGGGCTGGGCGGGGATTGGAGTTGACTTTGAAGTCCGGTTTCTGGGGGGCTTTGCGCCCCATCGCCGGCAAGCCGGCTCCCACAGGTTTGCACACGGCTGGAAGTTGGAGCGGTCGGTGTGGGAGCGGGCCCGCCCGCGAAGAACCCGGCGCGGTGGCTGGCACCGGCTACGCCGGTGTTCGCGGGCACGCCCGCTCCCACAAGGTCCTGCTGAATCAATAATTCATGTGTTGCGATGAGGCCAGTGCAGGCAGCGTCAATGGAACATGAACAACGTCTCGTTGGCGAACTGTGCCTCGAACTGATGCGCCGGCATCGGGCGCCCGAACAGGTAGCCCTGCACCTCGTCGCACCCGTGCTCGCGCAGGAACTCCAGTTGCTCGTGGGTTTCCACGCCCTCGGCAATGACCGCCAGGTTGAGGCTGTGGGCCATGGCGATGATCGCCCGGGCAATCTGCGCGTCCTGCTCGCCTTCGGGCAGGCCGTCGACGAAGGTGCGGTCGATCTTGAGCACATCAATGGGGAACTGCTTGAGGTAGTTCAGCGACGAGTAGCCGGTGCCGAAGTCATCCACCGCAATGCTCAGGCCAAGGTTCTTCAGGCTGGCGAGTATCTGCAGCGCCTCGTTCACCTCACGCATCAGGATACTCTCGGTCAGTTCCAGCTCCAGGCACGCCGGCGGTAGCCCGCATTCCTCGAGGATGGTGGCAATCCGGGTGCCCAGCTGGCCATCGGAGAACTGCCGCGCCGAGATGTTCACCGAGACTTTCGGCACCCGCACCTTGGCCTTGTGCCAGGCCTTGAGCTGGCGGCTGGCCTCGCGCAGCACCCAGTCGCCCACATCCACCACCAGGCCCAGTTCCTCGATCACCGGGATGAAGTCGCCGGGCGGCACCAGGCCGCGGGTCGGGTGCCGCCAGCGCAGCAGCGCCTCGGCACCGGTCAGGCGTTTGCCATCGCCACTGAACTGCGGCTGGTAGTACAGGATGAACTCGTTCTGCTCCATGGCGTGGCGCAGGTCGCTTTCCAGCTCCAGGCGCTCCAGGGCGCTGGCGTTCATCTCGGCCTGGTAGAACTGGAAGTTGTTCTTGCCGCGTTCCTTGGCGTGGT
>Ga0308157_10002767_pt1 | contig 27428 bp, 21 predicted proteins | sample PhyBR1_FD_201035 | JGI IMG/M metagenome (GOLD analysis project Ga0308157, IMG submission 201035) | Phyllosphere microbial communities from UC Gill Tract Community Farm, Albany, California, United States - DLSLB.R1 | ecosystem: Host-associated > Plants > Phyllosphere > Unclassified | place: USA...
GGGTGCTTTTCCTCCACATCATGGGAATCATAAACGAAGCCAAGGGAAGCGTCCTGACGGAGGACGAGGCCATTGCAGAGGCCACAGGATCTGCCTTGGCCCTGTGCGCCAAGGGGTATGCCCAGCTCGGAAGATACACCGGACCTACAAGTTTTGTGCCGTGGCCCGAGACCGGTGATGCGCTCCGCACTCGGTTGGAGCACGAGCTGAAGAATCCGCCTCCCGGGGAAGTCAACGAGTGCAATCTGATGTACATCATGCTCGATATCCTGCCTGAAGGGCAGAAAGCCAAAGACCAGCAGTCCCGTTAACCGAACCTTCACCGGGCATTTTTGCGGGCGGGGTGTACGTGAAACCCCAAAGTACTTGCTTTCAAAAGACTTAGTCAGAGTGGGTTGTTCCCATAAGGGGACCGTCATACGGGATAGACGTGACCAGCTCCCAAAATTACCTCACTCATCCCTCTCAGAGCGGTCGTATCCTTGTAATTCAATTCGTAACGACATCTGTAGACTCATCTCATGGGAGAGCCTATGAAACACTATGTGTCCTGCGGATTGCTCGTACGCTCGGGGAGGGTATTTCTTGTGCACCGTTCCCCTTCAAAGGCCAAATATCCGGATGTCTGGGATCTTCCAGGAGGCCATGTTGAAGAGTCCGCGAACGGTCGACAAGCGATTGTGCGTGAACTTCGCGAAGAGTTAAACGTAGAAATAGTCCCGCCAAACACGGAAGACCTACTTGCCACTCGTCAGGAAGAAAATCTCTTCCTAGAAATTTGGCGGGTCTCTGAATGGGACGGCGAGATCATCAACGCTGCACCCGAGGAACATGACGATTTCGGGTGGTTCACCTTGGATGAGGCAATCAGTTTGGATCTGGCCAACGACGAGTATCAAGCTCTTTTCAAACAGGTGCTCGCCTGATTTCTGCCCCGAAGAGGGTTCCCCTTGCGGTCGTTTCTCTAGGGGACTGGCTTACGGGACCGTCGGTGAGACGGGGGATCGGAAGGAGCGATCTTCCGCATAGAGACAAGCTCCTTTGACGTAAAGCTCCTTTGTCAGTAAAGTATGTTTTACAGTAGTGGCTCCGTCAGGGCCTTGTTTTAGAGAGGGTGGATGAAATGAACGCCAACGAGGTTTCACAGACCCGCTGGGGGAAAGCGCGCTTTGGCGGCAGCTCTGCAGCCTTAATAGGTGTCTCGCTTGGGATAGGCATCTTTGTCTCAGCAAGCCTAGGCTGGGGCTTCTCGTTGCTCGGTAACGCGGAGCGCCCGGTGCTCGTTTTTGCCCTTATGGCCATTGGTACCCTGCCAGCAAGTGCAGCGCTCGGATGGGTACTCCTTATTGACCGATCAACACTTTCTGGTGTAGTCAAAAGGCCAGACGACTCCATCGAATCCGCTTGGTATGAAAAAGCTGCAAGTGGCGCTTTCGGAGACATTCTCCTTGTTGGCGGGCTCGGCGCTGCAGTGTTCGCGTTCATGAAGATCGAAGCTCCTGTTAGTTGGTGCCTCTCCGCCATGGTCCTTTTCGCCATGCTCGACATCGCAGCACGTTACCTCTGGCAGAAGAAGTCGGCTTCATAGTGCAGAACACACTCCCTCAGCGCCGTAAAGATTTGGGATGGTCTCAACAGCGCCTGGCCGACGAACTCGGGGTGTCCCGTCAAACCATCATTTCTATTGAAAAAGGGCACTACGATCCTTCATTGCCGGTTGCTTTCAGAATCGCAGCTGCCTTTCAATGCAGCATTGAGGATCTATTTACGCCTAGCACGTAAACCAATCCGCAACAAGGCATTGTCCCGCAGTGGGTTCCCTTGCGGACGCGCAATTAGTCCGTAGACGGACCGTCTTGCGGAATGGTCGTCATTTGCTCAGTCGCAAATAAAGTAGTGCGCGACCTCGTTTAGGACGACGAAAGCTCCCGTTACTTCATGCAACTCGAAACTCATGGGGCGAGCCGATGGCAAGGCTGGGATACTGATCCAATGGACCACTACACGCGACGGATACCAGGTAGCCCACTTAGTCCGCACGAGCGCATCTTGCTGCAGCGCTTGTGCTCAGGAGACTGGCCTGGAGCAAAACAAGCACGCCAACAGGCGGTTCATGCGCATTGGGGCGGACTCCAGTTCGATGATTGCGAGGATTTCCTTATTGAAATTTCCGAAGGTCTGAATCTGGAGAAGATTCCCCCGCATCCAGGTGGGCCATTTGCGAGCCTCGAGGTTTACGAAGATGAAGTTCTCCTGGGGCATCTGGATCTCTGGGCGCCAGAGGGGGTCCTTCACTCGGTGGACTACATGACCTTCGACGCTCCAGATAGGCTGCTTCCCGCCGTCGAACAGCTCGGTTCGGTACCTTTTGCATCCTGGCTCGACGCAGACGCTACCGACGAGTGATCGTGGGAATACGCCATCACGAGGCTACAATCTAGGCTGCTCTACTAACGAAGACGCCCTAGCGATCGTCTTAAACTTTTCAAGAGAATGACAGATCAATGAGGTTAATTCATAACTCAAGTTAATGACATTCACCACTTGACCACAATAAACATAGAAAAATCGGCTTGAACGGTTAATAATGGAAGCGTCTAAACAACCCAAAACCGAACAAGCCGATGGACTACAAGTATATAACTGGACTGCCCCTACCCAAATTCATGGAACTACAAGAAAGGATCGCCCAGATCCTCGATGGCAGGCCCCGAACCCCAGAAACCGCCGGTGGACGTCCCGTGGAGCTGAGTCTGCATGAACAGCTTCGCCTCGTCTTAGAGATCCTACGGTTCAATCTCCGCCAAGCCTACGCTGCAGCGAAGTACGATGTCAGTCAACCGACTGTCTCACGGATCTATCGGCGCTTCATGCCACTGATCAGCCAAGCGTTGTCCTTTGAAGCACCCGAGATCCACGCGGCCTTAGCTAAAGGTGAATCGTTGATCGTGGATGGTACTGACGTGCCCGTTCGTAAACATAAGCCTGCTATCAGGACGCATTATTCCGGGAAGAAAAAGCGTCATTGCGTTTCTGTCCAGGTCATCACCACGCTGGGAGGCAGAGCCTTGCATGTGAGTGAGCCAGTACCTGGGCGTATTCATGATCGGAATGCTTTCAGCTCCACCGGAGTTGAGAAATTGCTTGCCGGGTCACCGTATCTAGCTGATCTGGGATATCAAGGAACCGGCGCGATGACCCCTTACAAGAAAGGTCATCGCCCTGGAGCTGGTGAGTTGATTGAGCATGACAAGGTGTTCAACAAGCAGCTATCCAAGTATCGTGCGTCAGTAGAACGCGGCAATTCGCATCTGAAGAACTGGAAAGTTCTCTCCGAAATTTACCGAGGTGTGTTCCATGAGTTGCCGGTGGTGATCCGGATTGTTTCACGGCTCGAATTCTTCCGGGACAACGTCCTGGGAACGAGGTATTGAATAGACCTCAATATTTGGCATTATTTAATGTCCCGCGAAGGGTTCCGCTTGCGGTATACCGCAAACGATCGTTTTTTGTGACTGTTAGCTTGATTTGACGGTTTTCTCCCAGCTAATAATGGCGGTTCAACTGATTCCGATAACGAGGGGAACCGCCACCACCGAGGCCGTGCACGGGCCGTGATATTCTCACTGCAACGTATCGATGCAAGGTGAGGTGCGGGCGGTCAGCCAGGGTCCCGCCGTCCACAGGTGGTCAGGGGGCTAGATTACGAACCCGACGACGATTCTTCGACGCCCTGTGGGGCGTCTTTTTCATTGGAACCTGAATCGGTCTGCGCGGCAGGCTTCGGCCCAGTTTTACGTGTGGAGCGGCGACGGGCGCGAACTTTTTTGTCCGGCTCGGCGTAGTCGATTTTTCGCGACTCCTCGACTGACCAACCGGCCGTTCTTGCAGCGTTGAAAGCTTTGACGTCCTCGCGCTCAGCATCACCAACTCGCTTTGCAATTTAGGCTTGAAGCTCGACAAGTTCTCGGGCCGTCTGATTGCGCACATCTGTGAGACTCTGGCGAGCTTAACGGCTGATGGCAATGGCAGAACAGGACGAGCGTCGGGCCGAGGAATCCCGGGCTGCTGCCGAACATGAGCCGGTCCCCGAGGGGCGCGTGCGTGCCGTTGCCGAAGCTGAGCAGCGCGAAGCACAGGCGGACCGTGCCCGAGAGGACGGGCGCACCGTTTACGACAGCGCCGAGCGCAGTGCAGGCACTGCCCAGAGCTTCGAAGTTCAGGGTATTGACCGCGAGGTGGTGGCCACGCGCATGCGGGCAGACGTCAGTCAGGGCAAGCCTGCCACCGAGGCCGTCAAGGGCGCCGGGAAGGCCAAGACCCCTAAGGCCCGTAGGGCCCGCGGTCATGGCACCCAAGTCCAACGAGCGGGCCTGGATCGGTGAGAACAGAAACGATTTGCAAAAAATTTTTGGGGCAGTGCCTGTTAGGTACTGCCCCAAAATATTTATCGTCTTACTGGTAGCTTCAGATGTTCATAGGTGTAGGCAGAACCTTCATTATCATTCTGTTTATAGATAATCCAAGTCCATTGAATGTACTTCAATTAAGATTTCAAGTTTCGAGCTCTCTGGAATCATTGAATTTATGAAGAAACTCATCTACTGGATACCTGCTAGGCGGCTGTTTCCTTCAAAGTCATAAAGCAGTAATTCATGCTTCTTGATATAAGGTCAAGCCAAAAAGGGGAGGGCCTATGAACAGCTCTGTGCATCGAACGAAAACAGTTGTCTGGGGTGTGACGATGTCTCTAATGCTAGGGGCAATCGCAGGACCGGCATTCGGGGCGGAGCGGCTAGTGGCATCAACTGCTACCGACTCAGATCAGAATGCTCTGAACAGTGCGATACCAGGGATAGGAGTGGGGACTCCTGCTCCTCTTCCGTTTAATTTTTCGGATCTCGGCGCAATGACCGTTACTAAATCAAGCATCAGTCTGAAAGATCCAGCTGGTCAAAATATTGCTTTAAAAAAGATCGATGGAGACGGTTCAGGGGAAGACTTCTATGAAGGCTTGACGAAGAATGGCAAAAAAGTAGAAGTTCAAGTGCTGTCTGAAACACAGACCGCACCATTGGCAGATCCGGAGACCCTTGGAAGCCCCGCTGACCCGATTGATGAGGTCCCAGTTTCCGGCGAGTCAGATGGCTATGAGGTGGAGGCGACCTCGAAAGTTGTCTCCGCGGCTGACTTCAAACCGGTGCTTGCTATCGCTAGTACGGCCACAACTGTGACCATTGCAGCTCCAGCCGGAACCGCAGTAAAAGATGTAATTTCTTACGATTCCTCTGGCATCGTGGTGGCTATGCCAGCGAACAAAACTGAAAATAGTAACGGCTCCATCACGCTTCCTCGCGCTGAAGCGGCTGCAATGTTTGGTGTGGAGACCGAACAGGGAGACGAAACGACCCAACTGACGATTCCTATTGCCACTCCCGCGGCTGCGAAAAAGAATCAATGGACCGAGTTCTACTACACGACGTTTATTCCTGAGAAGTATGTAGATGTCCCTGCGGCATGCAAGGTCACTTCAAATAGCTGGAACGTTACGAAGCACAACGGCAACAACAGGTCATGGAAGAATCTGAAGAACGGAGCAGCCTACGAATCCTATAAAACCGTAGCTGGCATCAAAGTCGACTGGTCTCGTGGCAAGGTCTATAAGGTTGCGCAGGTTTCCGTTTCCAAGGGTTACGACAAATCAGGAAACCTCAAGAAAAAGAAGCAGGCAAGCGCGCAGGGTATCAAGACTGAACAGATGCAGCGATCATCCAGTTACGTCTACTGGAGGATGCGTCATCAAGTTTCTAACCCTTTATGCCCCGGGGCGGGAGCGATCCGCTACACGGGCGCTGTGAAAATGTACCGGTCCGGCACGATGAAAGTCAGTTTCAACCGAGTTCAGGTCCCGAACCATGAAATGTATGCACGCACCAACCTCCGTGGGAACTGGACCAACATCCATAGGCTCAAGCGGAAATCTTTCGCTTGCTTAGCTATCCCTTGCGGAAATAATGCATACGGCCGAACTGTGAAATTAAAGATCAATTGAACTACAGCTAAAAATAATATTTTGAAAGGTCTTACGAGTTGGAAAATTGCGTTAAAGAACGTCTTAGCTCACAGATGCTATCGCTGCCGATATTTATTCTCATTGCATTCACTGTTGATCTGATCTCATACATGTCTGAAGCTACACCGCTAGGGTACACGACGTTGTGGGCTGGCATTCTTATTCCTTTTACCGCCATTTTGATCTTTGCCACCGTACCGACCTTGATCAAGAAAACTCGTTCCGTGGTGCGTGATCTGATCGGCGTCTTCCTCGGTGCAACACTGTTTGGCGTAATTGCCAGTCTTCCCATCTGGAGTTCGACAGCAGGACAAAGTGATGTTGCTCGGGGAGACTACGCATCAGGCGTTATGCTGTCACCGATTCTGGGATTGATCGTCGTAGCGACCTTTGCTGTTTCCTCGGGATTTTTTGAATACCTATTGCATCGACGTATTCGGACCCGCAGCACGAAAAGGTAGATCCTTCGCTAAGGGTGAGTTGAACCAGGCAGCCCCTGAACTACAGCTTTATTGACGCCCTTGGAAATGATTGCATCGTTGAGGTACCGACCCGGTTCTAAGTAACTGGCACTAGACAGGGACCGCGCCTACCCGGCGCGGTCCCTGTTCGCGCTGATTGCTATGTTGAAGGTGATGGCATCGGTTCCAACCGGCGTGCGAGCTTCACCAGCAAGCCCAAGGCCAGGAAGCCGATAAATAGCGCTCCGAGGCCAGCGGGCGCAGTCCAGAGCCACAGCCAGGCATTCGTCGGTGCGTGTGGGTACATCGCAGAAACGAGGATGGACGGGGTGCTGATGATGGCTAAAGCCACGACGGCAGCGGGCAAGCTGGCCACCAGGGCTTTGGCGGAGCCAGTAAGAATGTTCTCAGAAGGCATGACGTGCTTGAAGGTATTGCGGCCCAAGCACCATAGTGCCATGAGGCTGGTGGTCAACAATGACCACCAAAGAGCATATTCAGCGGCTTGTACTGCTTTGTTCATGGTGTTTTCTCATTTCAGATGATTTGTTGAAAACATACCATTTAGAGGTTGGTTCGCCGTTCCAGGCTCCCATTTGACTGCAGGCTTCGGTAAGAGAGCGCGAGTGAGGTCCATGGTCCTCAAGTCAGCTCGATTTATGCGCGGAATTGGATGGCGTTCCAGTAAGTGCAAGGGGGAACGCGCTGCTTCACGGAGGCGGCATTTGGGGCAAAGGTGCGGGCTATTTGCGTAGTTGCCGCGTTGCGGGAGTATGTTCCGGACGTGCTTGGCCTTGCACCACGTTGAGGTAACTGCTGCTCAAATGGCCAATATCAAGAGCTCGGATCCCGCGTTCGGAGAGTTTTTTGGCCAAGACGGTTCCGGCCGGGCCCAGGGAAATAATGGCAAGGTCCGGATTCTTTTCCAGGGTCTCGGAGACAACTCGTTCCAGGTCGGTAAATGCGTCTTTGGGAGTTGAATGGATAAAGTCTGCGGTTTTCAGGTTATCGAAAAGTGCCGGGACCAAATCAAACCGTGAGCCCTCGCCGGTGATGATGACGGCATCTTTCCGGTCCCAGACTTTGCGCCATAGCTCTACTGCTTCCTGGCCCAGGACTTCAAACACTCGGGGCCTGGTGATATGGGCATTGATGTATTTTTGCTGAGGGTTAACCAGTGGCTTCAAGCTGGGCCACAGCTCGGCATACACGTTGGACCAGTGGGCATCTCGGAATAAGAAGGGGAAACCGATGAGCAGGTCTTCGGATTGAGTTTCAAAGACTTCCCGGAGCTGATACTGGAGCTCCTTGGAGTTGCTTTGGAAGCCTAGGTTGAACTCTGGGCGGAGCATGAGCCGGAATTCGCCATCTCCGAATCGTGCGATGGAGGCGTTAGACGCGGCCAGTAGCTCCAGAGACTCCTTAAAGGGCAGGACTTGGTGCGCGTAGACTTCTGCCACTTCATCCATGTACCGGCCAGTGGTGGCAGTGCGAATCGCGGTCAGCTCGTTGCGATTTTTCTTCAGTTCGGCGATCACTTGCTTGAGCAGTGCCGGCAGTTCCTCTTGGCCGCCCATCTTGACAGGAATGGGTTTCTTATTCCGGATCTCCACGTGGAAGGTTCGATTCGCGATTTCTTTGATCTTTGACAGCAAAACTAGTATCCGTTCTCGCGGAGGAGCCGCGTTTATCCCGCACTGAAGAGGCGCAGGGTGATGCGCAGAGGGTGCAATGTATTGCAGTGATTCTATGCGTTTGGATTCATCTTACGATGCGCTTCGATGCCAGGTCAGGGCTGTGGTCGTGTCGCTCAAACAATTAGATGGATGGATAAGCGAAGTATCTGCTGTTCAAATGTGGGCAATTATCCTATTACGAGTCTGCAGTGGACTCGCAATGGTAAAGCGATTCTAGGGGCAACGGGCGCGTCTTACCGTCTATCTGGGAAGGATCGAATGCTGTGATCGCGGGTGGACTACCCGACCAATCCCGTGTTCACGAGTGCGTCTACGGACAAGGTCGTTCCAGCGAAGCTGAAAGTAGTAAAGGAGCCTGCGACTACTGGCAGGAAAGCCACTGGCAGGGAGGTCAAAGTAAGTGCTGCTACCTGAAATGCGAAGGGCGTGAAAGTTTCGTATCAGTGGCTGCGCTCGGGGAAAGATTATCGGCGAGGCCACCCAGTCGAATTAGACCGTGACCAAGAAGGACGCTGCTAAGAAATCGACGGTCTGGTTAACTGTCGCGAAGCCTGGATATGCCACAGTGGCGATGACGCTGAACAAGAAGTAAACGTCGCTTGCTCGTGGTTGTTCATCGCTGGTTTTAGACCGTTGAAGTGTGGCTGCCCTGGTCCACAGAACGTCAATCTAAGCCTGTTCAGTGCTTGCAGATGCAAATGGCTAGGTGCCCAATAGGGCACCTAGCCATTATGCAGGGTTCCCGCACGGATGAGAGAGGTGAAACGCTCAATCCGAACAGTGCGTGGTGTCGCCATGAGACTGAACCACGCATGAAACTAGGCTAAACCACCAGCTGTATGCTTACTGGCACACCACGCCCTGAAGATTTCTGGTTTTTCATTAAGCCAGTTACCGGTGGACCAGTTCTCACGCGCTGAGCCGGTAGGCCGGAAGATACTCACCGCGCATGGTCCTACGCCCTTGTCGCTTCCAAATTGAGTCAGATAGCATACCGCGATGAACGAGTACTTTGCGCTTTCGTGTGCTGCTCGTAGTTGATCTGTGGGGCATCATGGGCGACTTGCAGAGAGTTGATTGTTTCCTGTGTTTCAAGGGCTGCGTGAACCCGATGTCCCGAACTTTTGTGACAACTCCCGCTGGTGGTCCTGAACATGCGAGCATTCCCCGTTCAGGCTAGTCGTGGACGTTAGACGCAGTCTAGGTATGCCGTGTGGTGCCCGTCCCGCTGAGCACCCTGGCCCCTCGCAAACTCGTCTCCAGTGTGTATCGGGCGTCCGCTGGCGCGGCCGGCTGTTGGCCCGGACTCCGTCCGGTCTTTTCCTGTTTTTTGCTGCTGTCCTTCGGAGTGTACGGGCCACCTACAAACCCACAAGCCACTCGCTGCGCTTCGGGCGTGCTCCACCCAGAAATTCTCGGGCCGCGCTCCTTCGTCGCTTCTTTCGGCCCAAGATTTTCCTGGATTGCGCACCCCTGACGGGTTGATGGGTTTTCCGGCTGGCCCCGCTTCATTTCATTTCGCCAGCAGGCAAAAAACAACCGGGGGAGGGCTTCGGCGGGAGGCTGGCAACCTGCCCCTCTTCCGTAAAGCGAAGGACAAAAACCTATGCAGACCACAACCAAGGACACCCGCGAAACCGTCACCGTCCCAGCGACGGTCGAACGCGATATGTATGGCGAAGGGTATGACTGGATGGAATCGCTGGCCGGCACTGGATGGCACGAAGTTCCAGGGTGGGGACGCGATGGATGGGACTTGGGATCCTGGCCCTACATCATCTTCGCCGCAGCTAAGACGACCGATGAAACCGGGATGCTCTTCGGATACACCACGTACGTGGAGGGCGATGTGACCGCGCGCTGGTACCGCAGCTGCGAAGCCCGCAACCTTGCCATCAGCAAGGAGGCGTTCTGGTACTGGGCGAGCGGGCAATCGGATGGACCGGAAGCGCTGGAAGGGATGAACCCGCAAGAGTTCAAGCAGATCGACGGGCTATGTGAACCATACATTCCGGACTTCGGGAACTAACCCAGCACTTTGGCTCTGAGTGCTCACGCGTTCAGAGCCAAAGCTCTGTCACGGGCATTCTGCCAGTGGCAATGGGCTGTATGTTCCGCCGCTCGATTGAGGATGTTTTTCTAGCACAAAAGCACCGGCGCTGCCGTGTTGCATGGATTGCGCAGGAGCCGGTCTGAGGGGAAGACGTTCGCGCCTCAAGATCCGCAGTCAACGGCCAAACGTGGGCCGAACACATAAGCTCAAACCCGACGCATCGGCAGAAGCGGCACCGCGCTCAGCATTCGGCCTTAGGCGTTGGCCGCAACTCCGGAAGTTTGTCCCTCGGCAGTCGACGCTGGGGCCTGGGCAGTCTCTTCGTTTTGTTCTTCGACCACTTTGGGTTCCTTCGCTGGAGCCGCCTGGGGTAGGAAGCTCTTCAACTCCGCGGAGCTGAGCCCCAGACGCTCACCGATCGACTTCTTCGACTCTCCCGTACCGAGCATCTGCTCCACCACCGACGCCGCAGCAACTCGCGCCTTATCCTTCTTCACTTCGGCAGTCGCATGCAGCTCGGCGATCTTCTTCGCGGCATCCTCATCGATCAGTTCGATCTCGTCCTCATGGATGAAGAACTTCGCCGCCAACTCGATCAACTGCTCATTGCGGCGCGTGATCTCCTCAGCCTTCGCACGCGCCTTCTCCCGGGCGGCCAACGCTGCAGCAGACTTGCGTGGCTTACTCATCAAAACACTTCATCCTTCGCCAACTCGAAAACAAAATTTTGCGAGGGGACACCCCTCGCGCACCCCGGCCCAAAAACGCGTTAACGGGCTTCGCTGACGCTCAGGCTCTGTCCTGCCCGATGTTTGCCACCTGTGGACGGCTTTGAGATTAAGCGCCGTCTCCACCCGCCCACACGTGGAAAACATCGGGCCACGGTTTCACACAAGAGACTTGCCCTGGGCACAGCAGCGACCCTATCAAACCCACCTTGGACGCACCTGCACACAGCGAAGATCGCATATGCAAAACCGCACCAAAAACATCCTTCTTTTGATGGCCAGATCTCTTTGCCCGCCTCTGCACTATTTCTTCTTCGTTCCTCAAAGGATGCAGAGCCGACCAACATGATGAATCGGTAGCAGCCCTCCGGCCAGTTCCATCCCCGACACGCAAGAGTCTTGGCCCGCCAGTTTCCACTCGTACCTCATTCGGACGTCCCAAGATCTCTCACGCATCGTCGAAGTCCTCCGGCCCTATTTTCTCCCGATCCATCAAGACCAGATCTGTCACACCTCTTGCATCCTCGATAACTTTGGCCGGAATTGCTAGAGTCGAACGTGTGATGACCCTGCATAAGCTCAGTGCAGGGGACGGCTATCTCTACTACACCCGCGAAGTTGCCTCCGCTGATGAGCTGCGCTCACCGGATCGGAAGCTCGGGGATTACTACACCGTCACCGGCCACCCGCCCGGCATCTGGGGAGGACGGGGTGCTAAGAACCTCGGCGTGAACGGGGAAGTCACCGAAGAGCAAATGGAGCTGCTCTACGGGCTAGGACAACACCCATTAGCCGGCCAGATGGATCCGGTGTCGGGGGAGAAGATCCACGCGCAGCTGGGTCAACGCTACAAGCGTTTCGACCAGTTCGACGGCGAACTGGCCAAGAAGATTAACACCGCCCTGGGTGATTTCACCAGGCTCAAGCACCGCGAACCGACCGCTGATGAACGACGCGTCCTCCGCACCAAGGCCGGTGGCGAACACTTCTACAAACTGCACGGCCGCAAGCCGAAGACCAAGGAAGAACTCTCCCAGTTCATTTCCCGGCAGACCCATAGGGGCTCGAACGCGGTGGCCGGGTATGACATGGTGTTCTCCCCGTCCAAGAGCATCTCCTACCTCTGGGGAGTCAGCGACCGCAAGGTCCAGGAAGTCATCGAGAAAGCCCATCACGAGGCCATCGAAGACGCCATGAAGTACTTGGAGAACAATGCGGTCTTCACCCGCCGCGGCAAGAACGGGGTCCGCTCGGAAGACGTGGACGGTGGCCTGATCTACACCACCTTCCGGCATTATGACTCCCGTGATGGGGATCCGCAGCTGCATGACCACATTGTCGTTTCCAACAAAGTGCTGGGGATGGATGGCAAGTGGAGTGCCATCGACGGGACCGTCCTGCACAAGTATGCGGTATCTGCTTCGGAGCATTACAACGCAAGGGTCATGCAGAACATCTGCCGCGACCTGGGACTCGCCACCACCCAACGAACGGTGGAAGGCAAACGCCAGATCACCGAAATTGGCGGCATCCCCCTGGCCAGTATTGAGGCTGCGTCCTCACGCCGGAGCAATATCAAAGCCCAGCTGAAGACCCTCGTTGATGAGTTCGAGGACAAGTATGGGCGGGCTCCGAGTCCGAAGCAGCTGATCAAGCTCTCCCAGCAAGCCACTTTGGAAACCCGTGCTGAGAAGAAGAAAGGTCTCTCCCTTTCAGAGCTCACCGAGCACTGGCAAGACAAATTCTCCACCGTCCCCGGAGCCTTGGTGGGCGATGAATTATTCGCTGCGGCGCGCAAGTATTCCGTCGGCCAGGAACCGGTTTACACGCCGATCGGCCAGCTGCCAGAGGAACAGATCCGTGAGTTGGCGCAGTCCACCATCACCCGCCTGGAGCAGTCGCGGGCGACGTGGAATCAGGCGCATGTGGAAGCTGAAGTGCGCCGCCAGCTTTCCAGCCAATATCAAGCCCAACCCGTCGCTGATGCGGTTATCGCCCAAGTCCGATCCACCGCGATCGACTCTCTGAGCTTGAAAGTCACCCCTGATTTTCCTGTGCCTGCATCGGTGGCGGGGGCTATGGTGGCGGTGCACAAGTACCAGAAACCCCACGCCGCCCTCTATACCTCAGAGACGGTGTTAGAAGCCGAACACAAGGTTTTGCAGGCCGCGCGCACCGACGTTATTCCCACGGTCACGACTGATCATTTCCAGAGCGTCCTTGATAGTTTTGAGGGCCGCTTGAACGAGGCGCAGGTGGCGTTGGCCCGCGAATTCTCCTGCAGCCCCAAACTCCTCGTCGCAGGTATCGGACCAGCTGGTACCGGTAAAACAACCTCGATGAAACTGGCCGTAAACGCCATGAAGCAAGCCGATCACCACGTGATTGCTGTGGCTCCCTCGGCCAAAGCAGCGACCCTGTTGGGCCATGAGGTCGGGGTGGAAGCGATGACTGTGGACCGGCTCCTGGCCAGCGAGGAGAAGCTGTCGCCGGGGGACGTGGTGATCATCGACGAAGCCGGCATGATCGGCACCACCCAATTTCTGGCCCTGATCGAACAAGCCCAGGAGCACGGCGCTCTGGTGCGGGCGATTGGTGATGACAAGCAGCTGGCTGCTGTGGGCTCTGGCGGCATCCTGCGCCTGCTCAACCAGGAAGAGCAACTGGTTCACCTGGAGGAAATCCACCGGTTCAGGAACGCCGATGGCAGCCCGAATCTCAGCGAAGCCGCCGCATCCCTGGCCCTGCGTGAAGCTCCCGCACTCGGGAAGGATGACCCGTGGGCGTACTACCGTGCTGAAGGGAAGATCAAAGCTGGCATCACCGGTGACATGGCTGATCAAGTGTTCGCTGCCTGGCAGAAAGACACCAACGAGGAGCGCACCTCGCTCATGCTGGCCGGCACCAATGAACAAGTCGCCACCCTGAACCAAAAGGCCCAGGTCTACCGGCTCGGGCGCGGCGAACTGGATGAAACCCAGGTGATCACCGGCCGCAATGACACCCAGATTTATGTTGGCGATGTCATCCTGACCAAGAATAACGACCGCCGCCTCAGCGTCCACCAGGGCAAGGACTTCGTGAAGAACAACGATTCCTGGGTGGTCGAAGGCATCGAATCCGGGCACCTGCTCGCCCGGCACCAGCAACACCACGGACTGGCCGCCATCCCCGCCGACTACGTCGCTGAAAGCGTGATCCTCGGTTATGCAGATACCGTGCATAGTGCCCAGGGCGCCACCGTGGACACAGCCCACGCACTGCTGACCAGCAGCACTGATCGTGCCGGCGCGTATGTGGCGACCAGTCGCGGCAAATATGACAACCGCATCTATGTGGGCCTGGCCGACGGGGACCGAGCCGACACGGTCCTGAACGGTATTGCCGAGCGGACGGACCTGAACCTCACCGCCCACGAAACCGTGACTCGCGAATTCGAGCAGGCCCGAGACATCAACAGCCTCGGAATGATCTATCGGGACCTGGTAGTCCAAGCCCAGACTGCCAAATACGAGCAGATCCTGCGCACCACCCTCAGCAACCCGATCGCCCAGCCAATCCTTGAAGACCCGGCCTGGGGAGCTGTGGCCCGGCATCTGGAGCGGGCCGAAGAGTCCGGGGTAAAGCTCGAAACCCTCATCGAGGACGCCTACTCCCAGCACGACTTCGCCGAAGCAGACAGCATCGCCGCGATCCTGGCCTGGCGTATGGGCACCCTGCTCGACAACCGCGAAGCCACCCTCGCCACCGCCGAACGCCCACTGCGCGAGGTCGACCAGGACCACCTTGTCGCATTGAAGGAACGCGCTATGGACCGGGCTGAAGACGCCGGCACCTCGTACCGCAAGAGCGCGGTCGAGCTTGCCGAAGCTGAAAAGATCTCACCGCTGCCCCGCCGGCTGTATGGCCACCTGTCCGAGGAGGAACTAGCAGCCCGGATCAAGTGCACCGATAACGAACTGATCCGCCAGATCCCCTCCGACATGGACAACAACGAAGAGTACCTATCCTGGTCACTGGGCCGACTGCGCGCAGAACAGCAGCTGCGCCAGGACATGCCAGAACCACTGGCCCAAGCAGAGATCCGCGACCGCGACCACAAGAACCTGGCCGCCACCAGCGGCACCGTCCTGCGCCGCATCAGCACCGAGCTGAAACTGCGCGAACTGGAACAGGCCCCGTTCGATAAGCACCGTGAACCGAACAGGTTGGGCGAGTGGTTCGCACCGCGCGAGCCGTTGGCTGACCCGCGCCTGCCCGCGGCGTGGAAGGAACAGATCGAAGCATACCGTCCCGTGGTTGATGCCGAGCATCAGCGGCTCGGAGCAGAACTCGCCCAAAACCCACCAGCATGGCTGGAAGACCTGGGCCCAGTACCGGGCCGGGCTGACCGGGCTGAAGAATGGCGCCGGCTGGCCGCGGAAATCGCAGCCTACCGCCGCACCTACAACATCCCCGATGCTGAACCAGCCCTCCTGCCTGCACAGCATGTGAAGAACAGTCCGGTGGCGCAGGATCTGCGCAACCGCGCCGCGGCACTGCATAAGCACTCTGAACTGACGAACCGCGAGCCAATGCCAGCCGATGCGAAGGAACAACTAGCACAGCAGAAGACGAATGAATCTGCCGCAACAGTGGGGCAGTCAGACGCTGCGGCGAAGATCGCGGCGCTACGCCAACGAGCCCAAGCCAGAAACGAAACGACCCCACAGGAGAAGGAGAACGCCATGAGCACGAGCGAACACCATGCCGGCCAGGAAGGGTCCGGGGCTGCTGAGACCAACGAACTGCTGGTCCGCCTGCGCAAAACCCAAGAGGCACAGGAACAAGCAGCTGATCAGCAGCGTAAGCTCAAGGACGATGAAGCGCAGCGCCGAGGACCATCTGGCCCAACACTGAGATAAGGGGTTTGAACTACTTATCGTGTTGAATGCACGCTTGGGTTAATGACGTGGTCTAACATCCTGCCCCTCGCAAGACAGAAGGAAATCGGACATTGAGCAATAAGCAGCATGCTGACAATGGCAGTTGTTTGCAGAGGAGATGGGGCATGCGGATCAGCGGTGGGTGATGGTCCGTCACAGGAAGACCATGCCTATATCATCGTCTTATCAGGATGGCCTAGGTCCGTTATGGCATGCCAAGAACGATCTCTGGGTAACTCAAAAAGCCTGCGCCAGTTTGGAAAAGGCTTATGGGCTGGAGGCTGCGCCGCGACTTCGAAAACAAATGAAACAGCTGGAGCTGGTGGAGCGCGAGAACGTCTGGTTAAAAACACAGTTGGCTGCCGTGAAACGTGCGCAAAAGGAACGAGAGGCTCAGAACGTGGCAGCAAGAGCAGTGCGCCTCGCGAAATAACGTGCCTTCAGATTCCCGACCCTGCCGACTACTCGAAGCCCTGCTATGCCACCTCGGAAAATTGCGACGCCATATGTCCCGGTGCAAGCTATACGTCCAAAGGACGGTGGCTATGAAAGATAGCGGTAAGCGCTCTCTTTCATAGCCACCGGGCACTTAATTACGGTGCTTATCGTGATCTAGCCAAGGAACAAAACGACCTTTGTTGCCAGCTGCGATGAGATAGGTGAAGCACAAAATTGCGCCGAGCTGAAGAAGACCTATCCATAGTCCGTTGGTCTGGAAGGTAGCAGGAAGCTGCGAAAGGCCCAAGAGAGCGAGGACGAGATAAAAGTAGTCGCTAAGAATAGCCTTCGGCTTACGTTTATTTTGCGACGTTGGGTTAGCTTCAGTAGCCATTGGGAACTTCTTTCCGGATTAGGAGAAACAGTTTTGCTTGATGTCGTTAATGCCAATAAGCTCGGCGAACAGGCCACCAGCTACAGCTACAGCTGCATTTCGCTTTGCGGTTGCGCCCTTTTTGCTGTGGTACGCACGCCATATAATATTCACGCCTTTTTTGAGGGATCCGAACCGCTTGACTAACTTATATCCAACTTTTGCAGCAGCTCCCAAGGCATTAGGTTGGCACCCACTGTAGCAACACAAACAGTCCAGAGACCAAGGCCAGCGCCCTAGCTGACCGGCTCAGGTCCTATCGGCCCACATCTGAGGACCGGCTGGTTGCCGGTACCGCGCGCGGCAGTGAAAGGACGATTGTCCACGGGGTGCAGCAGTATGCCGGTGAGCAGGTCTCCGACGGCACTCGGCCGCGGAAGAGGACCGAAGCGCTGATCGAACGGATCAAAGGATCGGCTCAAACCAGCGAACCGGCCTCGGCCGCCATCGAAGACATCATGAGCAAGCTGCAGCGGATCAAGCAACAACAAGCCAGTGAGCGGCAGCCACCGCCTGCTGAACACAATCGAGCAACGAAGCCGACACCAGAGGGCCCTCAGCTCAGCTGAGCGGCCTTTTGGTGTGAACGTAAGAAACCCACGGAATCCGTGGGTTTCTTCGACGTAGAAAGCAGGAGCCCTCGTCCCTTGCTATTTATACGAGGATGCATGCGATTCGGATAACAGCAGACATGAAATGAACCGCTTTACCGCCGATGCTTAACAGCAGTTTCCTTTTACGCGGAGCCAGAGCGTTGAGCGCAGGAAACGTACGTAGATAAAAAAGAAGCCCCACACCGCTTGGCGATACGAGGACTTCCCATCAGCACTGATTGTCAGCTCAGTTGCTTTCATTGCTTTTGCAGTCTTTTCAGCGCCCACCTGTTCGCGTAAGAGACGTCTGGCCCCGTTTTGATTGTTTTCTGACGATCTACCGACCCATGTGATGCCCTGAATGGAGACGGATAAGAAATGCTGAAGGAGAAAAGTTTAAAAGTCCCTGACAGGGGCGAGCGATACCACTCCTGCATGGAGACTTCCCCCCTCTCACCCCAGAAATGGGATTCATGGAAACGCTCGATTGACGCAATGGTGGTCCCTTAGGGTTCTTCGTATGCTCGATAGGCACACCAAAATCTGAGTTCGTTGTCAATGGCCCTAGAGCCCTGTCTGTCAGGGCAAATGCATCTATGCAACACACACCCGCAGCACAAGACCCACCAGAGTAGCGTCCTCAAAAGAAAACTCCGCGACCACGAGCAGGCAAACGCAAGTGTTAGAAACGTACCTAGCGACGTCACAAGAAAGTCGCACGCGCTGAACCGTTCGGAATTAAAACGGAAGCTTCCCCTCCTACTAAAGTATGATTTACAAGCAGATTCATCTTCACTACCGTGTAATTTATCGGTTAGTAAGAGAAAAATGGTCATCCGCTCAATTGATCTTTTCTCGAACTCTCGCAGAAAGCATCGGTTGTAGGAAGCTTCAGCCGATTATCATCACTGTTACACTCAATGAGGAGTACCCGATGTTCAAGAAAAGTACGGTTATGTTGTGCTCCGCAACTCTGGTCGGTGCCTTGCTTGCAGGAGTTCCGTCCGGTGCGTTCGCTGCCTCTCAGCAAAGCACTGGAACTATTGCTACTTCTGTAGCTGTTGACTCGTCAGGTGAAATTAGCCAGAAGGAAATGGAACAGCTAGAAAAAGACGTGGAGACTCTGTTCACGCGCTATATCCAGATGGATTCTTCGGGTCAGTTCTTTGTGAACACAAAGAATCTTGCTGAGGATGGGGTTCAGGACAGGACAGCTGAGTTACGTATGTTGAGCGACTCGTTAAACCTGATGGCTGAGAAAGAATCTGAGCAAGCAACTAACGAGATTGAGCGCCGTACTCCTGGGAAAACACTCCAGCCCTACGGATCGACAGAATTCGCAAAGTGCGTAATTTTGAACGGTTTGGGCATCCCCGCTCTAGGTGGATCTCCGGGCATCATTTCAGCTATAAAACTCGGAATCAGCTCTTGGAACTGGGGAATTGCGGCAAAAGCAGTTGCTAAGTTCCTAGGCCCTGCTGTCGTAAAGTCTTTGGGCGGTCCTGTGGGGATTGGCGTGGCGCTGGGATGGGGCGCATGGAGTTGCCGCGGCAAACTATAAAGGAGTTGAAATGGAAAATTCTGCTCGCTCAAGTAGAGCGCTAAAAACTGTCCTGACCTTTGTATGGGTTCTGCTAGTTGCCCGAATCATTACTGGTCTGACGATTTCACATGATCTTTCTTCAATGCAGGCGTGGTTCTCGGTTCAGGCTTGGATTGCACCTTTAGGGTTTGCTGTCATCGGCACTGTTATCTATTGGAAGAACTCTGCGAATAAATAATTCGCAGGATCTAGGACGCTTGATGACTGCTAGGAAAACTTTTCTAGCGGTCGTCGAGCGTCCTTTCTCGGCTACCTAAGAATTCTCTCCTAGTACGTGAATATGGTTGCTTGCGAGCAAACCTGGCTACGGACTGCGGGCAAAGTTCAGGGACCCCCGTCTAATGTGATCAAAGCGGGCCGTACTTGGCCATGAAGCGTCTGTAGATAAAAAGAAGCCCCATACCGCTTGGCGGTACGAGGACTTCCCAATGATATATGCACGGATCACAATCCCAACTTATACAAGTTAGGCGGTCCAGCTTCTGTCTAATATTCTACTTTGGTGACCCCAACGAATCAACTAGCGGATTTTGGTAGCTTCCTGGCCGGCGCTCGGTTTCAAACCTACTTGGATTGCTGCCAGGACGACCGCAAATTAGCTTTAGCTACCTACACGTGGAACTCAAAGCTCGCGGCGGAACTTTCACGAGTTCTGGGACACGTTGAAGTTGTCCTCCGCCATGCGATGGATCTGCAACTTCGTATCTGGAATTCGGCCCAACCTCTCACCCTCGGGCAGCCGAACTCTAACGATGCTCGTCAACGCAACGGCGGCAATTCCGAAGAGTGGCTCAAGCACCCGGCTCCGCTGTTGTTCAAACTCGTCAATACGAGAACGCGCAAGGGCAAAATCTTGTCAACCTACGAGGGTGCCTTGCGGCGGGCTATTGACGGAAGCAACGAAAGAGACCCAGCCCACCCCAGGCATGGAGCCCACATCACGCACGATGACATCATCGCACACACCACCTTTGGTTTTTGGCTGCATTTATTGCCCAACCCCAAGCATCGACACACTCCGCTGTCCCAGCTCAGCCAGCAGGAACGGACGAAAGAGCTGGCCGCTAGACGACTTTGGTCTGAAGCCCTGTCCAAAGCCTTCCCAGGCCTGAGCAACGTCTACGTGGTTCAGTACTACCTTCAGAGGGCGCACGCCTTGCGAAACCGCATTGCTCATCACGAACCACTGTTGAATACCGACGCGAAATCATACTTCAGAACCTCCACCCGGCTGCTACACGGAATTAGCCCGGCGGTCGGCAGCTGGGTCGGTGCTACCGCCGAAGTCGTGCAGATCCTCAGAAAACGACCAACCGGGAATTCATGAAAGCAAAACCCTGCGGATGCTATCCCGCAGGGTTCCAGCTTCTTAGCAGGGTCTCGCCCCTAACTTCTGGGATGATCGTTTTACTGCTGTGGCTCCCCGACGGGGCCAGGTTCTAGGTCGGGTTCCTTTGAATCATCTGGCTTTTCCAGGGGATACGCTTCGGCGAGCCACTGTGCGAAGTCATCCTGGAGAGCTTCGGGGACTGGATCCATTCGCTCAGGTGTGCGGTGCTCACGTCGGCAGCCGGCCATCCCTCCCTTATCTGCTGGCGCGTTCACGATATCCAGGACGTCGGGCAGGCAGCGCAGGTTCCAATACACCAGATCACTATTCGGAGTCTCGGACCCGTAGTTCGCCGCCGTCCACGACGTATATAACCCGACCACGTGAGCGACGACGTTCGGGTGGAGGAACCAGCAGGTGGGGATCATGTTCGTGCTTTGCCCGGCTCCGTAGGTTGCGTTCATCCAGGGCAGCCACTGGTTGATCTCAGTGAGCAGCTCCGAGATTTGCTTCGGGTTGGCCGTATAGAGGTTCCAAGGTGCTACCTCTTGTTCGGGTCTTATGTTGGTGAGTCGTTCCAGCTGGTTCGTGAGTTCCACAAGAACTGTTTCTTGTGCGGCGAGGCCTTGCTCGACTTTTTCTTGCCGTTCGATCAGCGGCTCAACCAGCGGAACGATCAGCTCGAGGACATCATCGGTGGGTTGCGTATCGCTCATCGCGCACCGCCAAGGGTTTCTGCCGGATCGCTACCTGCCAGGGTTTGGGTGGGTTCGTGGAAGATCTTGCCGCACCTGCGCAACGTCTGCTCCTTCATCTCATTCAGCTCCTGGTGGTCTTTGCGCTGCCACACCATCTCGGTATGCACCACATGCGGCGGCAGATTCCGATACACCGCGGTGGCCTGCCCGAAGCGCAGATGCTTGAGCTCTTCAGCGCGCACGATCGCTTTCTCCTCGGAACTAGTGGTCCTCGAGCCTCCACTCTTGCTAGAAGAATGGCTGATGCGTGCCTTATTTCGGACGCCCATGTCGTTGGCGTAGGTCTTCAGGTCTTCGCTGTTGATGCCGGGGAATATCAGCTTCAAGCTCGCGTTGGATTCGATGGTTTTCGCTTCTTCCTTGCCCCAGCGTGCTTCGTTCTGGATGAAGGATTGGCTGATGCCGATCACTTGGATGCCCCGTCCGCCGGTATCAGTGATCAGTTCGCTCATGTTGCTGAATGCGGCAACGTTTGGTGCTTCGTCCAGGACCATGCGGAAGACAGGCCAGAGCCGGCCGGAGGCGAACTGGCTGGATTTGCGGCGGGCTGCCCGATAGACCTGGTCAGCGAACATCGTGCTCAAAGTCCCCAGCGGGGATTTTTCCCCGTCAACCACGAGGTGCAGGGTGTTCGGCCCTTCAAGGAACGTGTTGATGTCGAAGGCTTCCTCCTTGCGGAATCGGAATTGCGAGAGCACTTTCTCGGTGACCAAGGGTTCGGCTAGGGAGAGGAGGGTGGCTTTGATGGAGTCTTCGGTTTCGCCGGCCCGTGATTCGGTGCGCTCACGCAGGGGTTGGATGAAGGCCCTGGATTTGTGGTGGTCTTCGAGGATGGTGATGGGTTCGGGGTTGTGGGAGTCGAAGATCCACATGAGCAGGTCATCCATGGTGCAGTCTTCCAGTGCGGCGGCGTGCAGGAGCCGGCCGAGGACGGTGCCGGCTTTGGCGCTGAACCATGACCCGTTTTTGGTGCCTTCCATCGGGGCGGCGTTCGCCCAGGCTTTGCCGCGCTCGAGGGCTTCGTCTTCGTCTTCGCACCCGTAAATGGGTGTCCAGTTCACCCTGGTCGGCCAGCCGGTGATGTTTTCCCAGTCGCACACAAACACTTGCCCTTGTTTTTCCCGGGCAGTGGCGGTCCATGCGACCACATCGGGCTTCGTCGACGTTGCTAGGACGGGGCCGGGGGCGTTGAGGACCATGGGGATGACGATGCTGGAAGTCTTGCCTCCGCGGGCTGGGGCGTAGACCCACATGCTGTCTTCCAGTTGGATATACAGCGGGGTTTTCTTCGACGCGTTGGCATAGACGGCCAGGGCGAGGAACGCTTCGGCGGTCTTCTTCGTGACCTGCGCCCCGTAGATCTGCCGGGCTTTGCGCCAGGCGGCGGTGAAGCCCATCATCGAAGTAATCGCAGCGCCCTGCGGCGTGAACTTCTTCGCCTCATCCCGCGAGGTTCCCCAGAGTTCGGTGAACAGCACATACCCAACGATCAGGACGGCTGAGAAGCCGCCGAGGATGAACCACGACGCGGTCGGCCAAGCCAGGTTCTTGTCGAGGGCGGCTTGGATCAGGTCCATCGGGTTCCACGAGATCCCAGTGCCGGTAGGGGTGAAATGTTCGCCCCAGTTCAACGCGACCAGTGCTAGGCCGGCGAGGGCGGCGATGATCAGCCAGGCGGGGATTTCGCGGTTACGCTGCATGGGGTTCGAGCTCATCGGTGATCACCTCGTTCATTTTCTGGGCGGTGAGAGCTTTGTCGGTGTCGGTGACGATCTTCTCCACGTCGCTGCGCAGGTGCTTGACCTCGAACGGAGCTTCGTTGCCGATCTTCATCAGGCACGTGCCAGTGGCCAAGTTCAAGATCGTGCCATAACTGGAAGCGGGCAGGTCGAACATTTCCACTGCAGCCCGCGCATCCGGGGCTTTCTTCTGCTGATACACCAAAACGGTGTCGCATTCCTTGATGATTGCTTCGGCTTCGGTGCCGGGCGGGATGTCTGAGACGTGGTGGAACATGAACCAGTTCGACAGTCCGATGGCGCGGGAGACTTTCTGGTTGCGTCGGATGACTTTGGCGACGGAGGTTTGGACGACGTGCCAGGCTTCTTCGACGATGAAGTGGGTTTGGCGCCGGTTCTTGGCCCGGAAGAGCCGGTTGGTCATCCACGTGTTGATGACGGTCATGATGATCGCCAACGCCGGCCCGGTCTCTGGCAGTTGGGAGACGTCGAAGACGGTCAACCCGTCAGCCAGGATCACGTTCTCTGAGGTTTCTCCGTCGATCAGGCCGGAGAGGTCTTCATCGACAAACCGTTCCAGTTCGAACGCCAGATCGTACCCCCATTCGCGCAACACGGTCCGGTCGATCTGCAGTTGATCGCAATCTATCGGGGAGGGGTCGAGCATGCGGGCAATGACCAGCCCGATGGTGGGTGTGCGGCCAGCAGCGCGGGTTTCTTTGAGGACGCGGTGGTGGGCAGTGCGCATTGCTTTGCCTTCGCGGGAGGAGACTGGCCGGCCGAGGACTTCGGTGGCGACCGCGCGCAATAGTTGGGCTTGGCTTGGTGGGGCTTCGGAGCCGTTGGTTCGGGTGTCTTCGACTTCGGGGGAGATGGCCGGGTCGAAGATGTTCAGGCAGGCGCCGCCGCCACCGATTTTGAAGGTGATCGGCTCGCGCCCGAAGAACCGGGACAGGGCTGCGTATTCTCCTTCTTCCGGGTTGGAGTCCGAGGGTTTCTTGTCGACGACGATGACGTTGCGGTTCAAGATCAGCGGGCGCAGACAGCCCCAGGTTTTGCCGCCGGAGCTTTTGGCGGAGCCGAGGTCGCCGATGAGGATGACGTTGGCGTTGTTCACGGTATTGGGGTAGGCGAAGATCGGGTCGTGCATGACGCCCCATCCTGATTCCAGGTCCAGGCCGAAGAGCAGGCCTTTGTAGGAGGTGGGGGACCAGGGGACGGCGAGGTTGCTGATCTCTGTTTGCCGGGTGGTGCTGATCCCGCCTTCGGGTGCCGGGTCGTAGAGACCGTAGGCGGAGCCGGTGCGGGAACGGCGGCCAGCGTCCCAGGACACGTCCGGGCGGAACATTCCGGCGGGTGCTGGGATGCCGCTATTTTGAGTGCTTGCTAGTTTGGTAGCTTGTATTCGAGCTAGTTTCCTAGCTTGCTTCGCTGTCCGCCGGTCCTTCCTCGAATATTTCTTCGTCTCTCCTTGGCCGGCGACTGTGCTGGCAGGAGAGGCGGGACCGGATGCGGTCCTCCCAGATTTGCTGGTGTCGACGGGGTTGGTGGTGGTGCTGGTTTTCTTGAAATATTTCATGATTAACGGATCCCTCGTCCTAGCGGCATCACGGAAGCCAACGCCATATGGTGGCGGTCATCAAGCCAGATCAGCCGCTCGATCCCGCAATCAGTAGCCACCGATTCAATCTGCGTAGAAACAGCCAATAGTTCCTCTTCGGACTGCACCGTGAAGCTCAGGTACGCGCCCCACTTCACCCCGTGATGCCCGCTGCCAGGCATGAGATCAGCGCCGCGCTGGTCCGAGGAGCTGGACATGACGTGCTCGGTGCCGTCGCTGACCTTTCCTTTCTCGGCATCGGATTTGCGCTTGGCCTTATCACTGGTGCGATCAGAAACTGCTTGGGCACGGGCGGTGCGGGCATCGACGACTTCGTTGACCCACGACACCGAATGGATCACTGCGGGCACGATCCCGTTGACCAGCTGCCGCATGGATTGGACGGGCAGGGCGGAGCCGGCCATGAACCCATGCCGAGGAATGTAAGCCACACGGGTGTAGGCATGGTTGTTCACCAGCACTGCCTTGGACGTTTTTGTGGCATCCAGGCGCTGCCAGACCGAAGCGAGGTTCTGGTCCGGGTCGTCGATGCTGAACTCGTACGGGTCTTGCAGGTGGGAGAGGAGTGCGGCGGCCATGTTGGAGTTTACTGGCCGGAAGCTGCGGATCGCCTTATGGGTGACTGCTTGGGACATCAGTGCGTGGGCTTCGCTGACGATCGCGTCATAAACGGCCCGGGGCCCAGGGGCTTGGGCAGTTATGGCGCGCTGCAAGGCTGCGAGGTTGTCGAATCGCAGCACCCAGTAGGAGCGGTGCTGTTCGGCCTTCTGCTCCACATCCAGGCACAGCTCTTGGTAAGAACGCACCAAGTGGTCGTGGGCTTCGGGGTGGACGTAGTCCGAGAGCCAGGAAATATGGTCGGTAATATCCAGCGGGACGGAGCGGGTGAAGCTTTGGATGTGGGAGATGGCACTGGTCCGCCGCGCTGCCCGGGCGAGGACTTTGCCGAACCCGATGAACGGGATATCTTCGATGTCTTCTTCCACCACGCCGCCGGTGCTGCCGCGCACTTCGAAGATCGCGGTATAGAACACTGGAGCCGTGTTCGCATGCCTGAACACTGTGAGGCGTTCGCGGGTGTTGAAGGGCACTTCGGTGGCGCTCATCTTCCCGATCATCAACGGGGCCGGCTGGTCGGTGGCCTTGCGGCGTTGGGCCCTGCGCACAGCAAACCCTTTGGGACGCGCAGTTTCCTGCTGGTTGGGTGTTTTCTGTTTGTTCGGCGTTCTCTGCTTGCGCGGGGTTTTCTGCTTATTTTGGGTGGCGTGCTGGAAGGTTTGCAGGCGTTCTTCGGCGATCTGTTCGTGGACGGGGTCGAAGACATCAAGGCCGGTGGTTTTCTGCCAGATCCGGTAGGCTCGTTCGGCATAAATGGCTGCCAGGCTGCGGCCTTCATTGATGGCGGTGGGCATCGTAGTCAGGATGCTGGCCACGGCCACGAAGAGCGCTGCGACGAGGAAGAAGAAGCTGAACGATCCCAACATGACCAGGAACGCGGAGAGCGCGAGACCAATGAAGAGGAGGAGCTTTTCGGGCAGGGAACGGCCTGAGAGCAGTCCGCGGGACTTGAACTCACCGCCGAGGGCAACGTGACGAGTCATGAGGGTTGATCAGTCCTTAAACGAATCCCAGGTATCGGGATCGGAGTCCTGTTGGGCGATGCGGGCTTGGGCTGCCGCGTTGGACATGGCGTAGCGGGCGTTGGCGAGCATCCCGACCTTGCCAGTGCGCAACGGCCGATACGCCTTGTTAGAGGTGGCACTGGTTGAAGAGTTGGCAGGACCGGCGGGTTGGGTTTGCCGGCCGGAGGCTCCAGCCGCCTGGCCAGAAGTGCCAGTACCGCCACCGTCGAAGGTCGGTTCGCCAGCAGGGCCGCCTTCAGGACTGCGTCCGGAAGAACCCGTTGTCCCCGGACTATCCATGCCACTGGATCCGCCGGCATTTCCTGTGCTGCCTGTTCGGGGGCTGATGGGCCGTTCCATGGCCTCAGTCGGAGCACCCTGGCCCGGGCTGCCAGCAGACGACTGGCCAACAGAAGAACCTTGCGGCTGGCCAGCATCCGGACCGTCGGACGTACCGGATCCTGAAGGTGGGGAAGAACTATCATCACCGCCACGCGCAGCCGAAGATCCCTGGCCAGCAGCACCGGCGGCTGCTGCTGAACCGGCTCCTGCTGCAGCACCGCCGCCCGATGCACCATTACCGGAACGGGACCCAGAAGAAGAAGAGCCACTGGAAGCGCTGCCGCGACGTGCGGAGATCGCCCGACGCACTGCTCCTGCTCCGGCACCGGCGAGTGAGCCGGCCATGCCACCGGCCGCAGCGCCGACACCAGCAGAAATTTCAGGGGAGATCCCGCCGAAGTTCGCTTCACGGCTTTGGATGATTGGCATCCACCGGAAGATCGCAGCCGGGGAGAGAACGATCAGCAGCATGATGAACGCAGTCGCTCCAAGGTTTCCCACATTCACCAGCACATCATCGGTGCCTTCCTTGAACGCGGTCTGCGAGGCGAGGACTCCGAAGACGGCGCCCATGGCGAGGAAGACCACGGGCTTGAGGACCAGCAGGGTGGCGAGGGTGGAAGCGATCTTCAGAACATAGCGGCGGGTTTTCGGCGAGATCAGCATGCCGATCAGTGCGGCGACGGCCAGGCCCATGAGTTGCTGGAAGATCGGGATCAGCAGGAAATAGATCATCAGGGCGATTGAGCCGATGAACAGCATTCCGAAGAAGATGATCGCCGCCAACGGACCGAACCAGCTGCTGGATTCCAGGGAAGCGAACCGAGAGATCACGGTGATGAAGTTGCTGATCATTTCCGCGGACCAGTCGGTGGCCCCGGAAGTGAGTGGGGCGATGCGCTGCTGGATTTCGTTCATGGCCCACGGTCCGTAGATCACCAGGAAGAGGCTGACTGGGAGGTAGTAGAGCAGGGAGTTGCTGAAATCGTCGTCGCTGATCTCCCCGTTGCTG
>Ga0308157_10002768_pt1 | contig 27427 bp, 24 predicted proteins | sample PhyBR1_FD_201035 | JGI IMG/M metagenome (GOLD analysis project Ga0308157, IMG submission 201035) | Phyllosphere microbial communities from UC Gill Tract Community Farm, Albany, California, United States - DLSLB.R1 | ecosystem: Host-associated > Plants > Phyllosphere > Unclassified | place: USA...
GGAGCTCACGCGCGTCAAGATCACCGGCATCAAGTAAGCGCCAGGAAGAGGACACGAGATGGCAAGTAAGAAGGGCGTCAGCTCCACCCGGAACGGCCGCGACTCGAATGCCCAGCGCCTCGGCGTGAAGCGCTTCGGCGGTCAGGATGTCAACGCGGGCGAGATCCTCGTCCGTCAGCGTGGCACGCACTTCCACCCCGGCTCGAACGTCGGACGTGGCGGCGACGACACGCTGTTCGCCCTCGCGGCGGGAGCCGTGGAGTTCGGAACCAAGGGCGGCCGCAAGGTCGTCAACGTGGTGGCCGCTGCCGAGTGAGACTCGGTCGCAGCGAGCGATCTGCATCCGGAACGGGGCGGGCTGAGGCCTGCCCCGTTCTCGCGTAAGAACAACGAGCAACGAAGAGGCACCATGGTCACGTTCGTCGACGAGGTCACCCTGCACCTGAAGGCGGGCAGCGGCGGCAACGGCTGCGTGTCGGTGCGCCGCGAGAAGTTCAAGCCGCTGGCGGGGCCCGACGGCGCGAACGGCGGCAACGGCGGCGACATCGTGCTCGTCGCGGATCCGCAGACGACGACGCTGCTGCCGTACCACCACCTGCCGCACCGCAAGTCGGACAACGGCGGCTTCGGTATGGGCGACATGCGCTCGGGCGCGCACGGCGAGACGCTCGAGCTGCCCGTTCCGGTGGGCACGGTCGTGAAGAGGCCCGACGGCGAGGTCATCGTCGACCTCATCGAACCGGGGATGACGTACGTCGCCGCGCAGGGCGGCCTCGGCGGCCTCGGCAACGCCGCGCTGTCCTCGCCGAAGCGCAAGGCGCCCGGGTTCGCGCTGCTCGGAACGCCGGGTTGGGAGGGCCGGCTCGTTCTCGAGCTGAAGACGCTCGCCGACATCGCGCTCGTGGGGTATCCGTCGGCCGGCAAGTCGAGCCTCATCGCCGCGATCTCCGCGGCGCGCCCGAAGATCGCCGATTACCCGTTCACGACGCTGCACCCGAACCTCGGCGTCGTGCAGGCCGGAGACGTGCGATACACCGTCGCCGACGTGCCGGGCCTCATCGAGGGGGCGAGCGAGGGGCGCGGGCTCGGGCTCGAGTTCCTGCGGCACGTCGAGCGCTGCACCGCACTCGTGCACGTGCTCGACTGCGCCACGCTCGAGCCGGGACGCGACCCACTGAGCGACCTCGAGGTGATCCGCTCTGAGCTTGCGAACTATCCGGTGCCGGAGGGGCAGACGCCGCTCACCGAGCGTCCGCAGATCGTGGTGCTGAACAAGATCGACGTGCCCGAGGCCGAAGAGCTCGCCGAGTTCGTGCGCGGCGACATCGAGGCGCTCGGCTACCGCGTGTTCGAGATCTCGACGGTGGCGCACCGAGGGCTGCGCGAACTGACGTTCGCCCTGGCCGAGCTCGTCTCGGCCGAGCGCGCGCGGATCCCCGAGGCCCCGCCCGCTGAGCGCGTCGTCATCCGCCCGAAGCGGTCGGAGCGCGACTTCACCATCAGGGCCGAGAACAGCCCGCTCGGACCGCTGTTCCGCATTCTGGGCGCCAAGCCCGAGCGGTGGGTGCAGCAGACCGACTTCAAGAACGACGAGGCCGTCGGCTATCTGGCCGACCGGCTCGAGAAGCTCGGCATCGAGAACGCACTGGTTCGTGCGGGAGCGACGCCGGGCGCGGCCGTGGTGATCGGCGAGGGCGACGGCGTCGTCTTCGACTGGGATCCGGCGATCAGCTCGGCGGCCGAGCTCGCGCAGGCGCCGCGCGGCACGGATCCGCGGCTCGAGGGCAATCAGCGCCGTACGACGAACGAGCGGCGCGAGGCCTACAAGGCCCGACAGGACGCCCGTACGATCGAGCGCGCGCTCGAGGAAGAGCGCCGCCTCGCCGGCAGCGCATCGGAGGCCGAGAACCCGGACGTGACCGAGTGACCGCTTACACGCGGGGCGACATCGCGTCGGCCCGCCGGATCGTGGTGAAGGTCGGTTCATCATCGATCAGCGGCGCGGCGGAATGGCGCATCGACATGCTCGTCGACGCGATCATCGCCGCGCGTGCTCGCGGTCAGGAAGTCGTGCTCGTGTCGTCCGGTGCGATCGCCACGGCTCTGTCGCTCATGGACTTCAGTGCGGGACGCCCGACCGACCTCGCGACGCAGCAGGCGGCCGCGGCGGTGGGGCAGAACGTGCTGCTGTGGCGCTGGCAGTCGAGCCTCGCGCGATTCGACGTCTTCGCCGGCCAGGTGCTGCTGACGCTCAGCGACATGCAGAACGCCACTCCGCGCAGCAACGCACGTCGCGCGCTCGACAGGCTGCTGACGCTCGGCGTGCTGCCGATCGTGAACGAGAACGACACCGTCGCGACGCACGAGATCCGCTTCGGCGACAACGACCGGCTGTCGGCTCTCGTGGCGCATCTGCTGAAGGCCGACGCGCTCGTGCTGCTGAGTGACATCCCTGCGCTGTACACGGCGCCGCCCGACCGAGAGGGTGCGCGTCCGATCGACACCATCGGGCCCGACGACGACCTGCGGCAGTTCGAGTTCGGCGGCAAGGTCGTCAACAGCGTCGGTACCGGGGGAGCGGCCACGAAGGCGACCGCTGCCCGTCTGGCGCAGGACAATGGAGTGGGAGCGCTCGTGACGAGCGCGGACAACATCGCCGACGCCCTCGCGGGCCGACAGGTCGGAACGTGGTTCGCGCCGGCAGAGACGAGCGAACCCAAGACCGACACCCTGTCGGTGATCCTGGGTGACGACGACCATGAGGTGACGAGATGACGGCCGAGACTCCCGAGATCCGCTTCGCTCGCGCGAAGCGCGCCGCGCGCGAGATCGCGCGGCTCACGAGCGGTCAGAAATCCGACGTGCTGGACACGATCGCCGGGCGGCTCGTCGCCGAGTCATCGCGCGTCGTGGCGGCCAACGCCGACGATCTCGAGCGCGGTCGCGCGAACGGCATCGGTGACTCGCTCCTCGATCGGCTCGCCCTCTCGGTCGAGCGCGTGAGCGCACTCGCCGAGGCGACGCGAGAGGTCGCGTCGCTGCCGGACCCGGTCGGCCAGATCGTGCGCGGCGAGCGCCTCCCGAACGGTCTGCGCCTCGAGCAGGTGCGCGTTCCGTTCGGCGTCGTGGGCGCGATCTACGAGGCGCGTCCGAATGTGACCGTCGACATCGCGGCTCTCGCGCTGCGCGCGGGCAATGCGGTCGTGCTGCGCGGCGGCAGCGCCGCGATGTCGTCGAACACGGCGCTCGTGGCGATCATGCGCGATGCTCTGGCCTCGTGCGGCCTCGATCCCGAGGCGATTCAGACGGTCGACGAGTTCGGCCGCGACGGGGCGAACGCGATGATGACGGCGCGCGGACTCATCGACGTGCTCGTTCCGCGCGGATCCGCGAACCTGATCGAGACGGTCGTGACGAACTCCACGGTGCCCGTGATCGAGACCGGCGCGGGCAACGTGCACGTCGTGCTCGATGCGAGCGCACCCGAGCAGATGGCGCGCGAGATCACGGTCAACTCGAAGACGCACCGCCCGAGCGTGTGCAACTCGGCCGAGAGCGTGCTCGTGGTGCGCGCGGCGGCCGAGAGGCTGGTGCCCGGCGTCGTGGCCGCGCTGCAGCAGGAGGGCGTGACGGTCCACGGAGACGAGGCCGTCCGGGACCTCGCGGAGGGGGTCGTGCCGGCGACCGAGAGCGACTGGGAGACCGAATACCTGACGCTCGACATCGCGATGCGCGTGGTCGACACGCTCGACGACGCGATCGATCACATCGCCCGGTACAGCACTCACCACACCGAGACGATCGTGACGAGCGATCTCGCCAGCGCCGAACGCTTCCTCGCCGAAGTCGACTCCGCCGCCGTATACGTCAACGCCTCGACCCGGTTCACCGACGGCGGTGAGTACGGCTTCGGGGCCGAGGTCGGCATCTCCACGCAGAAGCTCCACGCGCGCGGACCGATGGGCCTGCCCGAACTGACCAGCACGAAGTGGATCGGACGCGGTTCGGGCCAGGTGCGCGCGTAGCCGTGCTCACAGCCCCTTCACGATAGGCTGAAGGGCACCGACAGATTTTTCTTCGAACGGAGTCAGGATGCACCTCGCCGCCTCGATCGTCTCTCTTGCGGCTGAAGCCGAGCACCATGGCAACGTGATGCTCGAGACGCTGCCCATCGCGTTCATCGCCGTCGCCGTCTTCGGCGTTCTCGCGCTCGTGACGGTGTCGTACAAGAACGTCGCGCACCGCCACGCAGATCCGGCAGAGCACAACGACGAGACCACGCACTGAGCGCGTGACCGACTCGTCCGGGCGCACTCGTATCGGGGTGATGGGTGGCACTTTCGATCCCATCCATCACGGCCACCTGGTGGCCGCGAGCGAAGCAGCGACGAGTTTCGACCTCGACGAGGTCATCTTCGTGCCGACGGGGCAGCCGTGGCACAAGCCCGACGTCTCGGCGGCGCAGGAGCGCTATGAGATGACCGTCATCGCGACGGCCTCGAATCCTGATTTCACCGTCAGCCGCGTCGACATCGACCGTACAGGGGCGACCTACACGGTCGATACGCTGCGAGACCTGCAGCGGGAGCGGCCGGGAGCGGAGCTCTTCTTCATCACCGGAGCCGATGCGATCGCGCAGATCGTCGGATGGCGAGATCATGATGAGCTGTGGGAACTCGCACATTTCGTTGCGGTGTCGCGCCCGGGGCATACCCTAGATATCGACGACCTGCCGAGCGACCGGGTCAGCCGGCTCGAGATCCCCGCACTCGCGATCTCCTCGACGGATTGCCGCGAGCGCGTGGAGCGCGGGCTGCCGGTCTGGTACCTCGTTCCCGACGGCGTCGTACAGTACATCGCCAAACATCATCTCTATCGGAGCCAGGCATGAGCACTTCCGGCGAGCAGGAGAATCGTCCGCTGACGCGGCGCGAGCTGCGTGAGCTGCGCGCGCGAGGAATCGACGCGCCCGAGGTCGCGGTCGAGCCCGATCCTGTTGCCGACCCCGAGCCCGAGCCCGCCCCGAGCGACCCGTCCGTCCCGGAGCCGGCGCCCGATCTCTCCGCCGAGAAGCCTATGGCCCAGGGCCCGAACGTCGTGGCGACGTCGGTGCGCGCCGGATCCGATCAGCCGCCGCTCACGCGCCGCGAGCTGCGTCGTCTGCGCACGAACGAGATGCCGATCGTCGAGGTCGACGACGAGCCCGAGGCACCGGCTGACCCCGACGTCGCGATCAACGTCATCACCGAAGTGCGCACTGAGCCCGGTGACGAGGAGGACGAGGCGGCGCCCGACGCCTCGCAGTCGTCTGACGCCGACGAACCGACCACGACCGTCATCCCCGCCCTGAGCCCGGTTTTCGGCGCCGGCGTGGGAGAGTCCACGTGGGCCCCGGATGAGAAGGCCACCTTCGAAGACATCCTGGAGCGCCGCGCGACGACGTCGCCGAGCTCCATCATCATGACGAGCTCGCACCGCCTCGCCGACGGCATCGGTTCCACGGGAGCGGCACGCGGAACCACCGACGGGCGCGACATCGACGCGGTGCTCATCGACGGTGAGCTGCCGCCGAGCTCTTCGCCCACGCCCATCGCCGCCTCGGCTGCCATCTCGACGCAGAAGGCCGCTCACGATGTCATCCGCCCGCCCGCACCGGAGAAGGGGCGCAGCCTGCTGCTGGCACTCGGCATCACTGCCGGCGGCCTCGGGATCCTTGCGATCGGCGCTCTCATCACCCTCTACTTCACGGGAGTCTTCAACCAGTGAACCCTTCGTCAATCGACATGCTGCAGACCGCAGCGGCCGCGGCCGACAGATTGGGAGCGGAGGAGCTCGTCGCACTCGACGTCTCCGAACCCATGCCGCTCGCCGACATCTTCCTCATCGCCTCGGGGCGTTCGGAGCGCGCGGTGAGCGCGATCTCCGACGAGATCGAGCGCGCGCTGCTCGAGTCGGGCCACAAACTGCTGCGCCGGGAGGGCAAGGCGGGCGGCCGGTGGGTGCTGTGCGACTTCGGCGATCTGATCGTGCACGTCTTCCACCGCGAGGAGCGCGAGTACTATGCGCTCGAGCGGCTCTGGAAAGACTGCCCTGCGATTGCGATCGACGTGCCGACACGCCCGTCCGACACGGCCGATTTCGCCTGATCCCCGCGGCCGATGTAAGCTGTATGAGTTGCCCGCGAGGGTGAACATCTCATACGGGCCCATGGCGCAGCTGGTAGCGCACCTGCATGGCATGCAGGGGGTCGGGGGTTCGAGTCCCCCTGGGTCCACAAAAGCCCCTGGTTCTCCAGGGGCTTTTGTCATGCTCGCGACGACGTGTCCGATGCATCCAAATCGTTACCTCCGCTTGCCGGGCGAACGCGCGAGCGCTCGTTATCTTGGAGCTCAGAGCACACGACGCGACGGCATCGGTACGTCGCGCTGAGCGGTGTCGGACGCTGAAGGGCAGTGCGTTGGAAGAATCCACTGGGGCACTCGCGGAGACCGGTGCCGATGGACGAGTCGGGACCGAGACCGCGGCGGGCGCGGATACCATCCGCGGTATCGCGGCCGTGGGGCTCGTCGTCACGTTCGCGGTGACCGCGATGCTCGGCGTCTTGTCCTCGTTCGTGGGCCTCGCTCCGCTCATCGCGGATGCCGTGGGCATGGACATGCGGCTCGCGGACGCGATCCGGCTCGGCGTCGCGGCCGGACTCCTGTGGTGCCCGCTCGTCGCCGCGAAGGTCATCGCTCCGCGCGTCGGGCTCGTGCAGCACGTGCATTTCACCTTCGGCATCCAGCGGACCATCTGGGGCTTCGTCCTCGTGGCCGCCACGGGAATCGCGACGATCGCTGCTGAGATCACCGGACGCTACGGCTGGTTCCTGCTCGCCGTGCTCCTGATGCTCGGATGGGGTGCGCGCACCGGCGTGATCCTCAACCGACTGGGCGACGAGCAGGCGACGGCGGCACACGCAGAGAAGCAGCAGCGGCTTCACGAGCGGATTGCGGCCGTCACGGACCGCCTGATGCCGTGGGCGCGCGGCGCGTCGCAGCGCGTCGCGTCGGCGTCCCGCGGCCTCTCGCATCGTGCGGCGCCCGCAGTGCACGGAGCGCTCCACCGACTGCGTCGCGTGCGACGGCACTGACCGGCCCGCGCGCGGCAGGCGGTCATCGTCACGCCGCGATCGGCTCGGCACTCGCGGCGCGCTCGACGACCGAGCGACGGAGCGCGACGAAGAAGACGATCATTCCCGCCGTGATGAGCATGTGTCCGAGGCCGGCGATTCCGGCGATCATCTTGGTGGAGTCGGCGCCGAGAACGGTCAGGCTGCCGTGCCAGATCAGCATCGCCGACGTGAGCACGACGCCCGCGTTGTAGAGCCAGAAGAACCAGGCGAACAGTCGGCGGCTGCGAGAGATCTCGAAGCTCTTCTCGAGGACGAGGGCGATGAGCAGCACGATGAACCCGAGGGTCAGCAGGTGCGTGTGGGCGAGGCCGAGCTGGGTGAACTCGCCCTCGGGGAAGTCATTGAGCTTGGTGAACTCGCGGTAGAACAGGCCGGAGAGCACACCGACGACGAGGTAGACGAACGAGGCGTTGAGAAGCTTCTTCACGGGAGATTCCTTTCGGGCCTGTGACTTCCACTTCACCAGCCCCCGCGCTCGAGCACATCGCGAGCAGGATTGACGTGCATCTCCGCCTTTCGATGGAGGCCGCCCGCAACAGGAACGGGTCGAATCGGGCCGAGCCGACGAGACGTGGCGCTACGCGTCGCGCGAGCGCTCGTCGCCCGTGACCTCGTTGTGAATGCGACGCAGGTCCTCGAGGAGAGCGCCGATCAGGATCCAGTGGTCGCCCGTGGGGGCGATGACCGTGTACGGGCGGGTGAGTGCCGGGAGCGTCGTCGTCACCGACGGCTCGCTCGCCGTGCCGGTGCGCCGCAGCGCGAGGCGCACGTCGTGAGCGGCCCGGCGGAGCTGCTCGGCGATGCCGATCACGGCGGACTCGCGGCTGAGCTCATCGTCGTAGCGGTCGTAGAAGGCGCGCGTCATGCCGAGCACCTGGGTGACGACGGGGGAGAGACGGTCGAGCAGCTCCCTGACCTCGCTGAGCTCGCCCCGGTGGCGCCGGCTGCGCGGATTCAGAGTGAGGGAGTCAGCGGCTTCATCGATCGCGTCCTGGGCCTGATCTCGCATCGGGCGCATGAGCCGTGCGGTGAGCAGCAGTTCCTCGCGCTGCGCGAAGCTCTGGGGAGTCTCGAGCGCCGCCGCCAGACGCTCCATCGTCGCGGCGATCTCGTCACCGAGCGCGTCGAGCTTCGCGTGCGCCGGCGCGACGGCGACCGGCGGAACCAGGGCGAGGTTGACGACGAACCCGATCGCGGCGCCGATCGCGGTCTCGACGACCCGGATCACGGCGTAGTCGGGCGTCGCGGCTCCGAGCGCGAGCACGAGCAGCGCGCTGATGCCGACCTGGTTCGTCGTGCCCGGCGTCATCTTGAACGCCCACGCGCCGAGGAGCGCGACCGCGACGGCCACGAGGACCACCCACGGCGCGGATCCGAGCGCGATGCCCAGGAGCGACGCGATCACGACGCCGATGAGCACGCCGAACGAGCGTTCGATGCCCTTCGTGAACGACTGGTTGAGGCTCGGCTGCACGACGAGCAGTGCGGCGATCGCGGCGAAGACGGGCGGTGGACCGCTGGGGATCAGCAGCACTGAGAGCAGCCACGCAGCGCCGGTCGCCACGACCGCCTTGATCACCTGCAGCAGGGGCGAGCGCCGCTGCGTTCGCACTGCCGCCACGATTCTCATGGTCCTACCGTAATCCGCGGTGCTCCCGCGCCCGGCCGGCGCGCCCGAGCGGCGGGCGCCGCAGCGGGCACGGCGCGCGGATCGGTTCACCGATCGTTCAGCAGCCGGTCGCACGGGACGACGGTGCCGTTCACCGTCGTCGCGCACAGTGACGGGAACGGCTCGCACGGGCCGGTCTCGAGATCACCGGGAGAACGCATGTCGTCGCCCCTCGCATGGGTGGAATCGCCGCTGCAGCTGATCGGCGCCGCGGAATGGGCCGCTGCCCGCGGAATCCGGCCCGATGTGGCAGCTCGCCTGTCGCCCCAGGTGGAGCAGACGGCGTCCGAGCTCACGGGTCGGGGCGCGATGTTCGGAATGCAGGCCGGATACTACGGCGTGCCGTGGCGCATGCTGGCCGCGCACGACCACTGGCTCATCGGCGACGGGTTCTCGGGGCAGTTCCGCCTCGCCGCGGCGCTGCTGCGCCCGAAGACTCTGACGTTCCTCGATGACGGCCTGAACGCGCTCGCGTTCGCTGACGCGCTCACCGGCGCCCGCGGCTACGGTCGCCCGGGCGTCGCGGAGCGGGCGTCCGCGAAGCGCCTCGCCCCTCTCGCGCTCGACAGGATCCGCCTGAGGGCGGCCGCGGGCCGCGCCGAGGTGTTCACCGCGTTCCCCTTCGGTGACCGTCGGGAGCGCGCGCTGCGCGATCTCGGGGCCACGGTCTCACGGCACGGCTTCGAGTGGCTGCGAGGTGCGCCACCGCGCGTCGGAACCCGCTCACGCATTCCGCACGAGCGAGTGATCCTCGGCAGTGCGCGCGTCGCCGACGGTCATATGTCACTGACGGAATACGTCGCCTGGGTGCGCAGGGAAGCTCGCGGAGGGAGATCCGCGTACCTGCCGCACCGGCGTGAGGATCCTTCTGCGCTCGACACCGTCGCGCATATCGACGGTGTCGAGATCGTCCGCACGGGCCTGCCTGTCGAGCTCGTGCTCGCGGATGGGCACGCTCGCGAGGTCGTGATGCTGACGTCGAGCGCGGCCGTGACGCTCCGGCGCGTGCTGGACGGCACGGGATCCGTCGTTCGCGAACGCGCGACGAGCGCTGCCGGGGAAGAGATCCCCGCATGACCGGGGAGACGGTTGCGATCATCCCCGCGCGCGGCGGATCGAAGGGGGTGCCGCGCAAGAACGTGCTGCGGGTCGGCGGGATCCCTCTGGTCGCGCGCGCTGTGCGCGCGGCACGCGAGGTACGGGCCATCGACCGCGTCGTCGTCACGACCGACGATGAGCAGATCGCGGGCATCGCCGAAGAATGGGGCGCGGAGATCGTGCGGCGTCCCGAGCCTCTCGCGGGCGACGCGGCGACCTCGGAGGACGCCGTGCTGCACGCGATGGACGAGCTGTCGGAGCGGGGCGTGAGCATCGACGTCGTCGCGTTTCTGCAGGCGACGAGCCCCTTCATCCCGTCCGGCGCGCTCACGGACGCCATCAGCCGGGTGCATGCGGGGTCGGCCGACAGCGTCTTCGCCGCGCGCGAGTCGTACGAGTTCTGCTGGGCCGACGCCGACGGCGAAGCACGTGCGATCGGCCACGACCGCGACCATCGACCGCGCCGCCAGGACCGGGATCCGCACTTCGTCGAAACGGGCGCGTTCTACGTCTTCCGCGCCGACGGGTTCCGCGCGTCGCGACACCGGTTCTTCGGCCGCACGGCGATCGCGCGCGTTCCCGCCCACCTCTCGATCGAGATCGACACGGACGACGAGCTCCACGCGGCCCGGGCTCTCGCACCGCTCACCGAGGCCGACCGGGCGGACCCGATCGACGTGCGCGCTGTCGTCACCGATTTCGACGGCGTGCATACCGACGACACGGCGGGCGTCGACGAGTACGGCGAGGAGCACGTGCGCGTCAGCCGCTCTGACGGCATGGGCGTGAGCATGCTGCGCGCGGCGGGGATCCCGGTGCTCATCCTGTCGACCGAGCGGAACCACGTCGTCGCGCGCCGGGCGGACAAGCTCAGGGTCGATGTGCTGCATGGGCAGGGAGACAAGCTGGCCGCGCTCGGGGCATGGGCCGCCCAGCAGGGCATCGCGCCGAAGGACATCGCCTACGTCGGAAACGACGTCAACGACGTGGGGTGCCTGGAAGCGGTCGGCTGGCCGATCGTCGTTCCCGGATCCCACCCCCTCGCCACCGCGGCGGCACGTCTGGTGCTGACCCGACGCGGTGGGCACGGAGCCGTGCGCGAACTCGCAGAGCGCGTGCTCGCCGCCCGCACCACCCCAACGGAAGGAATACGCTGATGAGCGTCACCATCGGAGCACACCGGATCGGCGGCGGCGCGCCCGCCTTCGTCATCGCGGAGATCGGCCTCAACCACAACGGATCCGTCGAGATCGCGAAACAGCTCATCGATGTCGCGGCGGAGGCCGGGGCCGACGCGGTCAAGTTCCAGAAGCGCACGCCCGAGATCGCCACTCCCGAGCACATGCGGGACACCCCTCGCGAGACGCCGTGGGGCACGATGACCTACCTCGAGTATCGCCACCGCGTCGAGTTCGGGCGCGACGAGTACGTCGAGGTCGGCGACTACGCGACCATGCGCGGGCTCGAGTGGTTCGCGTCTCCGTGGGACGTGCCGAGCGTCGAGTTCCTCGAAGACCTGGCAGTGTCCGCGCACAAAGTCGCATCCGCCAGCGTGACCGACATCCCTCTGCTCGAGGCGCTGCACGACACCGGAAAACCGGTGATCCTCTCGACCGGGATGTCGACGATGGACGAGATCGATCGCGCGGTCGATGCGCTCGGTACGAACAACCTCGTGCTGCTGCACGCGACGTCGACGTATCCGATGGAGCCCGAGGAGGCGAACATGCGCATGATCCCGGTGCTGCGCGACCGCTTCGCCGGGGTGCCCGTCGGGTACTCGGGGCACGAGCGGGGCCTGCAGATCTCGCTCGCCGCCGTGGCGATGGGCGCTGTCGCCGTCGAACGGCACATCACCCTCGATCGCACGATGTGGGGATCCGACCACGCCGCGTCGCTCGAGCCCGGCGGCCTCGCGACGCTCGTACGCGACATCCGGATCATCGAGGCGGCGCGCGGCGATGGCGTCAAGAGGGTCTTCCCCGGCGAGGAGGCCCCGAAGGCCAAGCTCCGCCGTGTCATGGCGTGAGGATCGTCGCGGTCGCCGACACCGACTCGTACGTGAAGTGGGCTGCTGCGCTCGTGTCCGATCCGCGGATCGACGGTGAGCTCGTCGTACTGGACACCGAGCTCGCGGTGAGCGACGCGCAGCTCGCTGCCGCGGTGTCGGGCACCGACCTGTCGGTGCGACGGGTCGGGCATGATCAGCTCGAACGGGCGGTGGCGGGTGCCGACGCCGTGCTCGTGGCCGCGCGCGGGCCCGTGGCGCGGTTCGTCGCGCGCACCGTCGGCCGCGCGAGGCCGCGCCCGGTGCTGGTGACGGGCCTGCCGGGGATATCCATTCCGCCCACCTGGCTCGCGCTGCACTTCCGCCGCGAGTGCGACCTGTTCGTGCTGCACTCGCGGCGCGAGGTGCGGGAGTTCGAGCTCTTGGCGGCCGAACGGGGCATCGACCAGCGGTTCGCGCTGGCGACGCTGCCGTTCGCGAACTCCGCTGACGAACGCGACGGCGGAACGGATCTCGTATTCGCGGCCCAGGCGATCGTGCCGCGCGAGCGCCGCGACCGGCTGCGCGTCGCGCAGGTCCTGATCGACACCGCACGAGCGGACCCGTCCCGTCGCGTGGTCGTGAAGCTGCGCGGGCGGCCCGGAGAGCACGAGACGCATCGCGAGACCGACCGGTATCCCGATCTGCTCGCCGAGATCGGCGGCGTGCCGGCGAACCTCGTCGTCTCGTACGCGCCGATGCGAGAGGCCCTCCGGTCGGCGGAGGGCCTCGTGACCGTGAGCTCGACCGCCGCGATCGAGGCCGCCGCGGGCGGCGTTCCCGTGATCGCCCTCGACGATCTCGGCGTGTCACCGGATCTGATCAACATGGTGTTCGCCGGGAGCGGCCTGCTGCGTTCGGCGGACGACGTCGTGGCGCGTCGGTTCGGCCGACCCGCGCCTGCCTGGCTCGCCGACAACTACTTCCACGACCCCCGAGAGGACACGTGGCTTCGCGAGACGGGGGAGCTCGTGAAGCGCCGGGCCCGGGGCGCTCTCGCGCCGCGCGACGTGCCGCGCATCGTCGGCGGTCGCGGCCGTGAGGCGTGGGATCGTCGTCAGGCGCTCGGTCGGCGCGACCGCAGCGCGACGGGGCGGTTGGCGACGATCGTCGGTACGCCGATCCGCGCGATGCTCGGCCTCGCACGGCGCGTGCGCCGGTGGATCCGGCCTGCGGCGCACCCGGGGATCAGCCCCGGAGCTCGGCGCGGAGTTCGTGCACGTGATACGCCGTGATGTCGTCTTCGGCGTTGCCGCCCGCGAGGTCGGGGACCTCGCGGATGACGCGGAACGGTTCGGCGCGCGCGCTGCCCGTGAGGCGCACGTCGAGGTGCGTGACGTCGAAGCCGCGCCCGTGAAGTTCGGTCGCCATATCGTAGTCCTGCCCCGAGTCGCCGGCGGTGAACCAGCGGTGCGGAGCGTCGAGCCGGGCGCCCAGCAGGTCGAGGGCGCGTCGGGCACCGAGCGCTTTGCCGCTTCGCGCGTGCTCCACGTCGACCGAGATGATCGTCGGGTAGATCGTCATGTCGTGCGCTCCGGTGAGCTCGATGTGCCGCTGCATGGCTGCCGTGATCTCGGGAAGCGCCCGGTGGAAATCGGCGCTCGGCACGTCGACATGCTGTTCGAGCGAGATCATGGTGCGCTTGGTGGCATCGAAGTAGACGATGTCGGAGAACTTCTCCGCGATCTCACGAGAGGCATCGATGAGCGCCGGGGGCGGCGACATCGACTGATCCTCCGAGACGGGACCCACTTCGGCTCGACCATCGCGATCGACCAGCGAGAACCATGTGCCGCCCTTCTCACCGATGCCCCAGACCGGATCCGTCGGGGCGAGGCCGGACAGCACCAGCCGCGGGATGATCTGTTCGCCGAGGAAATCGGCCGAGCGGCCCGTGTTGAACACCACGGGGCAGCCGCTCCGCGCGATCGCCGCGAGGTCGTCGGCGAGGGCCGTGAGCCGCAGGGTGCGGGTGCGCGTGCTGGAGATGGGGCCGTCGACGTCGAGGAGCAGTCCGAGGGGCGGGGTCATCCGTTCATCCTCTCATTCACGTGAGCGCCACGACGCGCGTCTCGTCCCATGCCTCCGCCCACCCGAGTGCGATGAGCAGCCGGTCGAGGATGCCGGCCGTGAATCCCCAGACGAACTGTTCCGCGCCGGCGCCGGTGAGATGCCAGGCCGGTCCTCGCATCATTGTGCCGCGGCGCGAGTGCGTCCACGTCACTCGGTTGTCGGGGTTGATGAGATCGGCGACGGGGGCGCGCCACACCGCCTGCGATTCGGCGACATCGACCACGCCGACGGGACTCGGGCTGCGCCACCAGCCGAGCACGGGTGTGACGTGATGATCGGATCCGGGAAGCGCCAGCGGTGCGAGCGCTCCGAGCACCTCGACGCCGGAGGTGTCGACTCCCGTCTCCTCCCGCGCCTCCCGCAGCGCGGCAGCGATGTCATCGGCGTCCTCGGGATCCACACGTCCGCCCGGAAACGCGACCTGGCCCGGGTGAGAGCGCAGTGTGGCAGCACGCGTGAGCAGCAGCACGTCGAGATCGCGCGATACCGCGCGGTTCTGGGCATCGTAATCCGAGGGGATCCGGTCGAGCACACCGAAGAGGATCAGCACTGCCGCACGGCGGGCGCGCCGGTCGTCGACGCGCCAGCCGTGCGGAGCCTGCCACAGGGGCTGTCGGCCCGCGCGCTCCACGAGATCGCGCAGCTGCGCATAAGCGGTGGTCATGCCTTCAGATGCTACGGCCTCCGCCGCCGGCGACGGCCATCACCGGAACTCGACCGTCGCATTCTCATCGTTCAGCACGATCACGGGCGTGATCGTCGGGTGACCGGCCGCGCGGATCTTCTCGAGATCGACGCGGATCAGCGGAGTGCCTTCGTCGACGATGTCGCCGGTCTTCACCAGCGTGGTGAAGCCGTCGCCCTTCATCTCGACGGTGTCGAGGCCGATGTGCACGAGCACCTCCACGTCGTCGTCGGTGACGATAGCGATCGCATGGCCGGTGTCGAAGGCATGGCCGACGCGACCGGGAGCCGGCGAGACGATGGTGTCGCCCGTGGGTTCGATCGCGAGCCCCGGACCCATGACCTGCTCGGCGAACGTCGGGTCCGGCACCTCGGAGAGCTGCTTCACCTCGCCGGCGATCGGCTGCAGCAGCCGCACGACGCGCTTGTCGGTTCGAGTGATGGTGCGCACCGTGTCGGTCGCGGGCACCGCGGCAGGAGCATCGGCGGCGGGCGGTTCGATCGCACCCGACATGATCCCCTGCATGGCGTCCTTCACGAACTGCACGTTCAGTCCGTAGATGACCTGCACAGAGGTGCCGCCGGGTTTCATGGTTCCCGCGGCACCGGCGCGCTTGAGCGCGCTGTCGTCGACCTTCGAGACATCGGCGACCTCCATGCGCAGCCGCGTCGCGCAGTTGTCGAGGCTCGTGATGTTCTCCGCACCACCGAGGGCGATGAGGAAGCGGTTCGCCGTGGCGGCGTACTTCGCGTCGACCGACTGCCCCTCGGGAGCATCTTCTGCGAGCTCGTCGTCGTCCTCGCGCCCGATCGTCTTCAGCTGCCACTTGCGGATCACGAAGGTGAAGACGAGGAAGTAGACGACGAACCAGGCGATGCCGAGCAGGAGCAGCAGCCAGGGATTCTGGGCCAGGGGGTTGTTCCACCCCAGTCCGAGGTCGATCGCGCCGGCGGAGAATCCGAAGCCCATGCGGGCCGGGAGCAGAGCCGTGATGGCCATCGAGATGCCGGTGAACAGTGCGTGGAGCGCGTACAGCGCGGGGGCGAGGAACATGAACGAGAACTCGAGGGGCTCGGTGATGCCCACGAAGAACGACGCGAAGGCGGCCGAGAACAGGATGCCCGCGGCCACCTTCTTGCGGCTCGAGCGGGCCGTCACGTACATCGCGAGAGCCGCGCCCGGCAGGCCGAACATCATGATCGGGAAGAAGCCTGAGGTGTACATGCCGGTGATTCCGAGCGAGCCGGGACCGTCGGCACCGGCGAGGAAGTTCGGAACGTCGTTGATGCCCGCGACGTCGAACCAGAACACCGAGTTGAGGGCGTGGTGCAGTCCGGTGGGGATGAGCAGCCGGTTGAGGAAGCCGTAGATCCCTGCACCGATCGGCCCGAATCCGACGATCCACTCGCCGAAGGCGACGAGCGCGCCGTAGACGAACGGCCAGATGAAGAACAGCAGGACCGACATCACGATCGAGGCTCCGGCCGCGACGATCGCGACGGCGCGCTTGCCCGAGAAGAACGCGAGCCAATCGGGCAGCTTCACGCCGTGGAAGCGGTTGTAGGAGAAGGCGCCGATCAGACCGCAGATGATGCCGACGAACGCGTTCTGGATGTTCTCGAACGCAGGGTCGACATCGGCCACCTCGATGCCGCCGAGGTAACCGGCGATCGATTCGGGTGCGAGCAGCACCGTCACGACCAGCCAGGAGACGAGACCCGCCAGGGCCGCGACGCCGTCGGATCTCTTCGCCATTCCGAACGCGATGCCGATGGCGAAGAGGATCGCGAGATTATCGATCACGGCGCTTCCGGCGCTGGTCAGGAACACCGAGACGATGTTCGTGCCGAGAGTGTTCGTGATCCAGTTGCCGATGCCGTACAGGATCGCTGCGACGGGCATGACGGCGATGGGCATCATCAGCGATTTGCCCAGATTCTGCATGAACTTCATTCGGATGCTCCGAGATCTCGAGACGAGGGGATCATCGGAAGGCTATCGGCGGACGCATCCGGGCAACAGGGGATCGGCCCGAGTATCGCTCATGAGCAGCGGGCAGCAGCGAGAAGCCCGCTGCTGCCCGCTCGCCGTCGTCACGCGCGCTGTGCGGCGAGTGCCGGATCGTCGTCGGTCGCCTTGCGGATGCGTGCGATCCAGAAGATGCCGATCGCGCAGGCGGCCGCGCTCGTCACCGCCATGAAGAAGAAGACGACGCTCGGACCGAACGAGATGAGCGACGGCGTGACGATGCCGACCGCGGCGGCGACGAAGCGCGCGAACGCGATCGTGACCGACTGGGCCGTGGCACGGATCTGTGTGGGGAAGAGCTCCTGCGACCACACCTTGAACATGGGTTCGCCCGCGACAGCGCCGGCGATCGAGTACAGCACGCCGAAGATCACGAGCGTGAGGATCGTGATGCCGCTCACAGCCGGGATGAGGAAGGCGACGAGCGCGAGGATCGACATCGCGATGAACCATGCCATGCGCCGGGGGCCGTCGACGACGCGCATCATGAGCAGCAGAGACGCCGCGCTCACGAACGTCACGAGCGTGGTGATGAGGGAGGCCTGTGACACGGTGGCGCCGGCGACCTCGACGTAGAGCAGACTACCGAACTGTCCGTTGGTGTTCGCCGCGATGTTCGCGAGCGCGTAGAACAGTGCCGTCGCGATCATGGCGCCGAGGTATCGGGGCTGGAAGACGAGCCCCAGCGCCCTCATGCCCTTGGGCGCGTCGGGGTCGACCGTCTGCAGGTTGCGGCTGTTGATCCATGCCTCGGATTCGGGCAGGCGGATGCGCAGGATCAGCACGACGATCGCGACGACCGCGAGATGCCCGTACATGATGCGGGCGCCGAGCAGGCCGAGGTCACCGACGAACGAGCCGAGGAAGCCGACCGCGATGACGCCGCCCATCCAGAGGATGTGCGTGAACGAGATCATCTTGCCGCGGTTCGCATCGGTGGCCGCCTCCGCGATCATCGACAGCGACACGGGCAGGTCGGCGCCGGCAGCGAAGCCCAGCAGCAGCAGCCCGGGGTAGAGCCATTCCGTGCTCGGGGCGAGGATCATGAGCGCCGTGCCCACGACGAACAGCGTCAGTGTCGCCATGAAGACGGGCTTCCGGCCGAGGCGGTCGCCCGCGGGGCCGCCGACGAGCGCGCCGACACCGATCGATACCGTGAGGATCGCCGACAGGATCCCGTACTGCAGATCATCGATGCCGAAGCTCTGGCGGAAGATGACGAGCGCGGTGCCCGTCGTGACGATGGCACCGGCGTCGAGGTACGAGACCATGCCGGACAGGACCGCGACGTACCAGGGGTTGGGCGTGCGGGTGGACGTACGAGACATCCGTTCTCCTTCGAACGTTGAGAGGGGATCAGGGGGTGAAGACGTGGGTTCCGGAGCCGACCTCGATGGGGGCGGCGCCGGGCAGATCGACGACGGCGGACGTGTTCGCGGGCACGACGATCGTCGCTTCGAGCGGGCTGTCCTGTCCGAGCTCGGGGCGTGCGGCGCGCCAGTCGACGCGGAACTCGCCGTAGAGCGAGTCATAGGACGCGCGGGCGCTGTCGGTGAGGCCCGCGCGGGGGCGCACGAGCACGCGGCGGTAGGCGGGGGCCAGCGGGGCGATGCCGCCGATGTCGCGATGCATCCAATCAGCGACGGCACCGAGCGCATAGTGGTTGAAGCTCGTCATCTCGCCGGGGTTGATGGATCCGTCGGGCAGGACCGAGTCCCAGCGCTCCCATACCGTCGTGGCGCCCTGGGTCACGGGGTAGAGCCAGCTCGGCAGTTCGTCGGTCTGCAGCATTCGCTGGGCGGTCGCGCGATGGCCCGTCGCGGTGAGGGCGTCGCTCACGATCGGCGTTCCGACGAACCCCGTGCCGATGCGATGACGACCTTCTTCGACGATCTCGGCGAGGCGGTCGCCCGCGCTCTGCACTGCGTGCGCGGGCAGGAGGTCGAACGCGATCGCCAGGGCATAGGCGGTCTGGCTGTCAGAGCTGAGTCGGCCGTCATCTGAGACGTAGGTGCGTCGGAACGCCTCGCGGGCGCGCTCCGACAGCGCCGCGTAGCGCTGCGCCGCCTCCGGCTCGTCGAGGATCCGCGCCGCCTCCGCGGTGAGCGCGGCCGAGCGCGCGTAGTAGGCGGTGGCGACGAGGTACGGATCCGTCTGAGCTTCGAACGGACGCTCAGGCGGTGCGGTCGGGTCCAACCAATCGGCGAGCTGCATGCCCGTGTTCCACAGGCCGTCGGGCGCTTCCCGCTCGACGACGTCGACCCAGCTGGCCATGCTCGCGAACTGCGCTTCGAGCGTGCGGCGATCGCGGAAGCGTTCCCACAGCACCATCGGCACGACCGCGGCGGCATCGCTCCAAGCAGCCATGGGGGTCGGAGCGAAGAGGTCCTGGTCGATCATCGGCGAATACAGCGGGCCGACGCCCTCCAGCCGCGCCTGATCGGCGGCGAAGTCGCCGAGCCACGACGAGAGGAACGCATCCACGTCGAACAGGAACGACGCCGTCGGGGCGAACACCTGGATGTCTCCCGTCCAGCCGAGGCGCTCATCGCGCTGCGGGCAGTCGGTGGGGACCGTGACGAAGTTGCCGCGCGTGCCCCAGACGACGTTCTCGTGCAGGCGGTCGAGAGCGGCGACGCCGGTCGTGAGGAAGCCCGTGCGCGGCAGATCGGTGTGCACGACCTCGGCGACCGCGCTCACGCGATCCGCCGGCACGCCGTCGATCTGCGCGTAGCGGAAGCCGTGGAAGGTGAAGCGGGGCGCCCATTCCTCCTCGCCGGTTCCGGCGAGCGTGAGCCGGTCGGTCGCGGCGGCGTAGCGCAACGGGCGCGTGCCGAGCGCGCCGTTCTCGAGCACCTCGGCGTGGCGCAGCACGACCTCCGTGCCGGCCGGTCCCGACACGGTGATGCGCAGGCGACCGACGAGGTTCTGTCCGAAGTCGAGGATGGTCTCGCCGTCGGGGCCGGTGAGCACGGCCGAGACGGGACGCGTCTCGGTCACTCGAACGGGCGGCAGGTCGGCGGGGCGCAGCCGCGCGGGGTCCGCGTCGGCGGCGACGGCGGGCGCCGCGTCGGGGAGGGAGCCGGTGACGGCGAGGCCGTCATCCGTGCGACGCGCATCGCATCGCTCGCCCTGATAGATGCTCGAGAACGTGATGGCGTCGGTGATCGTCGCCTGCCACGTCTCGTCGGACACGATCGTTTCGATGCGGCCATCGGCGTACTCGATCCGCAGCTGCGCCGAGAGCGCCCGCTGTCCGTGCCAGGTGCGCCGGAAATCGCCGTCGAATCCGTAGTGCTCCGCGAACCATCCCGGGGCCACGCGGGCACCGAGCGTGTGGGGCCCGACGGCGAGCGCTTCGGTGACGTCGACCGTGCGGAACAGGAGGCGGTCGTCGTACGCCGTCCAACCGGGAGCGAGCAGGTCGTCCGACACAGGGACATCGTCGAGCCTCATGTCGACGATGCCGTGCGCGGTGTACGACAGCAGGGCGCGGGTGATGGGACCGTCGACGGTGACATTGCGGCGGAACCGCGTGATGCCGCGGTCGGCATCGTCCGCCGCGAGGTCGGCGCGCACCTCTTCGGCGGTAGCGCCGTGCGCGACGGAGGGATCGGTGGTCTTCTCGCCGGAGCGGTCGTCGCGGCTCGCGATGAACGCGCCGCTCCAGTCTTCCGGCCCGAGGGGGCCGGCTTCGACGGCGAGCCAGGCGCTCGGCGCGCTGCGGCTGCCGTCATCGCCCTGCACCGCGACGCGGACGTGCGCTGTCTCGTACGCGCCGAGCGGGGCGAAGGGCCATGCGATCGCAGCGCTCTCGTCACTGCGGTGCGCGACGGCACGGATCCGGCCGTCGGCGGTTCGGCGCTCGAGCACTGCGGACGCCTGCCGCCATCCATCGGGTGCGGGCGACACGCGCCACGTGAGATCCGGTCGGGAGGAGGTGACGAAGCGGGGCGCGCCGCGACGGCCCGCACGAAGCTCGGCGACGACGGGCCGGTCTGACTGCGGCATGGAAGCCCTTCCCTCATTAGAACGTTTCAAGCGTGGACGTCAGGAAGGGTATCACTCAAAACCGAGCGGCAGTCGGGATTATGGGGGAGGACGCTCCACGACGCGCGTCGTGCACGCACGTTCAGGCCGACAGGATCGCGTGTCGGAGCGCGTCTGAGCGCTCCGCGAACTGCCGCTGTCGGCGTACGTACTCGGCCTTGCCGGCGGGGGTCTCGATGGGCACCGGCGCGACGCCGAAATCCGAAAGATCGTAGGGCGCGGCCTGCATATCGAGCAGCCGGATATCGCGGGCGAGCTCGAAGGCGTCGAGCAGCAGATGTCCCGGCACGAGCGGACCGAGCTTCATGGCCCATTTGTACACGTCCATGCCCGCGTGCAGGCAACCGGGCTGTTCGTTGATCGCGCGGTCGTCGATCGTGAGCGGCTGTCGGTTCCGCGGCACCGCATCGGACGTGAAGAACCGGAACGCATCGAAATGGGTGCAGCGCAGGTCGTGGGTCTCGACGACCTCGTCGGTCGCGCGCTGGCCGAGGCGCAGCCGCTGCGGATGTCGGCGCTCGCCCTGGCGGTACACCATCGCCCATTCGTGCAGGCCGAAGCAGTCGAACTGGCCCGGACGCGTCGACGTGCGACGCAGCATGATGCGCGCTAAGCGCACGATCCGGTGTTTGTCCGACTCGTAGGCTTCCGCATCGACACGCAGCGAACCGGCTTCGTCGCCGGGCGCGTACCACCGCCACGCCGCCCGGTCGTCCGGCGCGGCGCCCTCGAGCTCGATTCCCGCGCCGGGATGCCACTTGGCGAGCGCAGAGGGCTTGTACGGGTAGTAGGTGAACAGGAAGTCCCACACCGGGTGCGTCTCGCCCCGGCGGCGCCTGGCGAGGTGATCGGCAGTGAGCTCTGCGGCGCGCTCGGCGTGCGCACGCTCGCGCTCGCGCCAGTCGCTCTCCGCGAGCAGTGTCACCGCTCGAGGATCGCGGTCATCGCGCGCGTCAGGTACCACGGGTCGACGACGGCGGTGAGCTCGCGGGCGGAGTGCATCGACAGGATCGGCACGCCGACGTCGACGGTGCGGATGCCGAGGCGGGTCGCCGAGATCGGACCGATCGTGGATCCGCACGGCATGGCGTTGTTCGAGACGAACTCCTGGGTGGGAACGCCGGCACGCCGGCAGGCGGCGTTCCAGGCTGCCGCGCCGTGTGCGTCGGTCGCGTAGCGCTGGTTCGCGTTGATCTTGAGGATGGGCCCTCCGCCCGCGACGGGCTGGTTCGCCGGGTCATGGCGGTCGGAGTAGTTCGGGTGAACCGCGTGGCCGACGTCGCTCGAGACGTGCAGCGAACGGGCGAAGCTGCGCGCGCGCTCCACGGCGCCCGCATCGAAGGCGGCGAGGATGCGCGTGAGCACTTCTTCGTGGAAGGGACCGGCGGCTCCCGAGCGGGACGCGGATCCGATCTCTTCGTGATCGAAGGCGGCGAACATCGCGATCGCCTCGGTCGGCGCGGCGGATGCGATCGCCGTGAGGCCGGCATGCGCGGAGAGGAGGTTGTCGAGACGGCCGCTCGCGAACAGGGCGTCGTCGGCGCCGAACGCGCGGGGCGGCTGCGTGTCGGCTGCCACGATCTCCATGCCGCCGATGTCGTGCGGCGCCACGCCGGCCGATCGCGCGAGCTGGCCGACGATGTCAGCGGATTCGGCGTCGCCGAGACCCCACACGGGCGCTGTATGGGTCTGTTTGTCGAGCTTCAGGCCGTCGCCGACCTGGCGGTCGAGGTGGATGGCGAGCTGCGGAATGCGTGCGATCGGGCCCGTGCGCACGAGGTGCTCCTCGCCCGTGATCGTGACGATGCGACCGGCGAGGCAGAGCTCGCGGTCGAGCCACGAGTTCACCAGAGGGCCGCCGTAGACCTCCCATCCGAGCTGCCACCAGCCGCCGGTGCCGGTTCTCGTCGGCTTCGGCTTGAGCTTGAAGCTCGGCGAGTCGGTGTGGGCCCCCACGATCTGGAACGGGGTCGTCGCGGAGACGGAGCCCGGGAGCGCGAAGGCGATGACGGATCCCTCGCGGACCACGACGTAGCGACCTCCGGGGGCGAGCTCCCATGCGTCGCCCTCCGCGAGGGTTGCGAAGCCCGCCTGCTCGAGGCGTCGGCGCGCCTCGTCGGCGGCGTGGTACGAGGAGGGAGACGCCTCGACGAACGAGGCGAGGTCAGCGATGTGGGTGCGTGCGTCCTCAGGAATCGTGGTCACCCGCTCATCCTCTCAGACCGGTTCGATCAGACCTGGGGAGTCGTTGCGCACGTTGCCGACCGCGCGGCCGACCTCGTGCCACGCGAACGATTCGGCGACGCGCGGCGCGTCGCCGAGAGCAGCGTCGAGGATGTCGCGCGGATCGTCGACGTCGGTGTCGAGCCAGGCATCGGCGTGATCGGCGTCGAGGAAGACGGGCATGCGGTGGTGGATCGATCCGAGGTCTCCGACGGCGTCGCGCGTGAGGATCGTGAAGCTCAGCACCCAGACGCCGTCGGGATCGCGCCACCACTCGTAGAGACCCGCGAACAGCATCGGTTCGCCGCCGTCGGGATGGATGAACAGCGGCACTTTGCCGTCGTCGGTCTGCTTCCACTCGTAGTAGCCGGTCGCCGGCACGACGGCGCGGCGCCGCGCGAACGCCGCCGAGAACGTCGGTTTCTCGGCCACGGTCTCTGAGCGGGCGTTGAACGCGCGCGCTCCGACAGAGAGGTCCTTCGCCCATCCGGGCACGAGGCCCCACCTCGCGCTCTCGAGTCGCCTGGTCGGGGGATCGGTCTTCGCCGAATCGAGCACGATCGCGGCGTGCGCGGTCGGCGCGACGTTGAAGCTCGGCTGCGGTAGGTCGTCGCCGATGAGGTCGACGCTCAGCTCGCTGACGAGATCGCTTCCGACACGGGCCACCACGAATCGTCCGCACATGGCAACGAATCTAGCGTGTGTCTTGTTCCTCATCGCCTCCTGCGCGGGACGCGAGCCCCCGCCTCGACGTCGTTGTCGTCGGTCGCCGATGCGACGGCACCGCGTCTCTCGTCGGCCTCGTGAGGCGCGCGCCCATGCTCGCTGCGGCTCGAACAGGAAGACACCCGCTAACGGAAATCGCGTGATCGGTGGCCGACGCCGACAGCGAGATCCTCGAACCCATCGGCGACGAGGTTCACGACGCCCTCGGGGGATCGCTCGAGAATGCCGCGCGCGATGAGCGCCGGCCGATCGCGCACGAGGTGCCGGTACCGCGTCCACACGCCCACGGTGCAGATGACGTTCACGAGGCCGTGCTCGTCTTCGAGGTTGAGGAAGGTGATGCCGGCGGCCGTCGCGGGGCGCTGTCGGTGCGTCACGAGACCTGCCACCTCGATGCGCCGGGCGGTCTCATGAGAGCGCAGCTCGGACGAGGTGAGCACGCCGCGCGCGTCGAGCGGGGCGCGGAAGTGCGCGAGGGGATGGTCATCTGTCGAGATGCCCGTCGCCCAGAGATCGCTCGCGAGGCGTTCGTAGCTCGACGGATCGCCGAACAGCGGCGGTTGCACGCTCGCGCCCGTGCCCTCGAGGAACTCGGGGCGCTCATCGGCCGCGGCCCCCGCGAGCCACAGGGCATCGCGCATGCCGTGCCCGAACGCCGCGAAGGCTCCGGCCGAGGCGAGCGATTCGAGCTGTCGCTCTGTCACGCCCGTGCGGCGCACGAGGTCGCTCATTGAGCGGAACGCTCCGCCGCTGTCGCGTTCGGCCACGATGAGCCGCGCCGTCTTCTCGCCGATGCCGGTGATGCCGGACAGGCCGAGGCGCACGGCGAACCGGCCGTCGCGGCGATGAACCGCGGACCGATCGGGCGCGCGCGGATCGAAGAGCGTCGGCTCGGCCTCGTGGTCGCGAAGGCATCCGTCGCCGCCCGTCGGACCGCGCCGGTTCGGGTCGAGCGGCTCGAGGGTCTCGGCCGCCGCCGACAGCAGGATGTCGGGCCGGCGCACCTCGACGCCGTGCCTGCGGGCATCGGAGGTGAGGGTCGCGGGCGAGTAGAACCCCATGGGCTGCGCGCGCAGCAGCCCCGCGAGGAAGGCCGCGGGGTAGTGCAGCTTGATCCATGAGCTCGCGTACACGAGCAGGGCGAACGAGAGCGAATGCGACTCGGCGAAGCCGAAGTTCGCGAACGCCTGGATCTGGGCGTAGAGCTGATCGGCCTCCTCGCCGGTGATGCCGTTGCCTGCCATGCCGTCGTAGAGCTTCACCCGCAGCGACTCGATGCGTTCAGTGCCGCGTTTGGACCCCATCGCTCGGCGCAGCAGATCGGCATCTTCTCCGGTGCAGTCTCCGATCGCCATCGCCATCTGCATGAGCTGCTCCTGGAAGACCGGGATGCCGAGCGTGCGCTCGAGCACCGGCTCGAGCTTGGGATGGGGATAGGTGATGGGGTCGGTTCCCATCTTGCGCCTGACGAACGGGTGCACGGCTCCGCCCTGAATCGGGCCGGGGCGGATCAGCGCGATCTGGATCGCGAGATCGTAGAAGGACCGGGGCCGCAGGCGGGGGAGCAAGCCCATCTGAGCGCGCGACTCGATCTGGAAGACCCCGATCGAGTCGGCCCGGCAGAGCATGTCGTAGACGGCGGGCTCTTCTCGGGGCAGCTCGCGCAGGTCGAACTCTTCGCCCGTGGCCTCGCGGATGAGGTCGAAGCAGTGCTGCAGCGCGGCGAGCATGCCGAGCCCGAGCAGGTCGAACTTCACGAGCCCCATCCACGCGGCGTCGTCCTTGTCCCACTGGATCACGGTGCGGCCCGGCATGCGGGCGTGCTCGATCGGCACGACCTCGCCGACCGGTCGATCGGTGAGCACCATGCCTCCCGAGTGGATGCCGAGGTGGCGCGGCGCACCCATGACGCCCATCGCATATTCGAGCACCTGATCGGGGATATCGTGATCTCCGCCCGATTCGATCGTCGCGCCCCAGCGCTCGATCTGGCGGGACCAGGCGTCCTGTTGTCCCGGCGAGTATCCCAGGGCCCGAGCGACGTCGCGAACGGCGTTCTTGGGACGGTACTGGATGACGTTGGCGACCTGGGCGGCCCGGTCGCGCCCGTGCTGCTCGTAGACCCACTGGATGATCTCCTCGCGGCGATCGCTGTCGAAGTCGACGTCGATGTCGGGCTCTTCGTTTCGCATGGCCGAAAGGAACCGCTCGAACGGCAGCCGATAATAGATCGCGTCGACGGCCGTGATGCCGAGCAGATAGCAGACGGCGCTGTTCGCCGCGGAACCACGCCCCTGGCAGAGGATGCCGCGCCGGCGCGCTTCGCCGACGATCGCGTGCACGATGAGGAAGTAGCCGGGGAAGTCCTTCTGCTCGATCACGTCGAGCTCGTGTGCGATGCGCCGCCTGTCCTCCTCCTTCAGATGCGGATACCGCTGAGGTACGGCGCGCCAGACGAGATCTCGCAGGTGCGACATGGGCGTGTGTCCCGGGGGAACGTCGATCTTCGGCAGTGCGGGGCGGGCCGAACGCAGGGGGAAGGCGAGCTCGCCGGCGAGGCGGGCGGACGCCTCGACCGCCCCGGGGAAGCGCGCGAAGATGCGCGCCATCTCGTCGCCCGAGCGCAGGTGAGCGGATCCGGCGGCCGGCAGCCAGCCGTCGAGGTCGTCCATGCTGCGCGTCGCGCGGATCGCGGCGACGGCCTGCGCGATCGGCACCCGCTCGGGGCGGGCATAGTGCACGTTGCCCGTTGCGACGAGGGGAAGCCGGGCGCGTTCGGCGAGGAGCGCGAGCGCATCGTTGCGAGGGTCGTCGGAGGGATCTCCGTGATGCGTGAGTTCGACGTGCACGCTGTCGCGGCCGAATCGGTCGACGAGCTCGGCCAGCGCGCGCTCTGCCGCGCTGAGGGAACCGGCAGCGAGAGCTCGGCCGACAGCGCCCTTCCGACAGCCGGTGAGGATGGCCCACTCGCCTCCCGCGGTCTCGGCGAGTTCGTCGAGATCGTACAGCGGTCGCCCCTTCTCTCTGCCGCGCAGCTGGGCCCGCGTGATCGCCAGGGAGAGGCGATGATAGCCCTCTTCGCCCCGGGCGAGGGCGAGGAGGTGCGTGCCCGCAGGGTCGGCGCTGCCCTTCTGAGGAGCCGGCAGATCGAGTGACAGCTCGGCTCCGAAGACGGTCTTCACGGAGGTGTGCTCGGCGGCCTCCGCGACGCGCACCGCGCCGTAGAACCCGTCGTGGTCGGTGACCGCCAACGCCTCGAGGCCCAGCCTCTCGGCCTCTTCCACGAGGTGCTCGGGCGAGGAGGCGCCGTCGAGGAACGAGAACGTGGAGTGCGCGTGCAGTTCGGCGTATCGGGTCTCGGAGGCCTGACGGCGGATCTTCGGCGGCTCGTAGGCGCCGCGCTTTCGGCCCCAGGCCGGGCTGTCGCCGCCGTCGGCCGCGGCCGGCGCGGCCGTGGGCCGACGGCCGCTGAGCGTGCGCTCGATCTCGTTCCACGAGACGGGCGGATTCTTGAAGCCCATCAGGAGTACCTTCCCTCGAGCCACCACGTGTCGTTCTCGAACACGGCGAGCCAGGCGGAGCCGTGCGCGTCGACGAACTGGAACCGGTGGGCTCGGCGCGCGCGGTGCGGATCCCAGGTGCGCTCGATGATGG
>Ga0308157_10002770_pt1 | contig 27422 bp, 28 predicted proteins | sample PhyBR1_FD_201035 | JGI IMG/M metagenome (GOLD analysis project Ga0308157, IMG submission 201035) | Phyllosphere microbial communities from UC Gill Tract Community Farm, Albany, California, United States - DLSLB.R1 | ecosystem: Host-associated > Plants > Phyllosphere > Unclassified | place: USA...
ACGCAGTTCGGCGCCGCCATCGCGCACCAGCTGCGCATCGATGTTGACCTCGCTCATGTCGTTGACGATCACCGCCACCCGCAGGCCATCGCGGTTGCGCAGGATCTGGTTGAGCAGGGTGGTCTTGCCGGCCCCAAGGAAGCCGGAAAGCACGGTGACCGGAAGGCGGCGGTCGGCGCGGAAAACAGTGTTCATGTCGGAGCGGGCTGGCTGCGGAATGGAAATGTTACTGTATAACACTCGTCGCGCAAGGAATCTCCCCGCATGAAGTCGCCCTCTGCCGCCCTGCTTGATGCCGGCGCCGTCGCCCTGTCCAGCCTGTGCCTGCTGCATTGCCTGGCCCTGCCCCTGCTGGCGGCCGCGCTGCCGCTGTTCGGCGTCTGGGCCGAAGCGGAATGGGTGCATCTGGTCTTCGTGGCCATTGCACTGCCGATGACCGGCTTTGCCCTGTGGCGCGCCGAACGCCGCCAGCCGCTGCCTGCGCTGGCATGGCTGAGCGCGGGCATGGGCCTGGCACTGTTGATGGCCGGGGCGCTGGCACTGCCCTCGCACGCCTGGGAGACCCCGCTGACGGTCACCGGCAGCCTGCTGCTGGCCGCCACGCACCTGTGGAACGCGCAGCACCGGCACCGCAGAAGCTAGTGCCGGCCGCTGGCCGACAACTGCAGGCATCGTCCGCAGGTCATGAGGTTGCCGGCCAGCCGCCGGCACTACCCAGCTATTTGCCGTAACGCCGCAGCAGTTCCACCAGTACCTCGGCTTCGGCCGCCCGCTGCACCGGGTCGTCCGCGCCTACCACGTGTTCCTGCAGATGCTCGTGCAGCAGTTCCATCAGGAGGCTGTGGGCAGCGCCACGCACGGCCGCCACCTGCACCAGCACATCGGCACAGTCGCCTGTCTCGCCCTCGGGCGTGTTCAATGCCTGTTCCAGCGCCGCCACCTGCCCGCCGATGCGGCGCACCCGGGTCAGCAGCTGCTTTCGATTTCTGTGTACATGGGCCATGGTAGGATCATATACCCTATGGGGGTATCCACCCAAGCCTGACCGCCGCCATGCACCTGGACGCCCTCGCCGCCGCCCGCCGCCACGAGCACCGCTTCGACGACGGCAATCCGCTGGCCGAACGCAACACCCGCCGCGCGATGTGGCTCACCGTCGGCATGATGCTGGTGGAGATCGTCGGTGGCTGGTGGTTCAACTCCATGGCCGTGCTGGCCGACGGCTGGCACATGAGCTCGCACGCGCTGGCACTGGGCCTGTCGGTGTTCGCCTACCGCTGCGCACGGCGCTACGCGCACGATCCGCGCTTCGCCTTCGGCACCTGGAAGATCGAAATCCTGGCCGGCTATACCAGCGCCATCGCCCTGCTCGGCGTCGCCGCGCTGATGGCCGTGCAATCGCTGGAACGCCTGTGGGTGCCCGCGCCCATCCACTACAACGAAGCCATCGCCATCGCCGCGGTCGGCCTGGGTGTGAACCTGCTGTGCGCGTGGTGGCTGCACGACAGTCCGGGCCACGCCCATCATCACCATGGACACGGGCACGACCATGGCAATCATCATGGTCATCACCACGACCACGACCATTCCCACGGCCACGACCTCAACCTGCGTTCGGCCTACGTGCACGTGCTGGCCGACGCCGCCACCTCGGTGCTGGCCATCGTCGCCCTGCTGGGCGGCAAGCTGCTCGGCCTGACCTGGCTGGATCCGGTGATGGGCCTGGTCGGCGCGGTGCTGGTCACCGTCTGGGCAATCGGCCTGCTGCGCGACAGCGGCCGCATCCTGCTTGACGCGCAGATGGATGCGCCGGTGGTGGCCGAGGTACGCGAAGTGATCGAGCAGGGCCCTTGGCCGGCACGCCTGGCCGACCTGCACGTGTGGCAGGTGGGGCGCGGCAAGTACGCCGTCGCCGCCAGCGTGGTCACCCGTGATGCCACGCTCGATCCGGATACCGTGCGCCAGGCGCTGGCGATCCACGAGGAACTGGTGCACATCACCGTGGAGATCCACCACAGCGCGTGACCCGCATCCGGTAGTGCCGGCCGCTGGCCGGCAACTGCAGAATGATTGCGGACACCATGCGGTCGCCGGCCAGCGGCCCGGCACTACCCCTGGCGCTTCAACATCATCCGCAGCAGGCACATCAGAAGCGGCAACGCGATCAGCACCGCACCGCCAAGACCGATCCACGGCCAGCGCTCGCGGCGCACGCGCGGAGCCACCGTCAGGCCAACGCCCGCCAGCCCTGCGGACTGCGCCGCAAAACCCACGGCGCCCCCTGACCAACTGGCCGTGCCGGACCACCGTGCCTTGCTCTGCGCCATCGGAAAACCCCTGTGTTCTTGCCGAATTTCTGTACGGGCCACGGCTGCGTGCTGCCTACACTGGCCGCACCTGCCCCGTCGGGACTTCCCATGCGCGCGCTCCGCCTGCTGCTGCCCGGTGCCCTCCTGCTGCTGGTGGCCTGTTCCGGCGACACCCAGCTGCCGTTCTCCTCCGACCCGATGCTCGGCTGCTTCGCCACCAGCCCGCGCAAGTCCGCCGAGTTCCGCATCGAAAAGGAAGCAAGCCAGTACTTCGTCTCGTTCGAACGCGATGGCCACTGGCAGCGCGAACCCAATGCGCTGTACAAGGCCAGCCGCAGCGACATCCAGCAGTACTTCCGCGATGACGCCGACCAGATCGTCAGTGCGCTGATCCGCATGGCTGGCGGCTTCGGCATCTTCCGCGTCAAGGACGGCGCCACGCTGAAGGCCCGGGCACGCGACAGCGACTACATGGCACTGCTGCTGATCGGGGCCGGGCCGGTGTACGCGGTGAAGTGCCCGTAGCGGCCACATTGCAATTCTTCCCATGGCCTCAGCGATGCCGCTGGCACACGCTGCCGGTTTCGAGGAGGGATTCCGATGACCGTTCTTCTGCTGCTGGCCGCAATCGTTGCAAAGACCCAGGGTGCTTACGACGAGGTGCGTGAGACCGCTGATGGCGACATCGTGGTGATGCGTACCTTCGACTGGGAGATCGAGGGCCAACGCGCCGAGCGTGTAACCGTGCACTGGCTGCTGCAGGAAGACGGCAGCATGCGCTACGACTTCGACCGGCAGCCAGCCGCTACCCAGGATGCCCATCGCCGTTCGTGCGCGTTGCAGGGCATGCAGCCCTCACGAGGCGTCGGCCTGATCTCGGGAGAAGGAACCATCCACGGATTCAGCTGCACCGACCTGCGGTAGCGCCGCGCCCCTGCCCGGCTCGGTTGCACGGCGCCTGCGGTACCATGCCCTCCCCCGAGCCACCTACCCTACCCGCCGTGCCCCACTACCCCGGCCCCCTGCTGACCCGCGACAGCGCTGACACCCTGCGCCGTGCCCACGACAAGGGCGCCACCGAGTGGCGGGGCTCGCTCGATCTGGGCCGCAGCGAAGAAGCGGTACCGCTGGATGCCGAGGGTTTCACCTTCCGCGGCCAGCACTATCCGTGGCCGGGCAAGCTGAAGGACCGCACGCTGTACTACTGGGATGGCGAGGAATTCGCCTCGATCTCCCGCTACAGCGGCTCGCTGATCAAGCTGGTGCCGACCGAGTGGGGCGCACCGACCTTCGAGATCGACGGCATCAAGATGCTGCCGACCGCCAAGCTGTCGCCGTTCGAGGACGCGCGCCGCAAGGTCGAGCTGGTTGCCCCGGCGGGCAAGAGCCTCCTCGATACCTGCGGTGGGCTTGGCTACTTCGCCGCCTGCGCACTGGAAGCCGGCGTCGGCCAGATCCGCTCGTTCGAAAAGAACGCCGACGTAATGTGGCTGCGCACGCTCAATCCGTGGTCGCCCGATCCTGACTCAGCCGCCGCCGGCGGCCGCCTGCACTTCAGCCACGGCGACGTGTCGCAGCAGATCGAACAGGTCGCTAGCAACAGCGTCGATGCGATCCTGCACGACCCGCCGCGCTTCGGCATTGCCGGCGAACTGTACTCACAGGTGTTCTACGACCATCTCGCCCGCGTCATCCGCAAGGGCGGCCGCCTGTTCCACTACACCGGCGCGCCGAACAAGCTGACCAGCGGCCGCGACGTGCCACGCGAAGTGGCCAAGCGCCTGGAAAAGGCCGGCTTCAAGGCCGAGCTGGCGCTCGATGGCGTGCTGGCCGTCAAGCGCTGAGGCTCACTCGCCGTCCACCTTGGCCAGCTTCATCACCCACTTCGGCACTACCGGCTCGCCGGCATAGAAGGCCTTGGGCTTGTTTTCGGCCATCGCCCAGCGGTGCAGCCAGCTCGGCCCATAGCGACCGCTGTAGCCCTCGGCGCCGCGCGCATAGGCGGGGTCGCGCATGGCCTCTTCCAGCGACACGAAGCGATAGCCACGGCGCCTGGTGGCCGCCACCAGCTCGGCGAACGTCGCCGCGTTGAGTTCGTTGGCATGCATCAGCCACACCTGCGGCACCGCATAGCCCAGCAGCGCCTGCGACTGCTGCTCGTAGTAATCCACCTTGTTCAGCATGTACGGCACATAGCCCTTGCGCAGGCTCGCCAGCGTCGCCTCGCGCCGCGGTGAATCGGGCTGCTCGTTCATCACGTTGGCATAGGCGAAGGCCCACACCCACTCACCGTTGTCGACCGTCACCGGCGCAACGCGGTAGCCGTGCTGCTTGAAGAACACGTCCATCGCCACGCGGTCTTCCGGCGTACGGCCCGCGCGCAGATACGGGTGACGCATCCATTGCGGCGTCTGCCCACGCTCGGCCAGCAGTGGCCGCAGCACCTGCTCGCCGCGCAGGAAGTCCTGCTGGAAGGCCGCCACGCCTTTGGCGTTGAGGTCCATGTGCGACCAGGTGTGGTTGCCGAGTTCGTAGCCGGCGTCCAACCAGTCGCGCAGCATCTGCACGCGCGCCGGCTGCACCCGGCCATCCACTTCCAGCTTGTTTTCGTTGACGAAGCCCACCACCGGCACATCGGCCTGGCGCAGCTGCGCCATCAGCGCGGCATGGCGTGCCTGCAGATCGACCGGCACGATCTCATCCAGGCGCGCCCACGGCAGATCATCGATGGTCACCGCGATGCGGCGATCGACTTCGGCAGCGTGGACGGTCAATGACAACAACAGCAACGGCAATGCACGCAGGAACAGATGCATCGGTACATCCATGTGATGAACATGCAGCGACTGTAACGCGATTGGGCCTTGCCGCCGAGATGCCACGCCCGCGCCGGGCGCGACGTACGGCGGCGGCACGTGTTCTGTCGCCGCCCTTCAGCCTCTGGCCAGCTGCGAGGTGGTGCGCCACAGCCACAGGCCAACCACCATCGCGGCCAGCAACAGTCCACACAGCACGATCGCCAGCGCGTCAGGCGCGTGCGGCGGCATCAGGTCGGCCTTGGCAAACAGCTGCAGCAACCATCGCCGCGTCGAAAGCGGAGTCTGATGACCCTCCGGCAGCTGATCGGTCATGCAAGCGGCAGGCAGCGCGGTGATGACCCCCGCCCAAACGTGTTCGTACAGCCGCAGCATCGCACTGGCCAGCAGCAGCGCCGCCGCGTGCAGGGCAGACAGGCACCAAGCACTGCAGCGCAGCGATGCATCCACATGGCGCAGCCAGTGCACGCAGACCGACAGCGTACCCAGCAGCGCGAGCAGCAGCGTTGCCATCGGTATCCAGCACAGCGGCTGCCAGTCGTCCAGCGCGCCCGCACGCGCCAGCAGATGCTCGGCCACGTGCAGGCGCGCGGCCGGATCGGCGCCACCGCAGGACAACGTCAGTGGCTCCAGCAGCAGGTCCACGCGGTGGTGAAAGTAGCCCGCCGCCAGGCCGACCGAGAGCAGTGCCACCAGCTGCAGCAGGAACAGCATCAGGCCAGCGCCGAAGAAGCGCCCAAGGCGGGCAGTGAAAGCGGTCACGGCGTATTCCCCGGCAAGTGGACGCGCATGCTAGCCAAGCGGATGCTCGCTGTCGGCTGGCAGATGCGACATCACCTTGGGCGATGCGCGATCATGTCCCCTCCCTTCAGGAGAGTTGGCGATGGTGGGGTTGTATCTGCTCGTGCGTATGCTGCTTCCGGCCCTGCTGGGCGGGGCAGTTGCGGTGCTTGGCGCACGCGTGATCAATGCGCGGCTGGCCCGCCTTCCGCCGCGCGTGATTGCGCTGCCGGATGACAGCCTGCTGCCCAGCCCCGCCGCACAGCGACGCTATCGCCGCCTGCGTCGCCGCAGACCGCATCTGCAGAGCTTCACCGTGCCACCCAAGGTACCGCGCAGCTGGGTCCTGCTCGCGGCGATGGCGTTCATCGGCACGGTAGGCGTAACGGTCTACCTGATGCCCGACGGCCCACGCTTCCAGGTCATGGTCGAGAGCACCCTGGGTTATTCCTCCACCGTCATCGAGGTCCGGGCGCCGGCAGAGCAGCAGCTGCGCCTGCTGGACGCCTGTGCACCGGTGCTGCAGCAGACTGCCCGCCCCATCACCATGCGCTACCGCAGAACCCGCACCGGCAATCCGGTGGACGTGCACGGTGTGCTGCCGGTGCAGGTGCGCCGCAGGGGCACACTGCTGCAGGTGGCCACGGCGCAACCGGTGGATGCGGCCGTGCTGCGTGATGCCCTGCGCGCATGCAGCGCATCGGCCGACGTTACGCTGACGCTACAGCCGCGCACCGTCGCGCCATGGCGGGAATGGGGTTGGCAGCCATGGGCGGGCGCCGATGGCCAGTAACGCTTAACCCCGTGGCAGTTTCGCCGCCCACATGTTGTCCACCAGGTTCGGGTAGCGGCGCCCGTTCTCCTCTGCCCGCTGCCGCGCCGCCGCCTTCTGCGTCTCCGTCAGCGGCTGCGTCTTCTGGCCCTTCGGGTTGGGCTTCTTCCAGGGCGGCGTGCGGGCAGTGGGCATGTGCGGATGATGCCGTAGTCGGGGTTACTTCTTCAGGAATTCCAGCAACGCCAGATTGAAGTCATCGGCGTGGCTGGTGTTGCAGCCATGTGGCGCATTCTGCAGCACCACCACCTCGCTGCCGGCGATGGCCGCGTGCGTGCGCTTGCCTGAACCTTCGAACGGCACCGTCGCATCGCTGTCACCGTGCAGCACCAGCGTCGGCACGGTCACTTTCTTCAGGTCCGCACGGAAATCGGTGGTGGCAAACGCCTTCATGCACCCCAGCGCGGCCGCCTGGTCGGACTGGTGGGCAAGCGCGATGGCGGCCTGGCGCTCGTCCTCGGTGACCATCAGCTTGCCGTCGGCACTGAAGAAATCGCGGGTAAAGCCATCAAAGAACGCCTCCCGGTCCTTCTCCAGTCCCTGGCGCATCTCATCGGCCTTTTCCTGGCTCAGCGGCCCTTCGGGGTTGTCCGCGCCCTTCAACAGGTACGGCGGCACGGCCGCAGCGAATACCACGCTGTGCAGGCGGTCTTCACCATGGTTGGCGATGTAGCGGGCCACTTCGCCACCGCCCATCGAGAAGCCGACCAGGGTGACATCGCGCAGGTCGCGTTCGTCGATCAGGGCGGCCAGGTCTGCGGCAAGGGTGTCGTAGTCATAACCATCGGCGGGCTTGTCCGAGCGGCCGAAGCCACGACGGTCATAGCTGATCACGCGGTAACCGGCATCGCGCAGCAGCGGCACCTGTGCCTTCCAGGATTCGGCCGACAGCGGCCAGCCATGGATCAGGATGACGGGGCGGCCGGTGCCGCCGGTGTCTTCAATGTGCAGTCGGACGGAGGAGGTAGGCATGGGGGCTCCCGGGGAGAAAGAGGCCCCCAGCCTAGGCACTCGCAGCGGAGCCGCCCGTGATGGAATCGGCCCAGGCCATGACATCGCGTACACGGGCGGCACCCCGCACTACGGTGCCCACCGGCGACTGCGAGCCCCGTGGGTCGGCTGCGGCCAGCCGGGACGGATGCCCCGGTGGCCATTCCTCCTGCCCTTACAGCTGGATCCGCGCCACGCTCTCGTCAGCGTCCTTTGCATCCTTCTCGCCGTTCTTGATGCTCACGAACAACACGTTGTTCTTCGCATCCAGCGCCAGGCTGTTCGGATGGGTCGGCACGGTGTAGGTGGCCACCTTCTGGTAGCTATCGCTGTTGTACGCGGTCACCGTACCGGCTTCGCGGTTGGTCACGTACAGGCGCTTGCGCGGTGCATCCAGCAGGATGCCCAGCGGGCCGGCATCGGTGGGGATGCTCGCCAGTTCCTTGCCATTGCTGCGGTCGAGCACCAGCACGCGCTGGCCCGGGTGCTTGCTGACCAGCCCGCTGCTCTTGGCCTGGTAACCACGCAGCATTTCCGAGCCCTGGTCGGTCACGAACAGGCGCTTGCCGGCCGGATCCAGCGCGATGTTCATCGGCTGCTCGGCGGCGATCTTGTGCTGGGCCTCCACCTTGTTGGAGTCGGTGCCGACCACCACCAGATCGGCCAGCAGGTTGCTGGTGTACACGCGCTTGTTGGCGGCATCCAGCGCCAGACCCGGCGCCTTGGCATTGCCCAGGCCCGGAATGGTGTTGATCACCTTCAACGTGGTGGTATCCACCACGAACAGCACGCTGCTCACATCGGGCTGGCTGCTGTGGCCGGTCACGTACAGGCGGTTGGCGGCGCTGTCGACCACCAGTTCGCGCAGGTCGTGGGTGTAGGCGGCCTTGCCGTCCTTGCCGGTCTTCTTCTCCATCAGCTGCACGGTACCGATGGCCTTGTTCTGTGCAGTGTCGACCACGGTCACCGACAGGTCCACGGTGTTGCCCACGTACAGGCGGTCGTGGGCGTCATCCAGCACGACGCCGAAGGCCTTGCGCTCCAGCGGGATGCGGGTTTCCACGGCCAACGTGGTCGGGTTCAGGCGCAGCACCTGCGCCGGGCCGGCGGCGTCGCCGAAGCCGCCGGACGAGGCGACGAACACGGCGTTCTGTTTCGGGCTGTAAGCCAGCTCGTACAGGCCCTTGGCCACGGCCTGGCGCTGCACGGCGGTGGTGGTGCTGGCGGCAGCAGGCGCGTTATCGGCGAAGGCGGACGGCGCGCCGAGGCTGAGCGAGACAGCAAGGGCCAGGGCGGCCGAGCGGAGAGCGGAATGACGGAACATGCGAGCATCCTTGAAAGGGCACGGGAGGGTGTCCTGGCTCGCTGGGCCGTACGGAGACGGCCGTCCTGCAACTGTCTGGGCAGGGTGGGCTGGCTGGGTAGCGGGGGAATGGTAGCAGGTGGGGGGCGTGTGGGGGCGTACGGCCCGTCACTTCACGGATGCAGAATACGCGGCCAGACGCCCGCCTTTGCAAGCCCAGACTCAGGTGTCAGCCAAATTCGCGGGTGCTTTCTACGCCACGATTTCGAACATGGGGCGTAACACGGACAAAAAGTCCGTGACTGCTCACCGCGACCTCTGGGACACTGTGCGCAGGGGAGCTACGCGGGAGCAGTCGATCCAGCGATTGCTCGCGAATGTAATTCCCTATCAATTCCATCATGGGCAACGTGATCGCTTTCCACAACCCATATATTGAGGCGGGTAGACCCCGTCCTTCATCAACTTGTGAACCTAGTAGATCGCTCGTCCAAAGCAGCTGCATTGCCACCTGCCACGTCAGCGGCCGATCCATGTCTTTCATCTCGAGGAACAGCTGATAGGCTGCAGCAAGGCTGACTTCGGCCGACTCCGGATCGTCGCTCGATAGGTTCCCCGTAGTCCTTCGGATATCAGACCAGAACGCGGAGAAGTTATCCAACTCAATCTCTGCTGCGACCATATCAATTGCGCGTCGCCTCATACTGCTGAGCCAAGGCGTGATGAACTGAAGGATGCTGACAGCGCGCCGAACCCGGGGCCACAGCGTGGCGTGCACGCCGAGCACTCCATACGTTCTTCCTTGACCATCCAGTGCAGGTGCCCAGATTATCTCTGCTGACTGATAGGGGCCAGCATGGGGAAGTCCTCCTACCAAGCTTATGTACTGCATCATCGCTTCGTCGAATCGAACGAGATCCGCGGACTCAGAGATGATAAGGTCGCCGTTCCAGTCCACACTGCCAGCGACATCATCACCTGGCGGATCAATGTGAACTGTCTGTAGCTCATTGGAGCGGTCTACGTACGTATAGACGCACACTCGATCTCCGACGGGGTGCACGTAGATTAGATGCTTGATTGGGCACAAGAAAGCGATCCGCTGGAACTTGCACGACTGCTTCATTCCCTCACAGGCAGTGCGGTTTTCAAATTTTCCCAGTGAACCCTTCGCCTCCACGGCGGACCACTGCCCTTTGGCATCCTCAACGATGTAGTCGGGCGAATCAGCCTCATGGTTTTTCATCAGCCCCACAACTTGCACCGCCGCATGGTGTGCAATGCTGAAATGCCAAAATCGTTTGGGTGCCCCACCTTTCGCACGGGCCGGGTGAGCGTGCCAACGTTCCGTCGCCAATCGGGCATAGATACTCCCAATGGCATAGCTAAGCGAAGTCCTCTCGCTGGATTGCAATGTGGCCACGAACGGTTTTGGTTGCACCGATCTAGAGCCCGTGGGTGAAGATGGCGTAACGCTGAACAGAGACCTCACCTGCTCGCCTTCCCGCTGCAAATGCTCCAGTAGATCAAGCCAGTCCCCAAGCGCCATTCCCACGCGGTAGCAAGCACCGCTTCCATAACCACAATCTGCGGCCGCCGCCAGGAACCCCGCATCTTGTGGAGAAGGCAGATCGTTCACTGCGGGCGGCGCGCTCTTGAACTGACTCATGAAGCCCTTGGGTACAAAGCTGATCGAAGATTTACCTGCAGCATAAACCATGAAGCGAACATAGCTTGCCATAGCGCCACCCTTCGGTTTTATGTAATGGTCTTCGCCAGCCTCTACCCGCCCCATCCCCTGAGACACCCCACGCCCCCTCCCCTTAGGAGGAAGACCAGATCGACGCCGATTGGCTGGAGGACTTTGACGAGGTCCTGATCGGCTTTAATGGCCTTCGGCAACCATTAAGACCTGGCACGTACACCGTTGCTTTTGGCCCATACCATGCTGATGCTACAAAGCTAATCTGTCGGCCAATTCTGCGAGGCTATCGCACTCGCAGAAGTGACCGCTTGGTCGATGAACGTCCGCCAAGCGATCAATAAACAGTCGTCAGCGCTTCACGATCTTCGTTGCAGACCACGTGTACTCACTATAGGTTGGCCACGACTTGCGTAGCTTCGCCTCGGCCAGCCGCGCTGCCATGTAGTCCGACTCTGCCTCGACGGTGGTGTTCATACCTGTCGAGTTATTGCCCTTCCTTACATCAAAGAAAACCTGATACTTCGACATTACGGCTCCTTTTTCTGGGGTTCCATTCGGTTCATCCAGCACTCAATGGCGGCTACTGGGAGGCAGCCTACTTTTTGTGCCTATTCACAAATTCCTGCATCTGCTCCCGCCTTTCAGGCGAGAGGTCTTTTCTTTCCTTCAGCTGCCTCTCCACAACACTTGCAAGCACGCCCGGACCCTCCGTAACCACGTAGCGGCCGGTGTTCCAAAGCAGGTCGCCCGCGAATGACGCGCAGGCTTTCGTGGTCTCGCCTGCCCCAGACGCATTGCTGATCTTGCGCCACGCATTTCCCAACGCTCTGTAACCCAAGTCCATGTTTACCACCCCCTGAATTGTTCAAACATGAAGCCCCAGCAGAGGTCTTCCCTGCTGCGACCCAATGGCTCACGACGCAGGAAACACCACGCCCACAGGCGTCAGCCGGAAGCGCATCAGTTCAATGTCCAGCTCATCCAGTGCATCCTCAAGTCCGCTTGGCAGTGGACATCCAGCCGGCAGCGCAAGTACGCGGCGGTCAGCACGAACGCCGTGCACCATCAATTGGCCGATTCCTGCGTAAATGCTCGAACGGTCCGTCGATGTCTTCACCTCAAAGACGCCCTCCAGCTGATCGCCCTTGGCAACGCCCAGATCGATCAGCACGTTCTTCACCAGCCGGCGACCTTGCTTTAATCCAGCTTCCTGAAGCCAAGCGCTCAGTGCATCAACCACGTCCCCGTGCCGCGATACGTAATCCAGCACAACACCACGTTGACCAGTCCTAAGTCCTCTGGGTTCGGCGTAGTAATCCCGCAGCTGCTTCAGGCGCCCCTGGAACTCCGGCGATTCAACTACGCCTTCTCTTACGGCCTCCTTGAACGCCGCAACGGTCGCGACGTAGCGCAGCAACGTGCGCGCAGCACCCTTGCCTTCGACTGGCCCCATCAGCACGCCCTCGCGATAAGAGCCCTCCGAGTCCATTACTTGGCGCAGGGGCTCGTTGCTCCAAGCAAGAAATGCTTCTTTGCCTACACCTGCCCGGCCACCACCGATCCGCGCAGAGTGAAAAAGGTAGGTCCGGCCCGTGTCCGAATCGCGGCCGAAGAATCCGCCCACTCGGTCATTGCGGCCATTCTTAACGACATTGACCTCGACGGTGATGCTGACACCATCATTGTCAGAATAGAGGCCAAACCAGTTCAGCCGGCGCGGGGTCGTGGTGGAGCCCGCCTTCAGCGCTCCGGGCCAGTACCAGTAATTGCCGAACGTCTTGATCGTTTCACCCGGGCGTCGACCACCGGGATAACCGATGTCACGGACCACTTCACCATCGCTTTGTTGCTCCAGCGTCAGCTCAAGCAAATCTTGGGCGCGCGCGATCTCGGCACGCTTTTCAAGCATGAAAAACATCAACATCCCCTGTCATTTACCGATTTCCTTCAGACTAGTGGTCAGCACCGGTGTCCGGTGAAGATCATAGCAGTGGCACGCTCACCGCGACTCGGGCAGATTGACCTACAACGGGAACATTGAATCTCCCAAGGCCGCCCATTCTCAGCCTAAAGGTTAGCGAGGGCGTGCCGATAGGTCATGCCTCCCGACTTAACCTTCGCGTTTGGCACAGGAACATCTGGAACCGCGCGAGGCGCCGATGGCGTTTCGCAACGACTACGATCTGCCCCCACGCCGTTCCTGTGGCCTATGCAGGGATTGGCGATGCAGGGTTAAGCAGTGTCGCAATCGGCACGTTTCGCGCTTTGTCGCTGGAATGGGGCTGTCGCAATTGGGCTTGCAACTCCTTGCAAAGCGGGCATTTCGAGGGGTATTCGGGCAGAATACTTAAAAATGCTCGAAACCATTGCGCCACAGAGCATTCGCGCTGATTACAGCGTGAAACAATGCCGTAAGCGTCAGCACTTGCGGCCTCTTCGGACTGCGGTTTCTTGGCCCCCCCCCGCCAGGCGAGTACACCTTGGCATGCCACCTGACACGGGTGGCGCGGGACTCGAAAACCCGAGCGAAAGTCAACGTGTAAGCGCTTGTCAGCCGGCGCCACCTTCGTCTGGCGCCGGCTGGCAATCCGTTCGCGTCTTATGGCGGACGGTGCGTGGGACCTTCGGGTCCGCCGGGTTCATAAGCTCCTCCGTCAAGCAGACACTTCTAAAGTGGAGCTTCTGACGTGAGCGGCACGATACTCGGCGGGGCTCATGCCGCTGAGCGAGTCATGTGGGCGAATGTCGTTGTAGTCAATCATCCACCAATGCGCCGCCTCGCGCACGTCATCAGGGCGCGCGAAGAGGTGCTCGTCCAGGACCTCCTCGCGGAAGGTGCGGTTGAAGCGTTCGATGAAGGCATTCTGGTTGGGCTTGCCAGGTTGGATGTATCTAAGCGCCACGCCGCTGAGCTTGGCCCACTGGGTGAATGCTTCGCCCAGAAACTCAGGGCCGTTGTCCGACCGTAGAACCTGCGGCAATCGGTGTTCACGTTTGAGCTGCTCGAACACACGCACCAGACGGCCGGAGTTGAGCGAGGTATCCACCTCAATGTGCAGCACCTCGCGGTTGAAGTCATCAACCACGTTGAACGTTCGGAATCGTTTGCCGCAGGCCAGCGCATCACTCATGAAGTCCATGGACCAGACGGTATCCGGATGCTTGGGAACGTACAGCGGCACCCGCTCACGCTTTGGCAGGCGGCGCTTGGCGGCCCTTCCGTGCGAGTCAGCGCTGGCGTTCGGCAGCGACTATGACCTGGAGCGCGACGATGCGCTGTGGCCACGGCCGGGATTGGCGCCGCAGAGCGAGCGGTGACGCATTCGCCACTCTTTGCCTCGCAGCCCTGATAGCGTGCTGTCGCAATTGGGACAGCACCACACCGAAACCGTGCAGCGTGATGCTCATACGCGTGGCGGCGTAACATCGCTCGAAAGCCCTGCGCCGCAGGAGATGTGCCGCTTCCGTGCTATGCGACAATGCCGTAAGCGTCAGCATTTGCAGCCTCAGTAGCCTGCGACTTCTTGGCATTTGGCATCTGTGCGGGTACACCTTGGCATGCCACTGAGCACCGGTGGCGCGGGCCTCGAAAACCCGTCTAAGTGTCAGATGTTTACGCTTGTCAGCCGGCGTCACCTCTGCGTGGCGCCGGCTGGCAATCCGTTCGCGTTCCATGGCGGGCGGTGCGTGGGGGTCTTCGGATCCGCCGGTCTGACACTTACCGGTTTTCGAGCCACGCATCGTCCGCCACCTTTTCGGTGGCGCTGCTATCTGTCCTGTACGGAGCATTGCCATGAACGCATCGGAATTCCGTTCCCTGCACGCGCAGTACGATCCGGCCAACGCCGAGCCGGAGCACGAACTGTCCGCCGATCCCAACGCCTTCGTCGCCACGCTGCGACGTATCGGCACGGGGGCAGCCTCAGATGGTCAGCCTTGGCCGGAGCGGCATCAATTGCCTGGGCGCTGTCTTGAGCTGGCGGACGCGGACTGCGCTCTGGCGGGCCTGCGTGTGGTGCAAGAGGTGTTGCTTGCAGCAGAGCGCACGCGGCAGAACGGAGCGCCGGAGGAGTACCTGGGGGACCGGGTGATGGAGGGGTTGATGATGGCGTGCGTGGCGCTAACGGCGCAGGCCAGTGCGTGCCTGCAGGTGCGCGGGTAGTGCCTGCGGTGCGGGTCTGGTGGGCGTCGACTGTGCCGCCGCACTGCGGCCCACGCAGGCGCCACGCTTCGTTGTCACCACCACGCTTATATTGATGGTCTTGGTGATCTCGGATTACTACCCTTCCCAGGCGGCACGGGAGGTGAAGATCTACCGCAGGCTGTCGGATGCTGAATCTGCGGATTTGCATCAGAGGTGGCGGACGCGGATGCGGCCGGACTGGTAACGGAGACGCCATCTGGGCCTGCTGTCGGTGCCGTGCCGGGAACGCCCTTGCTGCACTCAAAGCTCCTTAGTAACAATACCCAAGGGCTCTCTGGCTGGGCCGAATACCCCCACACCCGTCCCCACTGCCTGCGCTCAGTGGCGCGCCAATATGCGCCCCTTCGAGACGCTCCCGGCACATTTCATTGCGTAGGACCGCTTGGCGCCAATCAATCTCTGCGCCGCCGCATCGATGACGGCTCTAGGTTGCCGCCAATTCATCACTCTCGGCCGCAACATGGCGCCCCCTGTCCCCTATACCTTGATCCGTAGCGAGGCACTCGTGGATCGGCGGCTACTTGAGCAGAGTGCGACCAAATGGTGGTTGCATGGACGGTTTTTGTCGTAAACAATCAGCGACATGGGTCACAGTCTCACGACCCTCCCAAAGGGCATGGATGTCGCAGGGGGCGCATTCGGCTCGATGCCTGTCGCCGCCCCCAGTTTACGAATGCGCAGGATGCCGACTTGAATACACAAGTAGAAGCCCTCTCCACGATTATCCGGGAGAAGCTCCCAAGTTATGACACCTTGGACGCCGCCGCGGCGGCGGCGCGACAGGCCCTCGAAACGGTAATGGGCCCATTCCCTGAACAGATGCATGCCAACTTCCAGGCGGCTATCGAATTGGTGCGTTCGTCGTTCCAGAACGTGGAGATCCTGCGCAAGAACTCGCTGATCAAGCCACGGCCGACTTGGTACAACGGGCCGACGGAACATGACAAGCACTGGCCCGCGCTTCTGAACTATCTCCGCGAAGTCAAAAAGTGGAAGGATGCGTCCGAGTCGCTGGATGACTCGTCCTCCGAGATCGTCTCCCTGCTCGCGAATCCAGCCGAGGATGAGTTCAGATGTCGAGGACTGGTCGTTGGCTATGTCCAGTCCGGAAAGACTGCAAATATGACTGCAGTCATCGCCAAGGCCGTAGATGCCGGCTACAACTTGATCATTCTTCTCGGTGGTGTCACAAACAAGCTTCGTGCACAGACGCAGCGCCGAATCGAATCAGATGTTGTAAACAGACACAGGACTCTGTGGCAGAGGTACACCACTGCGGAAGACAACGGCGACTTTGTCAGCCCACCAAACGGTCAGTTCGTAATGCCTCATAAGGGTGGCGCTCAGCTGGCTGTAATAAAGAAGGAGTCTACGCGCCTCGAGAAACTTCTCCAGACCGTGAAGAACACGGCTCCGCCAATCAAACGGAAGCTCAAAGCACTGATTATTGATGACGAGTGTGATCAGGCATCTGTCAATTCCGGAGTCGATGATGAGGAGATGACTCGCATCAACGAGGCCATCCGGCGACTGATTGCCGCCCTGCCTTGCGTCTCGTACGTGGGTTATACCGCGACGCCGTTTGCAAATGTATTTATCAATCCTTTCCCGGTTCGCGCAGATAAACTGGACGATCTTTATCCCGAGGACTTCATAACCGCACTGCCTCGTCCCAAGGGCTACTTCGGTACACTTGAGGTATTCGGTGAGGCCGACGCATCGGCCGACGATGATGCTGTCGACTTCGGACGAGACATGTTCCGATCCATACCGTCGGAAGAGATCGATCAGCTGGTTCCTAAGGGAAAGAACGGCCACAAGACGTTCGCGCCTGCTGTGACGCCTCAGCTTCAGAAGGCGATCATCTGGTTCCTGATCACTTGCGCAATTCGCCGAGCACGAGGGCAGCAGAGCGAGCACATGACGATGCTCGTTCACACCTCCGCGTATATTGCACAGCACGACAGCATGGCTGATGCCATTCGCGCCTGGCTGGCAGCTAATCGGCGCACTATTGAATCTCTCTCCGGATCCGCCGGAGACTTGGTGCGGCAAGTTTTCTCAGAGGAGATTGTGAGAAGCCCTCTGAGCGACCAGAGCGACCCAACACTCTTGGAAAGCACACTTAAGAGCCTCCTCCCGGAGGTTCTGGAAGCCTTGGAACTCGTTGTTGAGAACGGCGAGAGTCTCGAGCGCTTGGACTTTACCGGCGATGCCAAGACCTACATTGTCGTGGGCGGATCGGTGCTGGCACGCGGACTTACCCTTGAAGGGCTCTCAGTGTCCTTCTTCCTGCGCACCTCTCGCCAGTACGACACGTTGCTACAAATGGGGCGCTGGTTTGGGTTTAGAAAGGGATACGAGGATCTCCCGCGCCTCTGGACGACCCAAGACCTGATATCAAACTTCCGAGCGCTGGCGCAGGTAGAGGAGGAAATCCGAAGGGAAATTTCCACCTACCGTTCGGCGGAGGTTTCGCCACTGGACTTCGCAGTAAAGGTTCGATCAATTCCCGGACTTGCGATTACATCAGCGGCGAAGATGCGGCATGCAATCAGGACAAGCATCAGCTTCGACGGAAAGCACGAGCAAACGACTCGCTTTGATCACACCGACTCAGATGTGGTTTCCAAGAACTGGGGCGCCGCGGCGAGCCTTGTTGATCAGCTGATTGCTGAGAAGTACTCGCGGATAAGGGAGAACGTCTTCATGGATGTTCCCGGCACTGTAGTGCGAAAATTCCTAGCCAACTACAGCATGTGCGACAAGCAGCTGAATCTCACCAAAGAGATGTTGCTGACCTACATTGATGGATCCGCCAGTCGCATGCCGTTCTGGAATGTCGCGATTGTGAGCTCTAGTAGGGCTGAGCGGCGAGTCCACTTGGGTGGCCTGAGTGACGTTGGACCTGTCATTCGTTCCAGGTTGCCAGAGTCATCTGACTATGCCGACATCAAGGCTTTGATGTCGAAACAAGATGTGCTCGCTGATGTTGAGGACTCCGATGCTCAATCGACCGATGGATGGGAGAAGCTGAAGAGCTATCGTCCCGATACCCCCCTTCTCTTGGTGTACCCGATAGACAGTGTCTCTGAACCGAGCAGGGCCGACGATCATCGCGTAGCACTGGACGCCAAGGGCGACCTCATCGGCCTCGGATTCGTATTCCCAGGGCGCATTGACCGAACCGGTCGTTACTTCAGTGTTGAGCTGAATGTCCCTACGCCAGATCAGCTCGAGGATGGGGAAGCAGACAGCACAGAGCAGGCCCAGGATGCGTGAGACTGCCCACGAGCACTGGCTCTCACTTCGCAGCAGCTCGAAGCGGAGAGACGGAGTGGATGTTGCAACGGTGGCCGCAGGGGTTGACTCCGGGTTTGGTGCAATTCGCTATGCACTTACACCTAACGCAGCTCCGAGACTGCTGATTCCAGTGTCTGCTGGAGTGTCGGCCTCTGACGTACGAAAGCTTGGGGGACCCAGCGTTGATATATCTATCACGCGCCTTTCGCTCAGTGGCAGCTGGTCGCTTTACGTCGACATTGGCCTTCGCGAGCGGCGACTGGAGAGTCTCTTCGGCGATCTCTGCACGCAAATTGTTTCAAGAATCGCTGACGGCGCACCCCCGCTGGCCGCCGCCGCGTCTTGCATCAGAGATTTTCGAACTCTACTGGCAGAGGATCCTCAGGCTCCAGTTGACGTGAGCGCTGTGCTCGGCTTGCTCGGCGAGCTTGTGATTCTTCGAGAGGGTGTAAAGCGAAGCCGGCAGGCAGTTGACTCCTGGACCGGACCCTTGGGTCAACGACACGACTTTCGAGGTTCGGGCGGCGCGTTGGAGGTCAAGTCCACGGGATTTCTACAGAGCTCAACTGTGCACGTCCATGGGCTCGAACAGCTCTCTCCACCCGCTGCCACCCCGCTGTGGCTAGCTCACGTCGTGCTTGAGAGGTCTTCAGCCGGCAATGTCTTTGTGGAGCAGCTCTGCAAAGAGCTGATCGCAATGGGAATTCAGGAAGATGCCATTGTCAGTCGCTTGGCATCGATGGGCTGTCAGGACTCCAAGGCTCCGGAGTGGAACGCTCTGCGCACTACCTTGGAAGCCATCAGGCTTTACTCAGTTTCTGACAACTTCCCGAGGCTCACCACCAGCCTGCTACCAAATGGACAATTGCCGGCCGGCGTTGGCGATGTCCAATACACGATTGACTTGGGGTCAGCTGCGAATCAATTGGTACCGGGCACTCAGCATGAACACGTCTACGAGGCGGTCTTCTCATGAAACTTGAGCTGTACAGCGAACCCTTCTCAAAGAATGGGAACCTTGCGGGGGAAGGATTCAAGCGGCTGTTGGGCAGACCCAACCTCAACCTCCTTCAGACACTGGTGCGCGAGAGTCTGCAGAACGTAATTGACGCAACCCTGCCCGGACGATCTCCTGAGGCACGTGTTCGCCTTCGGAAGTTGAGGGACACTGAGCGGAACGCGCTGTCGAACTCAGTATTGGCTCAGATGCCAGCAGGCGGTCCATCCAAGCAGATTCTCAGCGACTCTTTGGAGAAGCCCGAACTCTGGGTTTTTGAGATTGCCGACTTTGGTACCGTGGGCCTTTCTGGCCCTGTAGAGGCCGATGTCGCGCCGTCAGGAGAGGAGCGGGCTAACTTCGTCAACTTCCTCAAGAACGTCGGGGCGGCGCGAGACAGCCACCAGGGTGGCGGCACCTACGGTTATGGAAAGAGCTCGCTCTATGCGATGAGTTCGTGCTCGCTTGTCTTGGTTGATAGCCAGACTTTCAATGAGGGAGAGCCGGTTCGCCGTCTTATGGCCTGCCACTTGGGAGAGGCTTTCGACGCGAGTGTCGGAACTGGTATTCGGCGTTTCACGGGGCGCCACTGGTGGGGCATACCCGTGGGCAGCGACAGCGTGGCTCCCGCGACCGGAGCAGACGCACTCGACTTGAGTGGCGAGTTGGGGATGTTCTCTCGATCCGAGGCTGATAGCGGGACCTCGATCGTTATCGTCGATCCCGAGCTTGAAGTCTCTTCCACCCAGGAACTGGGGCGTGAGCTGATTACGTGTGTACTGCTGAACTTTTGGCCAAGAATGTCGGAGACGACCGCGGCTGACCGCCGCCTGACGGTCAGCATTGAGATTGATGGTCAACCGCTGGACATTCCAGCGCCAGAGGCTTTTCCGCCACTGGACCTCTTCTGTCGCGCACTCGCCGATATTCGCTCCAATGTGGGTTCGTTGAAGGAAATTCGATCTCAGCGCCCCTCCAAAGCATTGGGCAAGCTCGCATTTGCCCCCGGGGTCGCGGCGCAGAGACACACGCTGGCTTCTTTCAATGGCGAAGATATCTTGGCAGGTGCATCACACATCGCCTTGATGCGCCCTGTCGAATTGGTGGTTAGGTACTTGCGCGGTACTCCCTATCCGGACTCCTTGCATGAGTGGGCAGGGGTTTTTGTCTGCTCGGCTGATTCGGAGGTGGAAGAAGCCTTTGCTCAGGCGGAGCCGCCAACGCACGATGACTGGGCCCCGGACAATCTTCCGAAGGGGAAGCAGCAGACGATGGTTCGAGTCGGCATGCGGACTCTCAGAACCCATGCCGATGCATTTGTGCCTACCAAGTCGCTCAGCAGATCAGCGGACCCTGCGTCCCCCAGTCTCGCGGCAACTGCTGGGCAGATGGGGCGCTTTCTATCGCCTACAAGCGCCCGTGGCCCTGGAAAACCTGAACTATCCAGGCGCGGCGGTCCATCACCCAAGAAGGGCGTCCGGCTATCGTCCCCCGAGATGATTGGACTCTCTCTTGCTCAAGACGGCGCGGCTCTTGCGACGTTCAGGATTGATCTGACCAATGACGGGAGCCAAGGACCACTCACGCTCATCGTCGAGCCAAAGCTGGTCGCTGATGGCAATGGGATCAGTGCAGAAGACGTACCCTCGAATCTGCTTCCGCGACTACACAGCGTGTCACTGGACGCCCACGACCTGATCAGCAAGGATCAGATCCTCGACGTCGGGCTATTGAGCGGGGAGGTTACCGCAGTTGTTCGAATGGTGAAGGGCGCCGCTGTGACTGTCGCAGTCCGAGTACTTAGTGAGGACGCTGCATGAGCAGAATCGCGTATCCGTACCTAAGAATTCCTGATGAAGCAGTCCAGTTCAGTGGCTGGTTTGTGGGAGACCCCAACGCTCCACTTCTTCCTGCACCTGAAGTTCTGCCCGACTGGGACTACGCCCGCGACTTGGTCGTACGCGGGAGTGTTCAGATCGACTGGGATTCCGCGTCCAGGTCGCTCCAGTTTGGAGATGGAGACTGGCTGGCATCGGCACAGCTTCTAATTGGAACAGGACAGGGTCAGTTGCCCAGGCAAGTTCAGTACGCACAGGCACTGCCACTCTCGAAGCAGAGCCCATCGGCCCTTCTGGAGGTCTCAGTTCCAGGCAGCACGCTGTCCTCTCAGCTGGTCATGCGCTTGACGATTACGTTGACCGCGCCGTCCGCTGATGCAACGCCACTTTCACCAGTGCTGAAAGGGTCTCGGTTGTGGGAGAACAGTTGTGATGTGCTGATCGAAGACGGAGGCTCTTCCAGATTCCCGGTCTCCGCCATTGGCTTTGGAACGGCCTTCGCCGGCAAGCCGCATGAGCATGCTCCTTGGTACGTCGAATGGCGGCCAGAAGATCTTTCTGGCGACTTTTCCTCGAAGGTCGTCCTCTATGTCAATTCTGACGAGGAGACATTCCTTGAGAAGTTCCTGTTGGGTGATCGCGCCACCATCCAGGCGGTTCTTGGTGGCGTCGCGTCACACATGTGCTCGACCATTCTCCTGCGTAACGGCAAGGACTTGGATCTCGAAGCGTTCGAGGAAGGTTCGGTTGGCGCGGTGGCGAATCACTGGCTCAGTCAGGCGTTCCCCAATGAAGGCGGGCTGGCAGGTATCGTCCGATTGCTCGAGAGTGACCCTGGCGCATTCAACGCTGCACTGATTGCATCCGCCGACGTTGGGGAGCAGACCGCATGACTACCATTCTTCTCCCAAGATTGTCTCGCTTGGGCGTCAGTCGCCTAATGACGGAGCTCGGGACGGGTTACTCGTCCGACGATGCCGTAGCCTTTGTGAATGACCACGCCTCACTATCGAGCTTTGCAGCAAGCGGGGGGGTTAGAGAGCATCGTGTGGCTGAAGAGATCGCCGCGACTATTCGCAAGACTGCGGAAGGGTGTGGGTTTCCCACCCTGTCTGGGCAGACCGGACGCGCCAAGTTCGATCGTGACGCAGCCATTGCCCTTGCGTCGTTCAGCGCATTGGCAAGTGGCGAAGGGCTGCGGGATGACGTTTGGGCCTACCTGACCACTGTATTGCTGCCCGACGTTGTGCGCTGGCGATTCGAGAGCAAGTCTCAAGAGCGATTCAGCGGCGGGGTACGTAATGCTCTGCAGCGGCTCTACATGCGAGCGTCTGCGCTTGACCTGGGGTCCAACGCGGGCGTAGATCGGTGGCGGTTACTGAGAGCTCTGACAGAGGATGCCCATGTGGCAATCTTTGAACGTCCACTGATTGGCGGGAACCCGGTAATTGCAAAAGCTATCGCTCACGGTTGGGCCCAGGCGGCAGCAAGCGAAGCCAAGGGGGATATGGAAGACATCATGCGGCGCGCCATAAAGCTCCTGCGCCTCAGGTACCAGATCGTTGATCTCGGCGTACTGGAATATCAGGAGCTCGCTGACACCGTTGCGAGTGTATTCAAGGACGCAGCTGCCCAAGTGACCGAAGTAGTCTGATTCTTATTGAAAAGTGCCCCAGGGCATGACATCCTGGCGGCGTTAGAGGGGCGCATCTGCGCCCCTATTTATAATTGTGAAGCTAGGCATGCACATCCCAGTCGTCGACATCTTCGCAGGCCCCGGTGGGCTGGGCGAAGGGTTCTCCGCTTACACCCCCTCCCGCTCTTCGAAGTCACGCCCCTTCAAGATCGCCATTTCGGCCGAAATGGAGGTCAATGCAGCCAAGACGCTTCGACTTCGCGCGTTTTATCGCCAATTCGCCCCCCACAAGGTGCCGGATAGCTATTACGACTACGTGGCAGGACGGGCAGACCAACCTTGGACAGACGCGACCAAGACTGAGTGGGACAATGCCTGCCATGAGGCGAGGCAGTTGAAGCTGGGTGATCCCGAAGACGACAAGGTGCTTCATGCCCGCATTCGCGAAGTTGCGTCGCAGGAAGACCCGTGGGTTCTGATTGGTGGACCGCCGTGCCAGGCGTACTCCTTGGTCGGGCGCGCCAGAAACCGGGGCGTAGTGGGCTACAAGGCAGAGGAGGATCCGCGCCACTTCCTGTATCAGCACTACTTGAAGATCATCAAGAAGTACTCACCCGCTGCGTTTGTGATGGAGAACGTCAAGGGCATTCTCTCCTCAAAGGTAGGCGGTGAGCTGATGTTCCCACGCATCCTCGCTGACCTTCGAGCTCCAGGTGGTCGGAACGGCCCACGCTACCGAGTTATCCCTTTGGTCGCGGATCAGAGTGGTCTGTTCGACGACGACGATGGACGCCGGTACATTCTAAGGGCCGAAGAGCTTGGTGTTCCTCAGGCGCGGCACCGCGTGGTTCTTTTCGGTGTCCGGGAAGACGTTGACGTTTCATCGCTACGCCAGATCAATCGCGCGCCGGCCAAGTACAGCGTGGGCGAAGTGATCGGCGGAATGCCCCATCTCAGAAGCGGCATCACCAATGTCGATTTCGATAGCTGGCCCGATGCCGCCAAGGAGATTCTGCTACATGCGGCAGAGTTGTCTGACGACGCAAAAGTTTCAGCTGAACTACGCAACCAAGCGAAGCTGGTACCTGCTCTGGATGCTGGTGCTGGGGGCAGGGCCAGGCCGTGGACGACAACAATGAAAGAGGTTCCAGAGCATCTCATACCGTGGTTGCTGGACGAGCGACTCGGCTACATTCTGAATCATGAGGTTCGCCCACATATGTGGATGGATCTCGTTCGCTATGGTTACGCATCGGCTTTCACGATCATTCATGGGAGGTCGCCACGAGGTGCTGGCGAATTCCCTGAAGGCATGCATCCAGACCATGAGAACTGGACGAGCGGGAAGTTTGTTGACCGCTTCAAGGTTCAACGCAGGGATGAGTCAAGCTCGACGGTAACAAGCCACCTTCAAAAGGATGGCCATTATTTCATTCATCCGGATCCCACGCAGCTCAGAAGCCTTTCCGTTCGTGAGGCTGCGAGACTGCAGACGTTCCCAGACAACTACTTTTTTGAAGGCTCGCGCGGCGCTCAGTTCCGGCAGGTTGGAAACGCAGTACCGCCGTGGATGGCACTTCAGATCGCGGATGTAGTCCATTCCGTGTTGAGGACGTAACTCTAAACGAATTCTTCGAAATTCGACTCGGACGTAATGAATTCTCTCAACCTTATGAGCGGATCGCTTGAGGATCTTTTGAAGGAGCACTCCCAAACGATCGCCACCCTCCACCCTAGGGCGAGAAGCTCAGACTGAGCTCGCATATCTCGCTCCCGATTTTTCTCAAACTTTTCAATCCAGAACTCCGGCCGAGTCGCCGGAGTTGCTGCATACCGGCAACCTCTATGGCGATGCCAAAAGCATCCATGCACAAAAATCGCTAATCGATATCGAGGCAGTACCACGTCTGGACTCCCAGGCAAGCCGCGAACATGCAAGCGATACCGAAACCCTGCCGAATGCAAATACTTTCTAAGCTTAATCTCCGGACGAGTATCCTTCGCCCGAATACCGGACATCATCACTGAACGTTTATACTTCGGCACAACGTCAACCATGAAATTCTCGCATTTAACCATTCCCACCAGCGTCTGCGAGGAGTTTTTCAAATCTCCCTTTTATGAGCTCATACAAATCCAACTTCATGCGCCCCAAGAATTCATTCTTGTATGCCAAAGGAGAGAATCCAACAAGCTCATCAAGTTCCAACTGAAACTCCGCACTTGAAATCAAGCGCCTATATTTATCTTCATTTATACTAAATCTTAGATACGTGCTTGCAACAAATCTATCCACGATCGACTCAAGCATCTCATATCTTTCCTTGATCGCAAAAGTCGAAATAGATTTAGAAGCCACTAAATCACCACCTCCAAGCACATTGAGAATCCAACTCTTCTCACCCTTGGCCCTACTTTCCAAATACTTATCAATATCAAGACCAAAGAATATAGACTCTTTGCTTTCATATGGATGAAGATGCTTAACATCAAAAAAATCTGTTATGCCTTTGAGCGAGCTATTGCATGACTGGCATGAGGGCACGAGGTTATATAAAGAAAGCGCCAAAAAAGGAAATCTAAACTTAGGATAGAAATGATCCAACGTTGGCCTGAAAGCTCCAACGCCATCTCGGAATACTGTCATAGCGAGCGACTGCTGACAGTAGGGGCACATATCGTATTTAAACTCCTTACATAACGCATAAGCGTCCCAGCGCCCTGGCCGCTTCTTGCAAAATGAAGAGTAATTCAATACGTCCTCAATCCTACGCCCAACCCTCTCATTGACAGCTTCAGACTTACCAGCCATGACGGTTTGAAAATCATCGATACAACGCGTTATCTCAGACACACTCCCTACAGAAATTGCGCGCTTATTTCTAGCAACAAAATCACCAACGTACTTCCCGCCCCAGGCTCCGGCCTTCTTCGACTCATTTTCCAGCAATGCGGTGACGTACTGCTCATGCCGCTTAACTGCATGCTCGGGCCAAGCATCCTTAATTGATATTATCACTGCGACGCCTTGACAGAAATGATTTAACGATTGGATCATCTAGCTGCTCAATCAGATATTGATCGCGAGGCTGCAGAATATTTTTCTTTACCAACCCCCTCATCTTTCTTGCGGCAAAAATCCCAACAGTCCCAGCGCCCGCCGTCCTCTCTATGATCAGCTCTAAAGGTGCACCAAAAGATTGGTGATTAGCACCATCGCCTGCCCCAAGCGTCATCAGAAAATCCCGAGGAAAATCGGACATCAACATAGGGGAGTGAGAAGCCACCACGACCTGAACAGAGTCAAATCCATCCTTTTCCTTTCCAACAAACCTATTTAAATAATCAACATATCGCTGCTGCCATGCGATATGAAGAAATGCATCCCCCTCATCAATCATCAGAATTATTTTCTTAGCCCCATTCAAGCGGAGCTGAGCGAGCGCGGAACTCAGTTTGAAAAATTGCCTCACAAGCGCTTCAGCGCCGGAGCTTAGTCCAGAGAGCTCGAAGGACAACAGCTCACCGAAGCGGCCCGCCAAGTAATTACGCCTTGCGTCGCTTATTGCCACGCCCTTTTTCGCAACCTTGGGCCCAAGCCTCTTGAATATATCGACAAACTTCTCAAGTTCGGGAAGAACGGCTTCGATATCTTGGCCTCCGTTCAGAACCACCCTCCAGAACCGCCTAGCCACCGTGATTCGCTTACCTCCACGCAGAGAGCGGTAGGCAATAGTGGCGAGTATGGAGTTCGAAACATCAACCCCGTAAGTTCTGCGCAGATAGTTCCGAATGGTAGCTCGGAGACTGCTCTGCGCATCAAGCATATCTTTCTGACGCGCATCAATCTCCTCGTTTGTTACGCCGTCATAGGATCGCCAGCGATGAGCCCTCTCTACGTAGTTCTTGAATTTTGAGCCAAAAAGTTCTGCAACCTGCGGACTAAATTCTGTTGGAAACTCCATGGCAGCAGCCAGTAGTGCATCGAGCCCACGCTCCAACGGAATTGATAGGCGCGCTACGGTTGTGTTTGAGAATCTAAATTCACGAGACAAATTGGCTACAACCTTGGGATCTGGCTTGAATCTCTTGTCAGATCCATCAAGCAGCTTGAATCTCTTCCCGCTCCGGGGAAATCTAGATCGAGCGAGGGGAGCCGGAGTAAAGTAAATTACCCCATAATTGCTCAGATCCCCGTCAGCAACGATGGCCGAGGCATCTTTATCTTGAATTGCTTCACATAGCCTAGAAAGGAACTCCGTTTTCCCTGACCCATTCGCACCTATGAGAAGCGACATGGAATCCGCGTTAAAAATGTTCCATCCTCTACCGGCTTGCACGGCGCGAGGCAATAGATCAAAAATTTTCTGCTCGTACGTGAATGAATAGATCATCTGCCAAAGCTCCTTCTCTCGGCCAAAAAGAAAGGCGGCACTTTGGCCGCCCCTCTTTATTCAAACCACCAATCAAACCCCAACAGGGTTAGCCTTCTCCGGATCAATCTTGTACTGCTTGATCGCCCGGGCCACATCCTTAGCCGTCATCTTCCCGTCCTTCGCCAGCGCCGCAATCGCGGCATGCGCGATGTAGTACCGGTCAACCTCGAAGAACCGGCGCAGGTTCGCACGCGTATCCGAACGGCCGAAGCCATCGGTACCCAGCACCGTGTAACTCATCGGCACGAACGCACGGATCTGGTCCGCATACGC
>Ga0308157_10002772_pt1 | contig 27409 bp, 27 predicted proteins | sample PhyBR1_FD_201035 | JGI IMG/M metagenome (GOLD analysis project Ga0308157, IMG submission 201035) | Phyllosphere microbial communities from UC Gill Tract Community Farm, Albany, California, United States - DLSLB.R1 | ecosystem: Host-associated > Plants > Phyllosphere > Unclassified | place: USA...
CCAGGGCTATCCAAGCCCGAGGGCAACAAACCATAGTTCGGGACAGGCTTTATGCGGCAAGGATATTCGCCCTCATACCCGCTGCGTGACGAGCGGATTTCGGATGATAGACTGCGACTGGTCAATATCTTCCGCAGGCAGTTTTATATCCTCTTTGGGCTGGCGCTGCTTTCGCTGGCAGCGATGGCTGTTGGCGCGCTCGCCACATGGAACGTGGCTGATCCTAGTCTCAGCCATGCGACGGATAATCCTGTCACAAACGCACTTGGCTATCCGGGTGCTGTCTTCTCCGACATTGCCATGCAGTTTTTCGGCCTTGCCAGTGTTCCTGCACTTCTGCCGCTTGCTGTTTGGTCGTTGCTGATGATGACGCGCGGAGGCATTGGCCGTATTGCCAAGCGTAGCATCGCATGGTTTGGTGCGGCTCTTTTGTTTGCAGCCATTGCAAGCTGCTTTGCGGTTCCCGAAAGCTGGCCGATGCCGATTGGTCTTGGTGGTGTTTTCGGTGATTTGGTGCTGCGCATTCCCGGCATCTTTCTGGGTGCCTTCCCGCAAGGCGCAATTGCGTCGGGCATTGCACTGGTTCTGGCTTTCCCGGCACTTTGGCTGTGCCTTTTTGCAAGCGGGATCATTGGTCGCGGCAACGCGGCGACTGATGGTGCGAGCGAACGCGGCGCATCGGCTGAAGATGATTATTCGGATTATGAAGATGCAGACGATGAAGCATCTTCTGGTGGCCTCTCTGCGTTCGTTGGTTCTCTTACCCACACGATTTATAGCGCGACCGCAACATTCAAACGTCTGACCGGAATGAACCGTCGCAAGCCGCGCGACGACGAATATGGCGATATGCGTCAGGTACGCCGCAGTGCGGAAGCGCGTGGCAATGCTCGCCATGAGCCGGGCTTTGGTGGTGCAGCATCGGAAGAACCACCATTTGATATGGATGGTGATGGTGAAGATATGCCTCTGGCGGGTGAAGAGTGGCACGACGCACCGCCGCAGCGCTCTAAAGCGCGGGTTGGCGAACGTGCCCCCGCACCAAAGAGCGGCGCGCGCATGCAGCGTGAGGCGCAGTCGTCGTTCCTGAAAGATGGTGGTGCATTTGAAATGCCATCGCTGCATTTCCTTGCTGAACCAAAGCTTGTGCAGCGCGATGCATCGCTTTCCAAGGATGCTCTCGAACAGAATGCACGTCTTTTGGAAGGTGTGCTGGAAGATTTCGGCGTGCGCGGCGAGATCATTAACGTGAAGCCGGGTCCGGTTGTTACCCTTTACGAGCTTGAGCCTGCTCCGGGTATCAAATCGTCCCGCGTGATCGGTCTGGCTGACGATATTGCCCGCTCAATGAGCGCGATAGCAGCCCGTGTTGCTGTTGTTCCGGGCCGCAATGTGATCGGTATCGAACTGCCAAACCAGAAGCGCGAGATGGTCTATCTGCGCGAAATGCTGGCAAGCCGCGACTTTGAGCAAACCAAAGCAAAGCTTGCGCTGGCACTCGGTAAGACGATCAATGGTGAGCCGGTCATCGCCGATATTGCGAAAATGCCCCATGTTCTGGTGGCGGGAACGACGGGTTCCGGTAAATCGGTGGCGATCAACACAATGATCCTGTCGCTGGTCTATCGCATGACGCCCAAAGAATGCCGCTTGATCATGATTGATCCGAAGATGCTGGAGCTTTCGATTTATGACGGTATTCCGCATCTTCTGACGCCCGTTGTGACCGATCCGAAAAAGGCGGTGGTTGCGCTCAAATGGACCGTGCGGGAGATGGAAGACCGCTATCGCAAAATGTCCAAGGTTGGCGTGCGCAATATCGACGGCTTCAATCAGCGCGTTGGCGAAGCCCAGAAAAAGGGTGAGAACATCGCGCGCACTGTGCAGACCGGCTTTGACCGGAACACGGGCGAAGCGATCTACGAAACCGAACAGCTTGATCTGGAACCAATGCCATATATCGTCGTAATCATCGACGAAATGGCTGATCTGATGATGGTCGCGGGCAAGGATATTGAAGGCACAGTTCAGCGTTTGGCGCAGATGGCGCGTGCGGCTGGTATCCATGTGATCATGGCAACGCAGCGTCCATCGGTCGATGTGATTACAGGTACGATCAAGGCGAACTTCCCGACCCGTATTTCGTTTCAGGTTACCTCCAAGATCGATAGCCGCACCATTCTGGGTGAGCAGGGCGCCGAGCAGTTGCTTGGTCAGGGCGATATGCTGTTCATGGCTGGCGGCGGTCGCATTCAGCGCGTGCATGGTCCATTCGTGGGCGATGACGAGGTTGAGCGTATTGTTCAGCATCTCAAGCTTCAGGGTGTGCCGGAATATCTTGACGCGATCACCGAGGATGAGGAAGAGGATGAAGGTGGCGGTCCGGCTGGAACGTCCAACCTAGAAAACTCTGATGATCCATATGATCAGGCTGTTGCGGTGGTGCTGCGTGATAAAAAGGCTTCGACTTCCTATATCCAACGTCGCTTGGGCATTGGCTATAACCGTGCCGCTTCAATCATTGAGCGCATGGAAGAAGAAGGCATTGTCGGTCCCGCTAATCACGCGGGTAAGCGCGAGATACTTGTGCCGACAGAAGACGACTACTAATTCTCAGGATCTCATCGGCTTTTGTGCTGCCACACTCGTGCCTAACTGCCCGATTATTTTGAGACAATGATGAAAAAAGAGAGTTTGCCCATGATGATCTCCCGTATTTCGAGCTTTATGAAAGCCAGCCGCTTTGTGGCCGTCCTCGGATTGGGAGCATTGAGCCTTGGTGTTGTGGCTCCGGCTTTTGTGCCGGTTGCAGCGCAGGCACAGGGCGCAAGTGGTGCTGCGGCTGCACAGCAGATCGCCGATCACTTCTCATCGTTGCGGACGCTCACTGGCGAATTTGTACAGTTCGGCCCTAAGGGTGAACAGACCGGCGGCACATTCTATCTGGAGCGTCCGGGCAAAATTCGTTTCAACTATGACAAGTCGCCGATCCGCGTGATTTCTGATGGCAATCAGGTTGTCATCAACAATCGTAAGCTCGATACATGGGATATGTATGCGCTCGGCACCACACCGCTGAAGATGCTGCTTGCTGACCGGATTGATCTCGGCGGCGGACGCCTTCAGAGTGTCAAGCAAGACCCGGATATGACCACGCTGGTCGTGGGCGACAAAACAGCTTTTGGTAATTCCAAGATCACCATGATGTTTGAGCCAAAGACCATGGATCTTAAGCAGTGGACCATCACCGATGCGCAGGGGCTCGACACCACAATCATGGTGTTCAATCTTCGCAGTGGCGTTCGCTTTACCGATGACATGTTCAAGATTGACTATCAGCGCATCGCGATGAAGCGTAAGGGCCAGTAAAACTTCGCGCTCGATATTTGCATTTGCCAGATAAATCGTTAGGTTCGCGGCCATCTTCTGATGGCTGTGAGTCTTATTCCCATGACATTTTCTGTTGCTACCTGGAACATCAATTCCGTTCGCTTGCGTATGCCGCTGGTCGAGCAGTTTTTAAGCGATTATCAGCCGGATGTTCTCTGCCTTCAGGAAACCAAATGTCCCGATGATCAGTTTCCTTCCAAGGGCTTTCGTGCACTCGGTTATGAGCACATCGCGATCAGTGGTCAGAAGGGTTATCACGGCGTTGCAACCATCTCGAAACGTCCGCTGAGCGACGTTGAAAAGGTCGGTTTTTGCGAGATGGGCGATTGCCGTCACTTAAGCGCTGTGGTCGAAGCGGGTGGCAAAAAGCTCCGCATTCATAATTTCTATGTGCCTGCGGGCGGTGATGAACCAGACCCGGAAATCAATCCAAAATTTGCGCACAAGCTTGGTTTTCTGGATGAAATGCGCGCGATTGTTGCGGACAGGCAGGATGGAAACTCGTCGATCCTTGTTGGTGATCTCAACATTGCGCCGCTGGAAAACGATGTCTGGTCGCATAAGCAATTGTTGAAAATCGTAAGCCACACGCCGATCGAAACCACGACGCTTGAAGATCTTCGCGTTAAAGGCGGCTGGAGCGATCTGATGCGTCAGGTCATACCGGCAGACCAGAAAATCTATACATGGTGGAGCTATCGTGCCAAGGATTGGGATGCAGCTGATCGTGGCCGCAGGCTCGATCACATCTGGGGTTCGGCTGATCTGGAAGCGCATATGCAAGGCCTGCAAATCCTGCGCGAAGCGCGTGGATGGGATCGTCCGTCCGATCACGTACCAGTGATTGCGACATTCGATCTGGATTAATCGAACACTCAAGCCTATATAAAGCGAAGTTCAGAAGAGGAGAAAAGAGCAATGGATCGTTCAGCACTGTTTTCAATGACCAGTGTTTTCAACGTTTCCGGGGTTCTTCATGTCTTCTCTTCTCACGCTTCAGGGTATTTCCGCGCTCACGGCTGATGGCCGTATACTTTTTTCCGGTATCAATTTCAGCATAACCGAAGGCCGTATTGGGCTTGTCGGGCGCAATGGTATTGGCAAATCCACCCTTCTGAAAATCATGAGCGGGGCGTTGCTGCCTGTCAGTGGCACTGTTGCGCGCAGTGGCCGCATAGGTGTGCTTGCGCAGAATATCGGTAGTGGTGGTCAGCAGACTGTAGCCGATCTGTTTGAGGCGGGTGTTGCCTTTGACATGCTTGCGCTTATCGAAGCAGGTGAGGGCACTGAGGCTGATTTTGAGCAGGCCGACTGGCTGTTGCCGCAGCGTTTTGATGAAGCCTTGCATATGTTCGGGCTTTCGCTTGCTCCACAAACCCTGGTTTCAGCATTAAGTGGCGGGCAACAGACACGGGCAGCACTCGCAGCTCTACTGTTTCAGAAGCCTGATCTTATTCTACTCGATGAACCCACCAACAATCTTGATCGCGATGGTCGTCAGGCTGTCGCTGACATGCTTGCGAAATGGCAGGGGGCAGCTGTTGTCGTCAGCCATGATCGCGAATTGTTGCGGGGAATGGATGCGATAGCCGAGCTTTCGCAAGGCGCGTTGACGCTTTATGGCGGCAACTGGGATTTCTATTACGAGCGTAAGGAAGCAGAGCGGGAAGGGGCGCAGCGTGATCTTGAGCTTGCGCAACGCGATGTGAAGCAGGTCAGATTAAAGGCGCAGGAGGCTGCTGAACGGCAGGCAAAAAGCGATGCGCGCGGGAAGAAGTCTCGCGCCGATGCGGGCATGAGCAAACTCCTGTTGGATGCGCGCGCCGATAAGGCGCAAAAGACTGGCGGTCGTGGTGAATTGCTTGCTGAGCGCAATGCAGAGCGCGCACAAAGCCAGTTGCGTGAAGCGGAAGCAAAGGTCGAACGCAATAAGCCAATGCGTTTTAATATTGAGGCGGCGCTTTCGCCTTCCGGGCGTGTGATGCTTGAAATGCTCAATGTTTCTGGCGGGCCAGTACCGGAACAACCGGTTATCCGGGATTTTTCGCTGAAAATTGTCGGGCCAGAACGCATTGTTATTCGCGGTGCAAATGGCGCTGGAAAAACCTCGCTGTTGCGATTGATCACGGGCGATTTGCAGCCTGGTTCGGGTGAGATCAAGCGCTTTGCATCAATTGCCATGTTTGATCAGCAGATGAGCCTGATGGATCGTGATGAAACGCTTTATGAGAATTTCCGCAGGTTGAACAAGGGTTCCAGCGATAATGACGCCCATTCGGCACTGGCGCGTTTCTCATTTCGTGGTGAGAGTGCGTCACGTCTGGCTGGAAGTTTAAGCGGTGGTGAATTGCTGCGTGCAGCATTGGCCTGTGTGCTCGCAGGAACGCTCAGACCTGAACTGCTTATTCTGGACGAGCCGACAAATCATCTCGATCTTGATTCAATTCAGGCACTGGAAACAGCTCTGAATGATTATGAGGGTGGCCTGTTGCTGGTGAGCCATGATCAGGCATTTCTTGACGCGATAGGTATCGAGCGGGTCATTGAATTATGATTGAGACCATGTCGCGGAAAACTACGATGCGCTTTAGTCGTTGCTGCCAAAATGAGGTGCTACTTTTTCAATGTCAGCAATGAGTTGCAGCAGGTTTCTGCTGATATGCGCGTGCAGCGAGGCTGCGGCTTCAGGATATTCTTCCAGAATGCGCCGGAACACCGAACGGCTGATGCGGATAACTTCGGTTTCTTCCTCAGCCAGCGCACCGGTCATACGGGAGGTTTGGGCAATCAGCGCCATTTCGCCAAGCATGGCGCCGGGGCCGACGGGGCGGATCGTGACCCGCCCTTCGTCTGCATCATGAAACAGGCTGATATTGCCCGATACGACGATATAGCCGCAATCAGCACTCTGGCCTTCGCGGAACAGTTCACGACCAGCGCGCAGCACGAGACGCTCTGCGCCGAAGGCGAGCAGACGCAACTGTTCGGGTGAAAAAGACTCGAACAGGCCTACTGAGCTGAGAATGCGGATATCGTCATCGAGCGCCATAGCTTGTCATGACACCCGCATCATGCGCTGTCCATCATGGGACAAGTTTGTATCCCCCGCTTTCTGTAACCAGAAGCGATGCATTGGATGGATCCTTTTCAATTTTCTGGCGCAGACGGTAAACGTGGGTTTCCAGCGTGTGTGTCGTGACGCCCGAATTATACCCCCACACTTCCTCAAGCAGCACATCGCGGCCAATAACCTTGTCGCCGGCGCGATAAAGATACTTGATGATCGCGGCTTCCTTTTCGGTCAGGCGGATCTTGCTGCCTTTCTCATCGAGAAGCAGCTTCTGGCCCGGCTTGAACGTGTAAGGCCCGACGATGAATGTCGCATCTTCACTCTGCTCGTGCTGGCGCAACTGTGCACGAATACGCGCAAGCAGAACGGCAAACTTGAATGGTTTGGTGACGTAATCATTCGCACCTGATTCGAGACCGAGAATCGTGTCCGATTCGGTGTCGTGACCGGTCAGCATAATGATTGGAGCCTTGAACCCGCCTTTGCGCAGCAGCTTGACTGCTTCGCGACCGTCCATATCCGGCAGACCAACGTCCATGATCAACAGATCAACAATGCCGTTGCGCGCCGTCTGAATGCCCTTGGTGGCATTGTCTTCCTGAAGAATCTGGAACTCTTCGCACAGCTCCAGCTGTTCGACGAGGATGGAGCGGAGATCTTCGTCATCGTCCACGAGCAGTATTGTACGACCTGTCATGCCTGTCCTCGTTACTCTTTGATTCAAATAGTGGTTCGTGTTTTATGACATTTAATGGCGATAAGTTGAAGCCGTGAAAAAACAGAGCAGATTTTCAGGCGATCACCCAAACTTTACCAGCAGGCAGAAAACGGAGGCAGGCTTGTCCAGAAATCACAATAACCGCGGAATTGGCATCATCGATGTACGGGCAAAGCCCGGCCATAAAACGCGCGGCCTGCTTGCTGCTGGCAATTTGGTGCTCGAATGTGCGCTTGGCAAGGGGGGAATCAGCGCTTTCAAGCGCGAAGGCGACGGTGCGACGCCACTTTCTTCCATGCGGTTGCTTTATGGCTATCGTCGCGGCGATGCTCGGCAATGGCCTCTCACGCCTTTTCCGTTAAAGCGTGTGCACAAGCTGGATGGCTGGTGCGATGCACCGAACGACGCCAATTACAATCGTCCGGTCACTCTGCCGTTCAAATTAAGCCATGAGAAGATGTGGCGTAACGATGATGTTTACGATGCCTGTATTGTGATGGACTGGAATATCAGTCCGCGCAAACGTGGCTGCGGCAGTGCGATCTTCTTCCATCTTGCGCGTCCGGGTTATACGCCGACTGAAGGCTGTATAGCATTGAAGCGCGCCGACATGGCGCGCCTCTTACCGCATTTGACCAATAGGACAGTGATCCGCGTGCTTCGGTAATCAGAGCGCTATGCGCTCTATTTTTTTTGTACGTACTGTCCTACGCAAAACCGCTTCGCACTTTTGCTGGAAGTGCTTTTAATGTGCCCCTGCTGGAACGATTTTCACTTCATTGCCCTCAACATCGTAGAGTTTGCCGTTCTGGATATAATCGCCATCATGCAGTTCTGCGATCTGGTGGTGGCGAATGATGCGTTCAGTGCCTTCGGCAAAGACCGACATCTGGTTGGAGTTACCAGCTTTGAACTCGTTGAACATGAGGTTAAGCACGATTGCCATCAATGCAGCCGAGCTGATGCCTGAATGAAAGATCGTCTCAAACCATGCCGGGAAGTGGTGATAGAATTCGGGCGCTGCGATTGGAATCATCCCGAAGCCGATTGAGGTTGCTACGATGATTAGATTGATATTGTTCTGATAATCGACCTTTGACAGCGTACGGATGCCGCTTGCGGCAACTGTACCAAACAGAACGATACCGGCACCGCCGAGCACTGCGGGCGGTACACAGGCAATTACGCGGCCCATCACCGGCAGAAGGCCAAGCGTGATCAGGATAAGCCCGCCTGTGGCAACCACATAGCGGCTTTTCACACCTGTTACGGCCACGAGACCGACATTTTGCGCGAAAGCGCTTTGCGTGAAAGAGCCGACGACTGGTGCGAGAATGCTCGATGCCATATCGGCGCGCAGTCCATCGCCGAGACGACGGGAATTGACTTTGGTTCCCAGAATTTCACCGACCGCCAGAATGTCGGCAGAGGTTTCGACCAATGTCACGATAATTACGATGAACATCGACAGTGTTGCAGCGATGCTAAAGATCGGCCAGCCAAAATGGAAAATTTCGGGCAGGGCAATGACCGGGCCTTCTGCCACACGCGAAAAATTCGTCATGCCGAGAGCCCATGCAACGCCTGTTCCGATTACCATTGCAAGTAGGATAGACAGACGCGAAATCGTGGCATTTCCAATTTTGCTCAGCAAAAGCACGATCAACAGGGTGAGACCTGCAAGGCCAATATTACCCATGCTGCCAAAGTCGGGCGCTTTGCTATTGCCACCCATGGCCCAGCGCGCTGCAACCGGCATCAAAGTGAGACCGATGGTGGTAATCACAATGCCGGTGACAAGTGGTGGAAAAAAACGCGTCACGCGTGAGAAAATCGGCGTGATCAGAAAGCCAATCAATGAGGCCGCTATCACAGCACCAAGCACGACCTGAATGCCCGCCTCGCCAGTTTCGGCAGAGGTTACGATGGCAACCATTGTGGCAACACCGGCAAAGGACACGCCCTGCACCAACGGAAGCTGACAGCCAAAAAATGGAATGCCGATGGTTTGTAGAACAGTTGCAACGCCGCCTGCAAAAAGCGAAGCGGTGATCAGCAGGCCAATTTCGCTGGCACTTAAGCCCGCGGCCTGACCGATAATCAGCGGTACAGCGACAATGCCGCCATACATGGTTAGAACATGCTGAAATCCATAGGCAAGATTGGCGGCGACGGATAGTTTTTCGTCTTCAGGACGCGGACTGGCCATCATCCCTGTTGGGTGTGCATTCACGATTATTCCTCCCGATGTCTCTCCTCAAAGACAGGGGGCGAGTATATCCCTCATGCGCAGACTGACTGCATTGCTTTTGCTTGAAGTTGTTTTCGACGTTAGCGGCCTAATGCTTTTGCCCTACGCGCATCTTTGTCCGAAAACCGTTTCACACTTTTCGGGATGCGCTCACATTGACGCTTCGCGCATGGCATCGCTTAGAACGGTAAAGATATAAGGCTCAATTGACTGCGCTACGTTGAAACGCAGATAGCGCGTGGCACTGCGCGACGGACTAAAGACATCGCCTGGTGCTAAAAGTACACCCTTCTCAAGTGCATAGGCTGCGATGCGGCCTGAATCCATCCCTTCAGGCAATCGCGCCCAGAGAAATATCCCGCCTTGTGGCTCGGTCCATATTTCAAGCCCGGTAGCCTTCAGTCGCTTAGCGACCAGTGTCATAGCATCTGCGAGTTTTGCGCGCAGGCTGTCGATGTGGCGGCGATAGGTGCCGTCGGTCAGCAGTGAATGCACGATTTGTGCTGAGACAGTATTGCCCGCAAATGTGCTGGCAAGCTTGAGATCGGTCAATCCATCGATCCAGTCGCGACGACCGGCAATATAGCCAACACGAGCCGCGGCCGAGAGCGTCTTTGAAAAACTGCCCATATGCAGCACGCGATCAAAGCCGTCGAGTTCGGCAAGAAGCGGCGTTGGCGATGGATGAAAGTCGCCAAAAATATTATCTTCGACTAGCGTGATGTTATGGATTTCCGCAAGCTTCAGCAAACGGTGGGCAATCGCAGGGGTCATCGTACCACCTGTGGGATTATGCAATCCTGCATTGGAAATATAGAGCTTTGGTGCGTGTTCTTCAGCAGCCTTTGCGAAGGCCTCCAGATCGGGGCCAGTATGCGTATAAGGGATGCCAATGAGTTTGACGCGATGTGAGAGAAGCGCTGCCTGAAAATTAAAATAGCAGGGATCGTCCACCAGAACTGTATCGCCGGGCTGCAACAGAAAGCGGAAGATGAGATCAATTGCGTGGGTGCCTGAATCGGTCAGCAAGATATCGCCGCCGGACATATCGATGCCTTGTTCAGACAGTTTGCGCGCCAGATGGTTGCGCAAAGGACGGTAGCCGAGTGGTTCGCCGTAGGTGGTGAGATTGCTGTTCTCATCGCGGGCGATTGCACGCATGGCACGACGAATGCCTTCAAGCGGCAGCCATTCATCGGGTAGCCAGCCACAACCGGGCTTATAAGTTTCGCTATCAGCTTCGAGCGACTGTCGCATGACCCAGAAAGGGTCAATCTGTCGGTCTTTGTGGGGCGTGGTTGCAGCAACGGTAAATGGCTGGCGTCCGCGCTCAGATACATAAAAACCTGCCCCCCGGCGCGATTGAATAACACCTTCTGCCACCAGCCGGTCGTAGGCTTCAACCACAGTGGATTTCGAGACATTCATGGTTTCAGCCAAGCGGCGGATCGATGGCAGACGTGCTCCGGGCGCGAGGCTCATGGCAGCAATTCGGTCACGAATAATCGTCATGACCTTGTCAACGAGCGAGATTTTTTCAGCAGTTGTTTTCTCTTCGCTGTTGCCACCGAGATAAGCGGCTTCCACTGCTTCAAGACTGCGCAACAGGCCCGTTGAAATCATCTGTACCATCCTTCGTATCAGTACAGTTTAGCAAAATTGTACGGAAACTGTCTCTGCTTATTTTGCCGAATTCACGACACTTTGCCAGAATCATCTACATGAAATTGCAACAGATCGAAAAGACATATGAACAAGACTGCGGGTTGGATTAACGGATTTATTGGGGTTCTTATTTTCAGTGGGTCACTGACAGCCACGCGTTTGGCCGTCATCGATATAGACCCAACTTTTTTAACTATGGCACGAGCGTCGATTGCAGGCCTGTTGGGGCTCGCACTCCTGCTTGTTTTCCGAGTGCCATTTCCGAGCCGAAATGACGTAGTTTCGCTGATTGTTGTAGCGCTTGGTGTGGTGGTGGGCTTTCCATTGCTAACGGGCATTGCGCTGCAACATATGACCTCGGCTCATGCCATTGTGTTTATCGGCCTGCTGCCTTTGGCGACAGCTGTGTTTGCCGTACTGCGCGGCGGCGAAAACCCACGGCCGCTGTTCTGGCTGTTCTCGGTTGTGGGTAGCGCTATTGTTGCGTCTTATGCTTACGGGCAGGGGAGCCAGTCAACATTGCTGGGCGATGTGCTGATGCTCGGCGCGATCATTGTCTGCGGGCTGGGTTATGCAGAAGGCGCGAGCCTTTCTCGCAGGCTGGGTGGCTGGCAGGTGATCTGCTGGGCGCTGGTCTTCTCGCTGCCGGTGATGCTGCCGCTCAGCATTCTAACCCGCCCAGAAACATGGGCTGGCATTGGCGTTATGGCATGGGGCGGGCTTGCCTATGTAACGCTATTCTCAATGCTGATCGGTTTTTTCTTCTGGTATCGTGGCCTTGCACAGGGCGGTGCAGCTGCCGTCGGCCAGCTGCAATTGTTACAGCCATTCTTCGGTCTGATGCTGGCTGCATCCATTGCTGGTGAACCGGTCAGTATGGGCATGGTGTTGACCGCTGGTGTGGTGGTACTTTGTGTGGCGGGTGCGAAGAAATTCGCCTAGATAACGTTACAAAAACTTCCAGACAGTAGTGCGTTTGACTTCCGCATCCTCAAGCGCACGCGTGACAGGTACTGTGTAAACAGCAAGTTGTTCCAGCCGGTCTTTTGGTAGATAGGAACGGCCCGGATCACCAACAATGATGCGGGCACCGCGTTCTGCCAGTTTTGCAAACCATGGGATCAGACGATCCGCGAGCGGCTTTTCGTAAAATACATCGCCTGCAAGCACGACTTCCCAGCCATGATCCTGATCGATCAAGTCGGTTAGTGTCGGGGTGATGGTAACACTGTTTGCAGCCGCATTGATTTCGATAGCTGGCAGCGCAAATGGATCAATATCGGAAGCGATAACGCTGTTCGCGCCTGACTTCATGGCTGCAATCGCAACCAGACCCGAGCCGGAAGCGAAATCCAGTACAGTTTTGCCGAAGACTGTTTCCGGGTGATCAAGAATATGGCGCGCAACGCCCTGACCACCCGCCCAGGCAAAGGCCCAAAAAGGCGGCGGCAGGCCGATGGTTGCCAGTTCTTCCTCGGTCCTATGCCAGAGGTCATGCGCTTCATCGGCCAGATGGAGATTGATTTCCGGCACGTGCGGCGGCGCTTGCAGGCCAGTATTGGCCAGTATGAAATCACGCGTCGCCTTATGTGCCGGATCAAGCATCATTTTTTCTCATTGTGCATGTCGTTATCGGAAAACCGGTTCCCACTTTTCCGCGACATGCATCACATATCCTTAGCGTCCAGTCCGCCCATGCGGCAGACTTCAATCCATTCATCTTCCGTCACCGGCTGTACCGAAAGACGCATGGACGTGACGAGCGCCATCTTTTCGAGCTTTGGATTGGCTTTCACATCTTTGAGCGTCACCGGCTTCGGCACATCGCGCACAGCCTTGATGTCCACGCAATCCCAGCGCGGGTCGTCGGTCGTGCTGTCAGGATGCGAAAGGGCGCAAATCTCGACAATGCCCACCACTTCCAGACCTTCGTTGGAATGGTAGAAAAAGCCTTTATCGCCGATCTTCATGGCGCGCATGTTGTTGCGTGCCAGATAGTTGCGCACGCCATCCCATTGTTCGCCCTGTTCGCCACGAGCTTTCTGCATTTCCCAAGACCATTTGAATGGTTCAGACTTGAACAGCCAGTAAGCCATGACGTGCCCTTATGCGTTTGCTGGATTGTTGATCGCCCAGTTCCATGGGCGCACGGTTACATCAGCAAAAAGGCCAGCCAGTGCGTAAGGATCATTCGCGCCGATCTTTTCGGCTTCTGCCTTATCGGCGGCTTCAACCACAACGAGGCTGCCATTTGGCTTGCCGTCTTCGCCAAGGAATGGGCCTGCAAATTTTAGCACGTCACCAAGGCCTTTAAGATAGTCGAGATGGGCCGGGCGGGTATCAAGGCGCACTTGCAGATGATCGGGCTTGTCGTTGCACAGAAGGGCAAAAAGCATGTTTAATCCTCGGTCTTGAGTGGTCGGTTAAGAAGCGCTGTTACGGCTTCATCAATCGTGATATGTCCGGCAAGAAGCGCTGCGACTGCGGAAATGATGGGCGCAGGCACTTCATGTTGTCTGCAAAGTTCAGCAGCAATGGGAGCTGTTGCTACACCTTCCGCCAGCGGGCGGTTGGTGAGGTCTTCACCACGGCCGATTGCCAGCCCGTAGGAATAATTGCGCGACTGCGAGGATGAGCATGTCAGCATCAAATCGCCAAGGCCTGAAAGTCCCATGATGGTTTCTGGCTTTGCGCCCATGGCAAAAGCGACGCGGCGCAGTTCGGCAAAACCGCGCGTAACAAGAGCGGCCTGTGCGCTGGCACCGTAGCCGCGCCCGATGGCGGCACCTGCTGCAAGCGCTAAAACGTTTTTAAGCGCTCCGCCGATTTCAACACCTTTGAGATCGGTGGTCGAATAGCAGCGGAAGGCTGGTCCGGAGAGCATCGCTGCCAGCTGATCGGCGATGGCTGCATCTTCGCAGGCGATTGTGACTGCCGTTGGCAGACCGCGCGCCACGTCGGTTGCGAAACTCGGACCGGAGAGTGCGCCGATTGTGTGGTTAGGCAGAACTTCAGCCACCACTTCCGACATCAACCGTCCTGTCTCTCGCTCAATGCCCTTGGCGCAGAGAATAACAGGAGCTGACTGCGGGATAAGTGCGCTTAATTCCAATAGCCCTTTGCGCATTGCCTGTGCGGGAAGGACAACAAGAACCGCGTTGGCATTTTCCAAAACCGCTTCGGCGTCAGTACTGGCGCGGATGCCTTCGGGCAATTCGATCTCGCCTAGATAAGCAGGGTTGCGGCGTTGGTCGTTCACATGGGCGACAGTTTGCGCATCGCGTGCATAAAGCCATGAGTCGTGACCGCTGCCAGCTGCCATGGCTGCAAGAGCGGTTCCCCATGCGCCGCCACCCAGAACGGCAATTTTAGCGCGTTCGCTCATGCTTTTGCTCCGCGTCGTCCGGTACCGAACATGGGCGCCGACTTTTCATCAAGCGGCCAGCGTGAGCGCGGCGCGATGTCGAGCGAATCAGGAGCTTTGGTTGCAGCGCGCTCGGCACCTGCCCATGCGATCATTGCCGCATTATCGGTGCAGAGATTGAGCGGCGGTGCAATGAAGCTAAAACCGTGCTTTTCGCAAAGCTTTTCCAGCGAAGCGCGCAAGGTTTTGTTGGCCGCAACCCCACCTGCAACGATGAGCGACGGTTTAGCGCAATCCGGGAACTCTTGCTTAAAGCGCTCCAGCGAACGTTTCACGCGATCTGACAAAGTATCGGCAACCGCATCCTGAAACGATGCGCAAATGTCGGCTACATCCTGATCAGAAAGAGGGCTAAGTTCTGTTGCAGTCTGGCGCACGGCAGTTTTCAGGCCTGAAAATGAGAAGTCGAGCCGGGATTCACCCTTAAGTGGTCGTGGCAGCGGGAACCGTTTCGGGTCGCCCTGTAATGCCATGCGTTCAACAGCTGGACCACCCGGATAAGGCAGGCCCATCAGCTTGGCAGTCTTGTCGAAAGCCTCGCCCAGAGCATCATCGATTGTCGTGCCAAGGCGTTCATAATCGCCAAGACCACGCACGAGAACCATCTGCGTATGACCGCCTGAAACCAGCAACAGCAGATAAGGAAACGGGAGATTGTCGGTTAGGCGTGCAGTAAGCGCGTGGCCTTCCAGATGATTGACCGCATAAAATGGCTTGTTCGCAGCCATGGCCATCGCCTTAGCAGTCATCAGCCCGACGATCAGCCCGCCAATGAGACCCGGACCAGCGGTCGCGGCAATTGCGTCTACGTCTTCGAGCTTCACATTGGCGTCTTTCAGCGCACGTTCCACCAGACGGTCGAGTGCTTCAACATGGGCACGGGCGGCAATTTCCGGCACCACACCACCATAAGGTTCGTGTTCGGCGATCTGGCTGAGCACCACATTGGACAAAATATGCCCTTTGCCGCTATCGTCACGTTCAACGATGGCGGCGGCTGTTTCGTCGCAACTTGTTTCTATTCCAAGAACGCGCATTTGCGGTTAGACCCTGCTTGTCTCGTAATCTTACGTAAATATTTTAGAAACCCGGTATCATGGACGGCGCGATATGCAAACAGCATCCTTGAAGATTGGCACTAGAGGCAGCAAGCTTGCGCTCGCGCAGGCCTATGAAACCCGTTCCCGTCTGATTGCCGCGCACGGCCTGAGCGAAGATGCGATTGAAATCGTGCCGATGTCCACTGCCGGAGATCGCATTCAGGATCGCCCGCTGTCCCAGGTCGGCGGCAAGGGGCTGTTTACCGAAGAGATCGAAGCAGCACTCAAAGATGGCCGCATTGATCTGGCTGTGCATTCTACCAAGGATATGCCGACAGTTTTGCCGGAAGGTCTTCATCTTTCCGCATTCCTTGAGCGCGAAGATCCTCGCGATGCTTTTGTTGGCCGCACGTCTAAGCGCTTTCTTGATCTCCCGCAGGGTGCAGTGGTTGGCTCGTCTTCGTTGCGCCGTCAGGCGATAATCAAGCGCCTGCGTCCCGACCTTCAGGTGGTGATGTTCCGCGGCAATGTCCAGACCCGTCTGCGCAAGCTTGAAGAAGGCGAAGTGGATGGGACATTCCTCGCCTGTGCTGGTTTGCGGCGGCTTGATTTGGCCGATGTGATTACCGACTTGCTCGATCCGTCTGTGTTTTTGCCTGCGCCCGGACAGGGTGCAATCGGGATTGAAACCCGTATTGGCGATGAAAAAATCGATGCGCTTTTAAAGCCGCTGGCGCATCATGATACGCATGTAGCGCTTGCCTGTGAACGTGCATTCCTTGCGACGCTTGATGGCTCCTGCCGCACGCCAATTGCAGGTCTTGCAATTGTAAATGGTGACAAAGTCTCGTTCCGTGGCATGATCCTGACACCGGATGGTCGTGAGGCGCATGAGATTACCACAGAAGGTTCGGCTTCGGATGCAGCCGAGCTTGGGTCAGATGCCGCCAAGCGCGTGCGGGCGCAAGCTGGCGCTGATTTCTTTGAGGGCTGGGAGTAACATTGGCAGCAGAGTACAAGACAGGAACGCGCGGCCCTGTTCTGATAACAAGGCCTGAACCATCGGCATCAGTGACGGCAGCAAAGCTTGCCGCGCTCGGCTTTTCGCCGGTTTTGATGCCTTTAAGCCGTACTGTTGCTCTGGAATTTTCTGTCCGGAATCAATCCTTCGACGCGCTTGCCGCGACCAGCGCCAATGTATTCAGGCATGTACCGGACGAGTTTCTGAAGCCTTATAAAGCACTGCCGTTGTTTGCTGTCGGTGAAGGCACCGCGCGCGCCGCGCGTGATGTGGGCTTTGAGAGGGTTATCGAGGGCGGCGGTGATGCCGTTCGTCTTGCGTCGTGCATGGCAGAGCATTTGCCGGAAGGCGCAAAGGTTTTGTATCTCGCGGGGCGGATACGTCAGCCGATCTTTGAAGAACGGGTATTACAAGCGGGCCTAAAAATGCAGGTCTGCGATGTTTATGACATTGAGCAGATTGATTACTCTGGCGATGAAATCAGAGCGCTTTTACCCAAAAGTCTATTTGTCGCGGTTCTGCTTTATTCGGGCGTTGCGGCCCAAAATTTTGCCCGGATAATGCCGCAGATTGAGGCTGCTTTTGGCTCGGACACGCGGTTTTTATGTATTTCTGGTCGGGTTGCGGAGCAATTGCCAGAGACATGCAAGGCGCAGGCGCTCATAGCAGACCATCCTGACGAGCAAGGAATTTTTCGTTTGTTTTCCAAACTTTGACTCTTTTGAGCGCAACCTTCCTTCATCTCGTGATTTTATCTGATAAGCTTTAGAAACATTATTTCTACACCGAGAGGACCCATGGCGAAATCTGGCACTCCGCGGCATTCCAAACCGGCCAATAAGCCCGTGACGATCAATCTTGATCCGTCGGATGTTCAACGCGTTGACGAAGCAGCAACGCCGAAGGCGATACCTGCCGCTGAGCCAGTTGGGGATGCGGCGATGAAAACCGAACCCAAGCCAGAAGAAAAGCCTGCGTTTAAGCCGGAAACGAAGACAGAAAAGCCACCCTTTACGGCGGGCGTGAAACCGGAGGCGCCGCGTGCTAGCGTGGCTGCTTCTGTCCCAGCGCAAAAGTCAGGCTCAGGTGGCTCCCATCTGCTGGCGGGTGTTGCGGGTGGTGTGATTGCACTGGCGGGCCTTTTTGCGCTGCAATGGGGCAATGTTGTGCCATCGCCGGGCGCAAGGGTGACCGCCGAACAGCTGGCCCATATGGAACAGCAGATTGCAGACTTGCGCTCCAATCCAGCGCCCGCGCCGCTCGACGATGCCAGCAAGGCGCAGCTTGCTGGTTTGCAGAAAAACGTCGAGGCGGCTGAAATCAAGGCGGAGGCCGTGGCTGGGACTTTGACGGAAGTTCAGCAGCAATTTGCGTCGCTTCCAAAGGCGGATGCCGCTCCCGTTGACGTTTCGGCGTTAACCGAGCGCCTCAGTGCGCTTGAAACGCAGTTAAGTGATGCGAAGAATCAGGCTGATCAGGCCGCAGCTGGTGTTTCCGGCAATAGTGGCACGATTTCAAACCTTGAACAGAAGCTGGTGTCGCTTGAGGGTAAGGTCAGTGAGAGTGCGCGCCAGCCTGATGCGTCTGTATTGATTGCAGCCAATGCGCTAAAGACTGCGATTGATCGCGGTGGTTCGTATAAGGCTGAGCTTGATACATATGCCTCCGTTGCTCCGCAGGATAAGACCGTTGAAGGGTTGAATGCCTTCGCGCATTCAGGTGTGCCGACAATCGCTGATCTGAATGCATGGTTTGGGCCTGTCGCTAACAAAATTATCGCCACTGAAAACAAACTACCTGCTGATGCGGGTGTGTGGGATCAGCTCGTTGCGAGCGCAAAGGGGCTTGTGAGTGTGCGTCCGGTTGCGGGCAATGTCAGCGGAACCGGTGCGGGTCCAACGACTGCCCGAATGGAAGCAGCCCTTCATGCCGGTGATCTGGAGCGCGCTATCTCCGAATGGGAGCAGCTGACGCCTGATGCCAAAGCTGTTTCGGCAGAGTTTGCGGGCCAGCTAAAAGCGCGTCACGACGCCGATGCACTTATTCAGCGCGTTGTCACTGAAAGCATCAAGCCAAAAACAGCAACAGACGCCACGGCGCCAAACTAAGGAGCCGTATATGCTGCGTGTGATTTTTTACTTCGCTATCGTCGTTGCGCTGGGGTTTGGTTTTTCCTGGCTTGCGGATCGTCCGGGCGAGCTTGATGTCACCTTTGCTGGCAATCATTACAATGTGCCGCTGATTACCGCTGCCGCAGGTGTAGTTGCAATTGTTGCTGCGATTCTGGTCCTCTGGTGGGTCATCAAAAGCGCCATTCAGTCGCCTTACACGTTGCGCCGTCATTTTCGTTCGCGCAAACGCGACCGGGGGTATCAGTCGCTTTCAACAGGCTTGATTGCTGCTGGTGCCGGTGATGCAGAAGCTGCCCGCCGTATGGCAAAGCAAGCCGGTACATTGCTTGATCCCGATCTGGAACCGATGATCAAGTTGCTGGAAGTTCAGACGGCGATGCTTGAAGGCCGGTCGGATGATGCGCGCAAGGCATTTGAGGCCATGGTTGAGGACCCCGAAACCCGTCTTCTGGGTTTGCGCGGACTTTACATTGAGGCGCAGCGCATGGGTGCACGAGAAGCCGCACGTCACTATGCGACAGAAGCCGCAAAACATGCTCCACAGCTCGAATGGGCATCCTCAGCCGTTATGGGGCAGCTGTGCTCAGAAGGCGACTGGGATGGAGCGCTTAAACTGGTTGATGCGCGTAAACAGGCCCTTTCGCATAGCAAGGATGTTGTGAAGAAGGAGCGTGCAGCGCTTCTGACTGCCAAAGCAATCGCAACCGTTGATGTCGATCACGCGAATGCCAAGGCGATTGCGCTGGAAGCCAACAAGCTTGCGCCTGATCTGGTGCCCGCAGCAGTCGTTGCAGCGAGAGCATTGTTTGCCGATGGCGAAGTTCGCAAGGGGTCGAAGATTCTTGAGGCCGCGTGGAAGCGCGCGCCGCACCCAGATATTGCGTCGACCTATATTTATGGCCGTTCTGGCGACACCGTGCAGGACCGTCTCAAGCGGGCAAAGCACTTAGTGACGCTCAGATCAAATAATGCCGAAGGCAGTTTAGCGCTCGCGCGGGCTGCTTATGATGCGGGCGATTATCGTCTGGCGCGAGAAAATGCCGATAAGGTGTTGCGCGGCTCGCCACGCGAAAGTGCTTATCTGCTGCTTGCCGATATTGAAGAGGCAGAGACCGGCGATCAGGGTAAGGTGCGTCAGTTGCTTGCGCAAGCGGTTAAAGCACCGCGCGATCCGGCATGGACGGCTGATGGCTATGTGTCTGAACAGTGGTCGCCTGTATCGCCAGTGACCGGACGCCTGAACAGCTTTGAATGGAAAGTACCTGTCGAGCAGCTTTCGCCGGTGATTGAAGTGGAAAAGCCTGAAATTGCAGCGGCTGTTGACGAACCTGTTGTCAAAAACAATGCAATCATTCCAGCTGAAAAACTTAAGTCCAAGCCGCAGATTGACGATGTGATTGAGGCGGAGGTTGTCTTGCCTAAGCCGAAGCCTCTTGAGGTAAAGCCAGAGCCAGCAAAGCCTGAAATTCAGCAGGTGGAGAAGACAGCAATTATTGATGCAGCCGAGCCGGATATTGACGAGACAGACAAAAAACGGACGGCCCATATCATTGTGGATGATCCCGGCGTTGATGAACGTAAGACGTCGCAAAAGTCGCAAAACGGGCTTCGCCTGTTCTGATCTGGCCTTTGTAGCGGGTAAATTGTTGCTTAAAGACCACGACGATGCCGTCTTTCGCTGTTGAAAGGCGGCATCGTCGCTTTACAGTCTTGTCTCATATTTTCATCTCGCTAGTTTTAATGCTTCTAAAGAAGAGCAGACCGAGTTGGTCTTTTGCGGTTTGAGACTTGGCGAGGGTGAATGTTCGAGCGGTTGCTGGATTTTCTGAAAGAGTTGCCCGGAAACGGTTTACGTGAGCGGGGCGAAAAGTTTTCCGACGATGATCCGAGACTGGCTGCGGCAGCATTGATGTTTCACATCATGGATGCTGACGGTGATGCGCGTGAGGTAGAGCGCGCCAAGCTTTCGGCCATGCTTGCGCAGAAATATGGTCTGAAGGGCGATGCTCTTAAGCAGCTTATTCGGGCTGCCGAAGAGGCTGATCAGGAATCAATAAGCCTTTCGGATTTTACCTCTGTTCTCAAACGCCATCTTGATTATCAAGCTCGGCTCGATTTTATCGCGTTGATGTGGAACATCGTCTATGCCGATGGTGTTGCAAGCGAAGTTGAGGTTGATGTGATGTGGCGTGTGGCCGATCTTATTGGCATCAAAGCAGAACATCGCGACCAGATCGAAACGCGTGTCCAGGCAGGAAATATCACCGCGCCAGAAGCCTGACACGGTGATCTGAAATTAGGTGCGCCCCTGCAGATTGCGTGCCTTGCGCAGTTGCGGGAACATCGCCGCCCATGCAGCGGCAACGGCGATAGAACCTATTCCGCCGATAACAACCGCTGGCACTGCTCCGATGGCCGCAGCCATAAGCCCTGCACGGAATTCGCCCAGCTCATTCGATGCACCAACAAACACCATATTGACCGCATTCACGCGTCCGCGCACGTGGTCTGGTGTCCAGAGCTGCATCAGCGTTTCGCGGATATAGACGCTGATCATATCGGCAGCACCGGCTAAGGCCAGTGCTACAATCGATAGCCAGACGATTGTCGAAAGGCCAAAGATGATATTGAACAGGCCGAACATGCCGACGAAGAAGAACATTACGCGGCCTGCATGATCGCGGATTGGATGACCAGCAAGCCAGACAGCGGTCATGACTGCACCGATACCGGGTGCTGAGCGCAATAGGCCTAGCCCCCAAGGTCCGAGATCGAGAATATCGCGCGCATAGATCGGTAAAAGCGCAACTGTTCCACCAAGCAGAACGGCGAAAAGATCAAGCGAGATAGCACCCAGAACGATCTTTTCTTTCCAGATATAGCGGAAACCAGCAAGCATGGAAGTGAGCGAGCGCTCCTCCATCGTCGTGTGCTGTTTCGGCTTCGGGATTGAAAAAATGAGGACTGAGCCCGCAACGAGAAAGACCGTCGCAACGCCATAAGCAGCGACATGCGAAATTCCGTAGAGCAGCCCACCGGCAACGGGACCAACAATCGTTGCGACCTGCCATGCCGAAGAGTTCCACGAAACTGCATTGGCAAAATCTTCAGTCGGAACAAGGTTTACAACAAGAGAGGCCGAAGACGGTCCGAGGAACGCACGGGCAATGCCGAACACCAGCAGCGCCGCAAAGACGATCATCGGTTCGAAATCACTGAACAGCGTGAGCAGCAGCAGAAATGCTGTGACACCAGCTTCCAATATGAGCGACAAGCCCATCACAAGGCGTCGGCCAAAGCGGTCGGCAGCAGCGCCTGTAAAGAGCACCAGCAGCAGGGCAGGCAGAAACTGCACAAGCCCGACCATGCCGAGATTGAATGCATCGCGGGTCTGGTCATAGATTTGCCAGCCGACAGCGACGCTGACGATCTGAACGGCAAAGGCACTTAGAAAGCGCGCGGCCCAATATTTTTTGAACGAAGTATGGCGGAATGCGGCGTAGCGATCCGCGTGGGGGGCATCAGTGCTGGGGGACATTGCTCAGAACATCTGTGAAAGGGAGTTCTTTCTTACAGTAATTTATTGCGAGCAATGATCACTTTTTCTTGGAGAATCGAAATTTTATGAAAGAGTTGGTGTAGTTTGCTTGCAAATCTCAGTTTTCGAGCAAAGAGACCGGCCTAAGCCGGTCTTTTCGATGATTGCGCATTCATATTGGTGGTCAGTCCTTACCGAGAAGGCCCTTCCAGATGATCGCCCCTATGGCTGCACCAACCAGCGGAGCCACCCAGAATAACCACAACTGGCCGAGCGCGTTGGTTTCGGCAAAGAGAGCTGCCGCCGCTGAACGTGCCGGATTAACTGAGGTGTTGCTGATAGGTATGGCTACGAGATGGATCAGCGTTAAGGAAAGGCCAATAGCGATCGGTGCAAAGCCTTTTGGCGCAGAAGACGATGTTGAGCCGAGGATCACGATGAGGAAGAAGGCTGTCAGCACGATTTCTGCAATCAGTGCAGAGGTGAGGCTATAGCCGCCGGGTGAAAGTTCGCCATAACCATTGGATGCGAAACCGCCCACCGTAAAGCCAGCTTTGCCTGTGGCGATGAGATAGAGAATTGCCGCTGCAGCAATGCCGCCCAAAACTTGCGCAACCCAGTAAGGGATGAGATTTTTGGCCTCAAAACGGCCGGCGACCAGAAGGCCAAGCGAGACGGCTGGGTTAAAATGACCACCCGAAATTCCACCTACGGCATAAGCCATTGTAAGGACGGTCAGGCCGAAGGCGAGAGCGACACCGGCGAAGCCGATACCGAGTTCAGGGTATGCCGCAGCAAAGATTGCGCTGCCGCAACCACCAAAAACAAGCCAGAATGTTCCGAAAAATTCCGCAGACAATTTATTCAACATGGAAGTCCCCAGTGTTGGTGTCGTGATAATGCCAATGCGAATCAATTTATCAAATATATATCTAGCTATTTTTCGCTTCAATTACATTTTATCGTTGGTTTATTTTATGAATATTTCTAATATTTAATATTATGTTCTTATTTTAATTCATGAAGACAATAGTTATTTCAAGTTTCGCTAATTTATAAAATGTACTTGCAAAATCCGTAATTTAGCCGCTTTTTCGCCTTAATTTAAATCATGCTTGTTTTCGTCGAGTATATTGCGGTGATGGGTGAGCGCGGGCTATAAGAAGCTTGTTCATGCAGATAATTGCGATGAAATCGATCTTGGTAAGCGGGTGTTTCGTGGGGCGTTTTAGGGAGTTGCCAGTCTTGAATATTCAATTTCAGGCACGAACATGCAGACTGGTTCTACAATCCGCGATGGTAATTGGCATCAGCGCGGCTGTTTCCGGCTGCACCGCGACGACATGGTCAGAAACTGTCAGGATCGATAGCAGGCCGCCAATGCCAACGGAATGTGCAGGTTGGCAGAGGATTGATCTTAAACAGCGCACGACGATGATTTTGTTGCGGGAAGACGCGCGCCTCGTCACTGACATTGATTCCCATAATCTCAAAGGCCGTAATCTGGGCTGCTGGGAATAACCCATATCCGTTTTGGTTATTAATTTGCATCGTTTATCCCGCAATTATTTTTTGCGGAGTGTTTTGGTGTGTCCGCCCCAAGATTTGCCAAATTTTTCTGCGTTATAGAAAATCAAATCTCTCGTAATTTTTACAGGCGATTTCGACATAATTAACCTCACATTAACCATGGAGGTTAAAGGTCATTTTAAATTAGATTTCATCCGCAGCACCGATTGGTGTGCGGACAATTCAGAGAAGCGCAGCGGTGATACGTTTTGAGAATGTTGGCCTGAGATATGGCATGGGGCCTGAGATCCTGAAGGATGTCAGCTTCCATATTCCGCCGCGTTCATTTCAGTTTCTGACTGGTCCGTCAGGCGCGGGGAAGACCTCGCTGCTTCGGCTGTTGTTCATGGCACTGAAGCCAACGCGTGGACTTATCAACATTTTTGGTAAAGATGTCGCGCGTCTCGACCATAAGGACGTGCCATTACTTCGGCGCCGCATAGGTATTGTGTTTCAGGATTTTCGTCTGCTTGATCATATGACGACCTATGAAAATGTTGCGCTTCCTTTGCGTGTGCGTGGCAAAGAAGAGGCTACCTACCGCCATGAAGTTGAAGAACTTCTGCATTGGGTTGGCCTCGGGGATCGCATGAACGTGCTGCCGCCGGTTCTTTCGGGCGGTGAAAAGCAGCGTGCAGCGATTGCGCGTGCGCTGATTGATCAGCCGGAACTGCTGTTGGCCGATGAGCCGACAGGCAATGTCGATCCGCCACTTGCAAAACGTTTGTTACGACTTTTTGCTGAGCTTAATCGTTCGGGCACTGCAGTTATTATTGCGACACATGATTTGTCTTTGATGGATCAGGTCAATGCACGCCGTATGATCATAGAACATGGGCGGCTCGATATTTATGAGTAATGCGAGCAGAAACAGGCAAAGCGCTTTCGCCAAAATCATGGACGATCTGCGCATACGCTTTGAAGACCTCAAAGATATGCTGCTGGTGCGCATTGGCAAACGCAGAAAGCGTCAGGGGCCAAATCCGATTGTTCCGGATGGAAGTGTGACCGGGACGGCTTTGGTCACTGTGATTGCGATCATGACCTTTCTTGCCTGCCTCACGCTTGGCGGCGTTACACTTGTGCGAACATCGGCTGCGCAATGGCAAAGCCAGATTGCTCGTGAGGCGACCATTCAAATCAGACCCGTTGACGGGTTAGACATGGAAAAGGCTCTGTCGGATGCCAGCGGTATCGCGCGCGGCTTTTCCGGGGTCAAAGATACCAATATTATCGACAAGGACGCAACTGCACGGCTGCTTGAGCCATGGCTTGGCAGTGGTCTGAATATTGACGAACTGCCTGTGCCGCGTCTCGTCGTTGTCACAATCGATGAAAATGCGCCGCCTGACTTTGAAACCATGCGTGCGGAGATTTCGCGCGCTATTCCAAGTGCGAGTTTTGATGACCATCGAACATGGGTCGACCGGCTCGTTTCAATGGCCAATACGACGGTACTGATCGGAACGGGCGTGTTGTCGCTGGTGATCGCTGCAACAGTTTTGACGGTGATTTTCGCTACGCGCGGCGCTATGTCAGGCAACGGACATATTATCGAGGTTCTGCATTTTATCGGGGCAGAATCAAAGTTTGTTGCGCGTGAATTTGAATGGCACTTCTTCCGGACAGCGCTCAAAGGGGCCTTGTTTGGCGGAGGGGCAGCTATGTTCGTTTTCCTATGCTTCTCCTGGTGGGCGTCCCGACGTATGGGGACGCCTGCTGGCGATCAGGCCGCAGCGATGTTTGGCAATTTCGCGATTGGCCGTGAAGGTTATATCGGTGCTGCTGCAATCATCATTCTTGTGAGCTTTCTGACGATGCTGACAAGCCGGCTGACGGTTGTCCGTCAACTCGCGACGATGGATGGTCCGGGAGTGCGTGCTGAATGACGTCTTTTTTTGCTAACACCGAGCGTAAATCGCGAGTTTCTGGCAGCTTTCCGACATATCGCCGCAATGGTAGCTATGATGGTAGGTCGAACGAACACGCAGTTGAGTATCGGGAAAGCAATGATGCAGTGGCAGACAAGGAAGCCGGGGGGCGTATGGGCGCTGTGGTATGGCGTCGCAGTAGCACTATTGACGCGCCTTCTGGCCTTGCACTGGCGGGCGTTAAATTTCTATGGTCCCTTTTAATGCGTGTATTTCGTCGACTTCAGCCTGTTTCCATTTTTCTGTTTTTGGTGATCGTCGCCTTTCTGATCGGTTTCGTTGCGTTCAGCGAGAAGGTGACAAGCATGCAATCGCCTGCATTGGACACGCCAGCCGATGCAATTGTCGTTCTGACAGGCGGTCAGTCGCGTATTCAGGCGGCGCTTGATCTTTTGAAAGATAAGCAGGGCAAGCGGCTATTGATCAGTGGCGTGCATCCTTCGACCAATGAAAAAGATTTGCAGCGCGCCACACACACGGATGCGAGCCTGTTTAACTGTTGCGTCGATCTTGATCGTTCTGCGCTTAATACGGTGGGGAATGCAACTGAAAGCGAACGCTGGATACGCGCTAACAAGTATCGTCGCGTGATTGTCGTTACGAACAATTACCACATCCCACGCAGCATTCTTGAAATGTCATCACGGATGCAGGACGTGGAATTTGTGCCGTATCCGGTGGTCAATGGTGAGAAGCGTGCTCACAGCTGGGTGGCTGAAAGCGATACACTACGAGTGCTATTTATCGAGTATATCAAATATATCGGCGCAGCCATTCGCGTTGGCGGAGCTAAGATTTTTGGTGAAGCTGCCTAGCCATTCTGGAGACATGCGCAATTGATCGTCTGGCAGAAAGATTTCCTTATGGAAAATTCTCTGCTTCCTGATATATCGAGTGCCGCTGCTTTCTCAGAAAAGCTCCCCGCTTCTTTGCTTGATCGGTTCACATGCTGAAATGTGGAGCGATGGGTATAACCAAGGTTATCGCCGATACGATGCTTCTCTATCTGCGCTCCATTTTGTTCAATCTCGCCTTCTACATCGGCACATTTGTGCAGATGGTCCTTTACACACCGTTTTACTTTTTGCTCCCGCGCAAGAAGGCATGGATCGTGCCGAAAACATGGGCGCGTGTTAATTTGTGGCTGCAAAAATACATTGCAGGCACCGATTATGTCATTGAAGGCCTCGAGAATATTCCTGAAGGCGCTTATATCGTCGCGCCAAAGCATCAGTCGGCATGGGATACATATGCATTCCTGCCACAACTGGATGATCCGGTTCTGATCCTTAAACGGGAATTGATGCGGATACCTCTGTTTGGCTGGTATGTCGCGAAAATGGAAATGATCCCGGTTGATCGCGGATCGCGCGTGAAGGCATTGCATTCGATAACCGTCGGTGCGCAGAAGGCGATTTCCGAAGGCCGTCAGATTCTGATTTATCCTGAAGGAACACGTCGTTCACCGGGTGCGCCGCCAGAATATAAATACGGTATCGTGCATCTTTATGATGCGCTCAAACTTCCAGTTTTACCGATTGCACACAATGCCGGGCTTTACTGGCCGCGACGCAAGTTCTTTCGCTTTCCGGGCACAATTCGTTGCAGGGTTTTGCCGCTTATTCCAGCAGGACTTGAGAAAGAAGAGTTTCTGCGTCGT
>Ga0308157_10002773_pt1 | contig 27405 bp, 37 predicted proteins | sample PhyBR1_FD_201035 | JGI IMG/M metagenome (GOLD analysis project Ga0308157, IMG submission 201035) | Phyllosphere microbial communities from UC Gill Tract Community Farm, Albany, California, United States - DLSLB.R1 | ecosystem: Host-associated > Plants > Phyllosphere > Unclassified | place: USA...
TGATGTCCCATCTCCTGAAGCTGAACCTTCAGGTGATGGCGTAGCAATGCGTTATCCTCAACAACCAGTACGCGCATCATCTTTTCTCCCTATATGAATGGTATGAATAGTTTAACGCTGATTATGTAGTTTGAAACCAGCGTCATGAAATTAAATGACTTTTTTAATGTTCCCAATCCCTTGGGGGCGTCCTGGGGGCAAAGCTGTCGGCATCTGAGTGTTCAGCATGTTGACCTGGTCCTGGTTCATATCGCCGATCCACTTTGAATAAACCTCATACACCATACGCGCATCCTCATGTCCCATCTGGCTGGCGATAAAGGAAGGGTTAGCACCGGCCATAAGTGTCCAGCATGCATACGTGTGCCGAGACTGATAAGGATTTCTCTCACGTATACCAGAAAGTTTAGTGCCCCGTTTCCATCCATACGAAATCGAATTTTTGGAAAAAAAGCTCTCATTCACTGACGATTTCTTTTCAGGAGAAAATACAAAACGCAGATTTTGTTGCTCGGTTTTGCCGATCTCCCGGTGATGAAAAATGATTTGCTGCCTCGGGTTCTTGCCGGTGTTTTCGAACTGCTCCAGCAGCGCATCATGTGCAGGCTTAAGGAGTGTGATCGTTCTGATGCCAGCATCTGTTTTCGGCGGCACAAATACCCTTTTGTTCGTCAGGCTTCTTGATACATGAATCTCACCTTTTCTCAGATCGATGTCCTCCCACGCCAGAGCACAAATCTCGCCGGGCCTCATTCCCGTATGGACGGCTACAATGATGATCAAAGCCAGTTTTCGGGGAAGGGCGGCAATCAGTGCCTGGTACTCATGAAGTAGAAGCGGATCGGGGTCTGCCTTAGATAGCTTTAGCCTGGATACGCCCTCATAAGGAGCGTGTAATATAAACTGACTTCGATTCGCAAGCTTCAGCATTTCTGATAAAACCGCCATCTGTTTATTTACTGTTGAGGGCGCGCGCCCCTTTTTAACCAGGTTTGGCATTGAAGGGTTTAATATGCAGCCGGTCAGCAGCTCTTTGCGGTAATTCAGAACATCGGCATGCTGAATATCAGCCAAAGGAGTATTTTCCCCCACGACACGCTTCAGGGTGTTAATTGCAGATGTGAGTGAATGTAGCGTAGCCGCTGACACCTCCAGTGCCTTTGTATCTAAGTAGAAGTCGCTCAGTTCTCTAAATGTGGTGATCCGCTTTGTTGATGAAAATTTTTTTAGAGCCTTTGATTCAGGGAAGCGTGCCGCGTAGTTGAACTGGCCTAACTGGATTTCACTCACGATGACCGCGCGAAGGTTTCCCGCCTTCTTGATATTGCTGCTGTTAACCATCCAGCCACGGAGAACTTCGCGGCAGCGAATGCCGCGATAGGTAAACGCAATCCTGATTTTCCCGTTATGGAGTTCGACGCCGGTTGGAAAGTTCATCATGCTTCCTGAATAAATCTATTAATCAGCGGAAAGTTGTACCAGACCAAAGCGCGTTTGCTTTCTCCACCGGGTACTGCGGGTACTCGCTTAAAATGAACCCCTTCAATCCAGCATCCAAGGCGATAAGCTTTTATTTGCCTGTCATCCAGCCCCGTTTTCTCAGTTAGCTTTCCCGCCACCATCCACTCTTCATCAAAAATGATTTGCGCCATGCTTAACTCCATGACGCCGCCACGATACCGTAGCGGCAGATAGTTTATTGATTGTCAAAAATCACCGTCCAAGGCCAGGGAGGCACTAGAGATGCCTGGCGCGGGTCATTGCCGTTGCCACGTAACTACGGGGGCGGTTAACAACCTCAACCGTAATTTTTCTCCCCTGGAACTTAATGGTGTAAAAAGTCTTTTTGTCGCTGCGACCATGCTCGCCATATCTCTCAAAATGGCATTTGAGCGCGGCGGCGCATGCTGGCCCGCCGATACTGTCTCCCTTGCTGCGGTTAATCAGACGCACAGGAGCCTTCCTGATGGTTGATAACGCTGCGGGCAAGCCCGGCGGCCATAGCCGGTAATTCCTCATACTGATTGCAATATGCCGGGTTGGAACATAAGCCCTGCAGCGCAGCAATGGTCAGCTGTTGTAGGTAGGTGACAGACGAAATCGGAGCGTTTTTTTCAGGTGCTGGTTCGGGCTCGTTTTTCGACTTTGCAGTAACTGCGGGCGGATCGAGCACGACAGATTTTGGTGGTTCAGGACGGCGGTACTCTACGATCGCATCAAGCGCTACTTTCTGACGAACGCTGATATCGTCAGACCACTTTTCGAGAATCGTAGTGGCAACGTCCTGCACTTCTTCATCACTGAAATCGGGTGACAGACAAAATTCAGTCGTTGTGATGTCTACAATCAGTAGCGGGAAAAGATGCACAATGTCTTTACCCGTGGTGGTGATGAGATATTCGATTTCGTCTTTATCAACGATATTTGTGCGCCCTGACACTAGCTCGTTTAGTGCATGGGCGATTTCAATCTCGCGATCATTTAATGCTGGTGGCACTTCCTGTTTTTCACCCTCATTTGAGGGAGGGGTATTTAACAACGCATCGACAGAGAAGACTCCGCCGCCCAGGTTCTCCACCCGCGGCTGATCACTGGCTTGCTCTTCTGGTGCTGAGTTAGGGGCGAATGCATCGTTGAGTTCTTTGTCGAGTTTCGCGGCTTTGCCAGGGCAAACTACTGGTAACTCTGTTTCGCCCGGTACAGTCGGTTTGGTTTCATCATGGGAAGCGTTCTTTTTAATGATTTGTGGCATTGGAGAAGAGGACCTGCCACAGGCAATATCGACGATAAGCGGATCAGGGTTAGCATGATCTGATTCTGTCATGACGCGATTGAAGTATTCGCGATGCTTGACACGGTCTTTCCAAATGCCTTCAGGTGCTGTCTTAACCATTGCAATAATCATCGCTCGCGAAATGTCCATTCCACCGGGCGTAGAGATAACCATGCGATACCAGGCCTCGTACTCCTCATTAGTACCTGACAGGCGAATAGTTTCGGCCTGTTGGTAAAGGGAGGGGGGCACGGAGTAAATGTTGAATTCTTGCTTGCGCGCTTTAATACCCAAGGCAATCTCGTTACCCAGACTATCTTTGCTGTGCTTGAAATTACGGTCTGTAGGCGCGCCCGTGCAAAGACGCGCGCCAGAATCAGTGCGAATAATTTCCACTTTTTCACTTACAGTGCTGGAGGCCTGAGGACGCTTATCATCAGGAATGTCAATCCATTTGGCGATCTGCTTTTTAATGTCCGGCCATTGAGCAGACTCTTTTGTGTTCTCACGTAGCCACGCGAGTAACTGCTCCTGCCGTCCTGGTGCTAATGCCAGCGCGCGGGTTTCTTTCCCCAGAGCTTCTGCCAGTTCGCGGGCATAACTTGATTCATCATCATTCAGCAGATCGACGATCTGGCCGTATTGGGCCGTAGTGATGCCAGGGACCGGGCCGAACAGTGCCAGGCAAGCTGCTCGGGATGCCTGGTCGAGCCGCGCAACAGTTTTAATTTCTTCCTGTGCCTTGTTTTCCTCCCAGTCTGATTTTTCATCACTTTCTGGCTGTGGTGCCGCAGCTGGTTCACCGGCATTCACATTCCATACAGCCACGCTGTCGAAAAACTCAGGTGAGAAAACTTCAAGGTCAGGGCAGGGAAGATCTTCGCGGTGCTCCCAGATTTTGACCTTAAAGTAATCATCGATATGTTCAGGCTGTTCGGCCGCCAGCTTACCGAAAATAACGGCTTCTGCGATAGCTTTTGTAGAAGCATTAACAGCAGTGGCGAGGGGTTTTAAACTCGGATGTTTTTTTAATGCTTTATCTTTCGGGAAATAAGCTCCGCCAAATACTTTTAACTCAACAGACATAAGAACCTCTATTAATATTTGAAAGATGATTTTGAATGAAACGGTTTGCGTTGGCCGCGCTTTATCATTTTTAAAACGTCTCGCCTTTCTCTTTTTTCATTGCATTGCTCGCACGAATAAATCGTGCGCTTATACGGATATATCTCCGTTTCCCTTTCATGCATTTCCGATTTTTTGTATTCATGACAACAAACAGCGCAATGACAAATGATGTCATCCATATCAGTTCAGATACTGGCGCTTGTGGTCGTAATAGGACATGCCGCAGGCGTTCTGCGCTGGAGTGAAATCCATAGACAGCAAGCTAATGTTCTTAACAGCGCAACCGGGGCAATGAAATTCGCCGAGCACATAGCCGCCATCAAGCACAACGGTTACAGGGCCAGAAGCTGGCAAATGAACCACGCCCGAAATTGCACCATTAATATTAAATGTCGCAATTTCTTTATTTACGATTGCCAGACCTATTTCAATGGATGTTACTTCTATTTTCATTTTGAACTCCTTAGTTCAGGGTGTGAGAATCCCTGCCGTTAAGGCATGTTTAAATAAATTAGGGTATTAAAGTATTTTCAGATTGCGCTTTTTCTACGCTGAAAAAATCAGAGTTCTGGGTTGCCTTTCTGAGCTAGGAGATAACAGAGATTCCGAATTTTTACTTCAAGCCAATTAAGGCGCACTGCCTGTTGGTGTGATGGTTTACGCTTAAAATCAGTCATGCTGAATTCCTCTTGAAAATATTATCAGTCATTTATTCAAGGCTATATTTTGTGTCTGCCCACAACTGGAAGCACACTCCGCCAGCTAACAAACCAATCCCCATTAGTGCAAGGATGGAGTGAGCTTCCATGTTGTGCGCCTGTCTTTTCACCACTTCAGGCTCGGTGGTATGCTGGAGTTCTCACACAGCCAGCAAGGAAATCTAATGAGCCAGTTTTATGTTCATGTTCGCTTATTTGAAGCTACAGCCGAACAGACAAAAAAATTTGAAGAACTTATGCTTAACTTTCTGTACCAGAAAACAATCAAAGACTCTGACGACGACTGCTGCAGACTGATTCCTGAAGGATACATCCTCAAAAGCACAATGAACTGCCAACAAATCGTCGATCAAACATTTGCGATTGCCAGCAGTGCCGGAGTTAACGCAAATATCTTTGTCTGTAAATTTGAACAAAGCTCACACTTACTCCCATCAGCTGCAATGGTTGGCAACGATTTCGTTCGTCACGATCTTACGCCTAAGCCCATCAAGCTCGATTCTTAATGCCTTAACCATTGTTTCATGGAAAATCAAGTTCACCCCACCAGGCTCTGAGGTGAACTTGATTTTCTTCTCTGCCTCCTTGAAGAAATCGTCCATAGTGGCGGGCTGATTTACAACTTCGATGGTAGCCCCAACGGCGCAGGCTTCAATCCGCTCATTAATGAGTGCCAACTGACCCTCCAGCTCCGCCTTGCTTTCACGCAATTCACGAAGGCGACTTAATGAAAGGTGCTTGTCTGCAATCCACGCTGCTAACTGCTCGTCATTCAAACCGTTGGCAATGATCGTTGGTTCTTTTGGTGATTCCATTGCTTTCTCCCTTGTTCACCCTTATCGCCGGGTAGGCGGAACGTTTACTGATTACTGCGTGTTTTGTTGGCTTAAGTTTATATGCAAATAAACATACATGTAAAGTTAATAGTAAACAGTAAGGCGTGAAAAATTGGATGTGGTTGTATTGTGAGGAAAAAAAAGACCGCAACAGGCGGTCTTTGGAGGAGTTAGTCTATCTCTAGGTCTTTCAGCATCTGAAGGATTTCTTGTTTGGACTTACCTTTCAGCCTTGCCTTGAGCTCATTGTCTATAGAGTTTACTTGGGCTCTGAGGTTTACCATGTGCTGCTCTTTTTCCCATTCAGCAAGGCTGTCGAAAAGGTCAAGCAATTCTTCATGGCGCGCATCAAACGGGCGAGGGGATTTTATCTCTTCACCCATTGGTTCTTCATCAAGATAACCAGGAGCCATGCCGTAATCTCGTTCAATACGGCGCGCAGCTCTCTCGCCGAACGACGCTTTGCCGTTGATCAGCTGTGAAAGGTAGCTCTTCTCTTTCTCCGGCAATGTTCTGCTAGAAAACCATGCCGCTAGGCGCTTACGCCTGATTTCTTTTGTGTCCATGCAGTCATTTTGATTAGTAATTTCTAAACAAGCAAAAACTTGACATTAATGTTTAGCTGTTTATAAACTTACAACTCAACACACAGGAGCAATTATGCAACTCAATGACTTTTTGAAAGCCGGTGGGCCAAGGACCCGCAAGGCCCTGGAGCAACACCTAGGGATATCGAAATCTTACCTCTCCCAACTTGCAACGGGGCGGGCTGCTATTTCGCCAAGTCGATGCATCGTTATCGAAACCTTCACCGATGGAAAGGTATCTCGATCTGATATGCGGCCAAGCGATTGGGCTGAAATTTGGCCTGATTACAAGCCAAAAAATAGCACAACAGCTCAGGAGGATACTGACTGATGGAAATCAAAAAACTGGCATATGAACTGGAGTCGTGGGCTCAGGAAAAGGGATGGAAGACAGTCACCCAGCTGATAACTCCGCATCATTTTGGCGATCTGCTTCAGCCATTGGATAACGTGACGGACCCTGACGAGTATGCGCGCCGACTGCACAACAACAAGCAGATCATTCAGCGGGCATTTCGGAAAGATACCCCGAACTACCTTAAACAGGCGCAAGCGCTGAGCTATGCCATCCGCACCGCCATTGATAACGAACTGAAGCAGAAAGACTGCATGCTCTACCGGGCTGCCAGGGTTAACAAAGAGTGTATCGAAGCCACCAACGCGGTCTTCACCGGCAAACCGCAACCGGTAATCAGGCGAGAAACCCTGGAAGCGATAGACGCGCTGGCGCAGCTGGTGGGCGTAAAGGTTCAAATCATGAACAGCCATCGGGCTGCATAACGTTCTGGAGGCAACTATGCGTACTTCTCAGGAATTAGCGAGCGCACTGGCAGAGCGCATGAAAAACGCGATGAATAACCGACCCGCTCAGGAGCCAGTGGATCGCCGCGGTGAAATCATTCCAGGGAAGCGATACCGCGACGAACGCGGGCGCATGGTGACTGTTTTACGTGCATCCCAGCTCCGCGTGTCATATCGCCGGGAGGGGCACACCGGCGTTAGTGAAACAGGGCGCCGAGAGTTTGAAATTAAGTTCACTGAGGTGAAGTCGTGAGCGTGAAATTATCTTCCTGGGTGTGGGACGGTTGTGCCGCACAAGGTGTCAAGGGCATAAAACTGCTGGTTATGGCTCGCCTGGCCGATTTTAGCTCGGATGAGGGTGTGTGCTGGCCGTCTGTTGCCACCATTTCCCGCCAGCTTGGGGCCGGGCGAAGTACTGTGATAACTGCGATAACCCAGCTTGAGGCAGACGGATGGTTAACCCGTACCGAACGTCGAAACGGCCAGCGCAGCGGCACTAATTTATACACGCTGAATGCTGAAAAATTACGCACGGCGGCAGCATATTTTCAGAGTTCAGATTCTGAACGTTCAAAATCTGAACACCAATTAAACAAGGGGTTAGCCAACCCTGATGATTCAGATTCTGAACATTCAGGTTCTGAACGTTCAAATCCCGAACGTTCAGAAAACGCGAATAAACAGGGTTCTCAGGGTTCAGAATCTGGACACGATCCGTCAGTAACTACAGATCCATCATTAAAACAGATCTCTTCGTCCGGAAATTCTGACGAATCTCCAGACGGCGAAGATTCAGCCAAAAAAATACCGGCCGCGAAAAAATGGGGCACACCAGAAGATCATCAATGCGCAAGCTGGATATTTTCCAGGATCCGAACTCTGTATGAACAAGCAGCCGAAACCGATGGTGAAGTTGCTCGCCCCAGAGAACCAAACTGGAACGCATGGGCAAACGAGATCCGGCTGATGCGCACTATCGACGGGCGCACACACCGCCAGATTTGCGACATGTTCAGGCGAGTCCAGAGCGACCCGTTCTGGTGCCGAAACGTGCTAAGCCCAGCGAAGTTGCGTGAAAAATGGGATGACCTGGTACTGAAACTGGCACCTGTCGCTCATAGCGGAGTAATGCGCAGTTCCTTTGACGATGAATACTACAAAAACGATAATGAGGTCGCAGCCAGCGCGGGTTTTAGGGTCAGACCTGAATAAAATGAATCAGGAGAATATTTTATTTGAGATAATCAAATTATGATTAAAATTTTAGTGGCAAGAAGGCAGGTAAGCCTGCCTTTCTTACCTGATATAATGGTCTCATACACCATGAGCGTAAACCTGAACATGACATATGCATGAATTAATAAAAATATTTTATGGCGTTTTACAGTAAACCTGACCTTTCTTGATTTCTCCAGGCCAGGATGTCCAGGGTTTATGAACATATTCGGCTACGACACGCTGACATTCCCTCCAGAGGATATCATCTCCATCAGTGCGAACAGTGCTAATACATGCCTGGCTTGGCCATACATCCCGGAGACGTGAATGGGTTACGGAGGTTGCTTCGATAATAGCGACACTCGGGACAATATTGACTTTAGCATTTGGGTCGATAACCCTGATGCTTGTTTCAAGATTTTCCTTGATCGTATTCCATTGTTGAACGGATACTTCATCCTGCATGACACATACCGGATAAGTAGCAACGCTGCTACATCCCACGAGAAATGTGGTTATCATGAGAGTGATGCTGGAATAAGCGTTCATCATTTTTCCAGAAACTCCTGGAGTGACTTCATGGTTTCGGATGCCACGTCGGACTGCAATTCAAGTTTATTAAGTTCCTGCATCGCTATTTCTTCAAAAAACTGAGGTTTAAGATATTCATCCATTTTCATTGAGATTACACTCAGAATATAAATCTGATCTGAGTTGTCGGTAAAACGCAGCGTTGTTCCTGTTGATTCATCGGAAACGGAAGATGAATTGGTTGAACTGTTTGCCCCTGCACCTACTGACCAGGGCCCAAAACTAAATCCTGCGTTACCAGAAGCTTTACGCCAGTCTTGAAATGAATCATACGCTTCGCTTGTCGTTTCAATTTCAATAGTCAAGCCTCTACCGATAACAGCGCTGACTGGTATAAGATTCAACGTACCCCTGGGACCCCAGAACTCTTCCTTATCGACATAATCCGTATACGTTAACAGGCCTTCGTCATACCATGCCCCACGCTGTATTTGAACCGGAATCATGCGTTTGAAAATGAATCTTAATTTTTGCGTTCCCTTTCTTAAATGATCTTCTACATGCCCACCGCTTGCACTTCCGCCACAACTGAAAAAACCATATGAGAAAGAACCACCAGCGGACCAGGAGGAGTCATAATGCTCAGAATGGAATGAACTTGATGTGATTTCTATAGTTTGTGGGGCATCCTTATTGAAGAAATCTTCCCATTTCATTCCGGGTTCAAGATTGGTTCTTAAAAAAGGTGTCCATGTATCAGGTAAGGCTAAGTCATCTTCAGACAAAGGGAGGTTTATAATTTCTCTGGCATTCATTTCACAATTGAATAGCGCGGTTGTAACTCTGGTCAAAGCCGGGTAAGCGGATTGTTTTGATTGTAGCGCTCCATACTTAGCCATCGTGTCTTTTTGAAGCAATGTTTTTTTTGGTGTGAAACCTTCAGGACAATAATTGGCATCCCATGTTTGCCTCGAAAGCCCGGGGTTGTTTCTTTTTTCCAATGCCCAGTCAGCATTCGCATCTCTGACGAAAATATTTAAGGCGCTTTGTGCTTTTGTATATATTTTTTGAAGCCTTTCAATCTCATCATAATCAACAGGGGCACTCATTCGTTTTGTCATTTCGACAAGCAGTGTTTGAAGGTATTGAATATATCCCTTCTGGACTGATTTGTTACTCTGCGTATATGCGGTCTGGTTTAAATTATGATACGCAGGTTGGTTATCACCCAAAAGCAATTTTCGGGTTAAGGCGAGTGCGGGATTGATACCAGTTATTGTAAGTGGCCTGAAGATAGTGGGAGACTGAACAATAAGTGGCGTACCAGGGGAGCCTGACATTTGTTCAAATTGCTTTGTCAGTGCGGACCATGCAGAGTCACTGGTTTCAAAAATAGACATAGCATACCTCCGAAATTACATGTGGAAATTCCTGGCTGAATGGATGAGCTTTACTACGTATACACATGACAAAGGATAACTGCTAAAAAAATAACCTCTCTAACAGGAAAGTAGTATTTTTTTGACGGAATCTATAGGGTAATAACGCTTAGTAATTACGCGTTCAACCATTTTGTATTTGAAGTGAAGATTACATTTGTTGATGGTTCAGGAGGTGAAGATAACGTTCTGCTAAGGGACACATGGCGCATTTCCATGGCTGCATACCATACACTGATTGCTGGCCGGTTATCTGAGAGATTGTAACTGATTCCTGCGCCTTGATAGCCGATCGGTTAGACAGAACAATTTCTGCAAATTGCTCTGTCTAACCTATAAAACGTCTGGTTAGCGGAGCCTTTGATGAATCAGTGTGCAGGGAATAAAGGACCGCTCCCGTAAGGGGAAGACCAACTTAGGGATATACCCATGAAACTAAATGAATTTGTCGCCGGATTAACTGAAGATGGTTTGCTTGTTTTATGTCTGTCTGATGGCGAAATAACCGACTATTTGGTAACCAGTACTACTTTGCACACACTGATACGCCGGGAAGGCAACACACTATCGGCCCGGGCTCTTACTGCGGATGAGAGGATAATCAACATAAACTCCCTCCAGGAAGTACTCAAGGTTCTCAAGCCGTAAGGGTTGATTTATAATAATCAAACGGGCTGAACACCCACTGATTACTGCGCCAACCTGAGGAATCAAAATGGCGCAGAGCATTACCCCAAATCACCTTCACCGCACGATTACGCGTGGTGTTTCTGCTCGTGCTGGTGGTCCAGCATGAAGAAAGCAGATAGCCTCCATCTTTCGCGTGTGGCCGCAATGGGCTGCATCGTGTGCAGAAATCAGAACCTGGGCGAAACGCCTGCGGAAATCCACCACATCCGAACCGGGCAGGGCGCAAGCCAGCGCGCTGACCATCGAAAATCAATTCCCCTGTGCCATATGCATCATCGCAACGGCGGTTATGGTGTGGCCATTCATGCTGGCCGCAAGCAATGGGAGAGAAACTTCGGTACCGAGTTGCAGCTGCTGGAGCAAGTCCAGTTAGAGCTGGGGGTGTTCTATGCCTAAATACATCATCACCCCTGTCGGAAAACCCCGCATGACACGCCGTGATAAATGGAAACAGCGGCCACCTGTGATGCGCTATCGCATGTTTTGCAATGAAGCACGTCTGCATGGCATCCGGGTGCCGGAGAACGGCTCTCATATTACGTTCGTTTTGCCGATGCCACAGAGCTGGAGTAAGAAAAAACGCGCTGCGATGGACGGCCAGCCACACATGGTAAAGCCAGACCTGGACAATCTCACTAAATCGCTACTGGATGCCTTATTTGAGGATGATTCCCACATTTGGGACGCCCGGACATCAAAAGTATGGGGCGAAACCGGAATGATAATTATCGAGGATATTAGATGAAACTATCGGTACCACTTAACAATTTTTATCCAAAGGACAGGTACATTATTTACATCATGGAGGTAGACGGGAATGCGTGATATCAAGATTGTACTTCAACTCTGGGGGGGATGGGCTGCGAGCGATAGCTCTGGTGTCGATTACTCAAGCATAGCAGCTGGCTTTAAAGGGCTTATTACTGAAACTTGCAAATCTCGACCCTCATGTTCTGATAATGATGCCCTGATTATTGAAGGCTGCCTGGCGCGGCTAAAAAAGAAAAAACCATATGAGTATTCTTTACTAGTAACTCATTACTTGTACGGCATTTCTAAGCGAAAAATAGCGAAAGCACGCAAGAAGGATGAGAAGCTTGTTCGCATTGAAATTCAAATGGCTGAGGGTTTTATAGATGGATGCTTAAGTATGATTGATGTTAAATTAGACATGGAAATATAATGAACAGCAGACCCTAACAAAATGATTTTAGTTTACGGTCTGCTAAGTAACACATTATTTTTTGTTTAATTCAAAAGCTTTGAGAAAGCTATTTGAAAAGTTTGAAAGTTTATTAACCTCTAATTTCGCCATTTCTATTTCAGCCGTCGTTTGACCTTTCTCAAGCAGGCAGTTCCTCTCTGTTTGAGCTAAGTTATTAACGACATTTGATATTACATTTGTGTCAGATATTTTTTCTGCGCATTTTATGGCTGCAAATTTAATCTCAATGTTTGTCATTTCATTTTGGAAATACTTGATTTCAGATAGGCTTGATTTATATAGTTTAAGAAAGAAATAAGCAAACACTTCAATCAGAACAACTAATGACAATCTCGGTATAAACCCTACGATAAATTCGAATTTATCCTGTGGAACGTCATTCGCAGTAATTACAAAATAACCTAAAAAAAACAACCCAATCACAGTCGTGAATATGCCTAAAGTAAGGTTAAGGTTTCCTCTTCGGGTCAGTGACTCTGTTTCTTTTTTTAGTCTGTCTAGAGTTTTGAAAAGTAATTCATTTAATTCATTTCTTTCTTTGTTGGCGTTGAATTTATTTTGTATACCTTCCAATATTTCAACCGCAACGCCTTCGGAAGCGTTTTTTAACAACTGTTCTCTTAAGGAGTTAATTAACTGTTCTTTTTCTTCTAAAGTAATGGCATTGTTAATAGATGGGTTTTTATTATCTTCTAGATTAAGCTTACTGATTTCTGATTCTATGCTATTTATTTTTTCCAATATGTATTCATGATATACATTATATGAGGAGTCGCTATTATATTTTTCGCTTGAGTTCAAGAAATCAACTGGGCTGAATTTTTTAAAGCCTGTTTGTAAATAAGCCATCACTATCGATACTGCTGACATTATCAGTAGAACTGCTCCAATAAATGTAATTATTTTTTCTTTTAAAGAATCATACCCAGCTAAATGGCTAGCATTGATTAACAATATCATTCCTAAAGTAAAGGGTACGAGAACCGATACAATTCTTCGTCTTTGTAACTTATCATATTGCAATTTTAAGGCTTTCAGTTTATCTGAATAATAATCTTCTTCGTTCATCTAAAATCTCTTTGCTGGAAGTAGTTGGTTAACATGGTAAATTACAATAATTTTTCAGAGAAATCACTAACGCGGTCCGCAAAAAAAGAAGTATTGTGATAAGAGTGGTTTCTATGCTACGGACCTAAAGCTTAACTCAACCTCGCCTAGTGGGATTTTGTCATTATAAGAGGCTGCCTACGGCGGCCTGACTTTTAACACCTCGTTCTGAGAGGAAGGAACCATGTCAATTAACAGGGGGCTAAATGTCCGATCCAATTTCTGGTCCTGGGTTGGCCGGTGGCGTCCTAACGGGAGCCAGTATATATGGAATGCTTACAGGCACAGATTACGGTGTGGTATTTGGCGCATTTGCAGGAGCCGTATTCTACATTGCCACAGCTGCTGATCTGACTGCAACTCGCAGACTGGCATATTTCATAGTGTCGTATATCGCCGGGATCTTATGTTCCGGGCTGGTAGGCTCAAAATTATCTGCCTGGACTGGATATAATGATAAACCGCTGGATGCCATCGGTGCCGTAATCATTTCTGCATTAGCCGTCAAAATCTTGACGTTCCTGAACAACCAGGATGTCGGTTCGCTGGTGGCGCTGATAACGCGCCGGGGAGATTCAGGTGGTACTAAATGACCCAACTGCAACATTAAACGCTCTGCTCTGCGCCGGAGTGGTGGTTACCCTGATGTTTTATCGTCGAGGTGATTCCGGGCACCGGCCGTGGGTTTCGCGTTTAGCCTGGCTGATTACTGTCACATACAGCGCTGTACCCTTGGCTTACCTGTGCGGGATTTATCCTCATTCTTCATGGGCCACTATTGGGGTCAATATGATACTTCTTTCCGTGCTGGTGGCCGTCAGAGGCAACATTGCTCGCCTGGTTGATCATCTGAGGCACTAATGAACCAATCACAATTTCAAAAGGCGGCTGGGCTAAGCGCCGGGTTAGCTGCGCGCTGGTTTCACCACATCGATGCTGCGATGAAGGAATTCGGCATAACAGTGCCACTCGATCAGGCCATGTTCATTGCACAGATGGGGCATGAATCCGGCGGGTTCACCCGGTTGGTGGAAAACTTGAACTATGCGGCGGAAAACCTTGTGCCTACTTTCGGCAGCCACCGCATTACCCGCCAGCAGGCTGCCGCACTCGGCAGAACGGCAACGCAACCGGCAAATCAAAAAGCTATAGCCAATCTGGTTTATGGCGGTGAGTGGGGCAAAAAGAACCTGGGCAACCAGGTTGCTGGTGATGGCTGGAAATATCGCGGCCGAGGCCTTAAGCAAATCACCGGGCTTAGCAACTATCGCAACTGCGGCCAGACTCTCAAACTGGATCTGGTTTCGTATCCCGAACTACTGGAACGAGATGAATACGCTGCGCGCTCCGCCGCATGGTTCTACGTCTCGCACGGATGCCTGCTCCATTCAGGCGATGTGGAGCGCGTCACGCTGCTTATCAATGGCGGCCGTAACGGTCTGGATAAACGCCGTGCGCTGTTTAACCTAGCAAAATCAGTGCTGTTGTGAGGTCACAATGGGGTTTGAAACTTTAATTGGTATTGCTGCAGCTGTCATTGCCGCCATCGCTGGCGCTTTCGGCCTGGGCCATATTCGCGGCACAAGCAAAGCTGAAGCGAAAGCAGATCAGCAGCGCACTGAAGATAACGCAGCGGCAACGGTCGCAGCAGCAGATCGCCGGGTAGAGACAACGAAAGAGGCCAGCAATGTACAGCAAAGTGTTAACCATATGTCTGGCGACGATGTTGATCGCGAGCTGCGGGATAACTGGACCCGTAAAGGTTGAGGTAGTGGACACGGCTTGCGACTGGGTTAAACCCATCTACGGCATGGCTCAAGATTGGGATGTGCTGGATAAGCAGACGAAGAAAGACATCTTGGCGCATAACAAAGCGTGGAAAATAAATTGTGAACGGTGATAAAAGGGAAGAAAGAAAGATTATTTCAAAACTAAGCCGGTGAGGTATGATTGCCAAGATTCTTTTCAAAGTAATCTCGGAGATAACATGAACCTTTGGGGCAAGGCAAAAGAACTTAACACAGCATATGCAGTTGGAGAAAAGCTGTATAAATTTGCAGTATTTATGCTAGTGTTTTCAGGCGGTTCTTTAGCAGGGTTGCTGGCTAGTTTTGATCCTTTTTTTAAAAATATGACTTTTTTTAGGTATTTTTTATTAATTATTCTTTTTGTTTTTTTGATATCCGTCATATTTTATTTTATCAACTCCTCCGCAGCAAGTTCTGCCAAGAAAAAATATTTTAACTCATTAGCAATTACTAACAGTAATGTAAATCCATTAAGTGAGACCTTCAATGACTTAATGATTAACTTAGAGGATCTGCGCTTACCGATGAGCGAGGTTCATAAAAATAAACGTTTCAAACGTTGTCACTTGGTAGGTCCAATGACTGTTGCATTAATTAGTGGAAATCTTTCCAACTCCAATCTTAATTTCTGCGAAGAAATAATAGCCTTGCCTGAGGAAGGGTATCTTTACTTACCTGGTGTAATAAAATTTTTAGATTGTACTTTTCTTGAATGTACTTTTGTTCAAGTTACTATTATGACTACTAATGGGACAGCGAAAGCAATAAAGGATATGAATCCAAATCAGAAAGTAATAGGTTTGTAAAAAAATAATTCTTCTATTTTTTAGTATTTTTGCAAATAAGCGGTTCATTGCAAATTAATTGTAGTTTTATCAAGCCCTCTATCAAATGGCCTCCCTGGAGGCCATGAAGAGAGTTATACCTACAATCTGGTGAAGTAACAATTATACCCAACAGATGATAAAGCAATGTTTAAGATCTCTTAGAGTTTTTAATAATTGCCAACGTATCTATGAATTTGGCGTGGGTGTCGATGGCTCTCAACGGCAGCATGCTCTGGGCCCGCCTAAGAAACTAATAGCTACGCTGCAATACACCAGCCCATCGGACGCGCACTTCAAAGAAAGGTTTCAGCTGCAAGCTTGGGCATACCGTTAAACTTTGATGGCTTTGCCGTACGACAAGCTCACGCCTAAAAGGACAATCAAATGCAGGTAGCTATTAATAGTGTCCCATATGCACCCGCCTGCGCAATTTCATCGCGGATCGGCATTGCAACAACGACACACCAACTCGCCGACGTTCTGAAACGAGCGCTGGAAAGCACCTGAGGCACCTGTCAGTCGGCGCGCTGGAATGATTGTTCATTTTGAGATAATGAGCCCCGATTAGGCTGGGGCTCATTAAAAATGAATCACCTTCCGCTAAGCACTGGTTGGGCTAGTTGCTGAGCTTTGTATTGTGGTGATATAGCAAAAAGGAATACAGCTAAGCCATCGACATTACCGTTAGGGTAATAGGTCGGTCCGTTTAAAGCTGATTGGAAAAGGCTAATCCGGTTTTTATAAGCGGATGAGGCATAGTACTCTTGAGCCTCTTTAAGAAGCTCATCGTCATTCTCTTCTAAGGCGCTGTTAAGCAAAGTCCAGCCGTTGTTGTTCAACAAGCTAGCATAACGTTCAGCAGTGGCCATAACAGCAGATGGAGAGACGGACAAATTAGCGCAATAGGCTAAAAATACTTCCATTGACAAGGGGCTCTTACCCGTTTCAATTTTTGCTAAAGCACTAGGAGTTTTATTGATTCTTTCGGCGAGTTGTGCTTGATGCATACTCTTTTCAAGTCGGATCTCTTTGATAATCAGTAATAGTACACTCGTGAAATTTGTTAATCTTCTTGAGGATTCATTCATGACAGCTCCCGATATATGTTAAGTTAAATCACAAGACATGTCCTTTCGGGAAGTTGTGCGTCCCAGCAAGACATTGTGATTGTATTTATACAACACAATGTCTTGCTGGGCAATATCATTTCCTAAAATCTCGTTGTCATTTATTATAAAGTGGTCGTGCTTTAAATAGATGGCTGGTGTTTTTTGAATAAAAATCATTCGGTTATGTTGTTTCTTTTGATTTTGCTTTCTAAATTTTTTCAATGGGTCCTCCGCGAAACTGATCAGCCACGGGGCGGCGCGCTCGCGGGAAACGGCTAGTTTTTCGGATCCAGGGTCATCATCATCATGTGCGCAGGTCTCTGATTTAATTAGGGGCCATTTTCTCAAGATGTCGAATCGTTTAAAAAGTGTTCACCATCATGGACCAGGAAATTGCCACTTTAAAACTCAATATCAACCAGCTGGCAGGGATAACCGGCGTACACCGTCAGACGGTTGCCGCGAGACTGAAAAATGTCGAACCTGCTCCTGGCAGCAACAGCAAATTAAAGCTTTATCTGGTGACTGACATTCTTACCGAACTGATGATTCCCACGGTTTCGGCAAATATCGACGATATGCCCCCCTCTGACAGGCTGTCCCACTGGAAAGCAGAGAACGAGAGGCTGAAGTTCGAACAGGATACGGGGCAGTTAATACCTGCAGATGAAGTGGCGCGAGAATTCTCATTGATGGCGAAAGCCGTCGTCATGGTACTTGAAACCCTTCCGGATGTACTTGAGCGCGACTGTGCATTAACGCCTGCTGCGGTTTCTCGCGTGCAAAGCGTTATCGATGATCTGCGTGACCAGATGGCCGAGAGGGTGCAGGACGCTGAAACAGAGGAGGAAGAGCCAGAGGAGGACTGATGGCAAAGCGGGCATCCGCCAGGGGCATCCGCCGCGATGTTTCCGGTATTTTACGTGCCCCGCGTCGTATGCCGGTGGCCGATGCGGTCAGTAATTATATGCGCGTGCCTATGGGGGCGGGAAACTCCGTTCCATGGGATCCGGATCTGGCCCCCTATGTTATTGAGCCAATGAACTGCCTGGCATCGCGTGAATATGACGCAGTGGTGTTTGTTGGCCCGGCGCGAACGGGTAAAACAATCGGACTTATTGACGGCTGGATTGTCTATAACATCGTCTGCGATCCGGCAGATATGCTTGTGATTCAGGTATCAGAGGAAAAGGCGCGCGAGCATTCAAAAAAACGTCTGGACCGAACTTTTCGCTGTAGCCCTGAAGTGAAAACCCGTCTGAGCCCAAGGCGTAACGATAATAACGTTTACGATCGTACTTTCCGCGCCGGTAACTATCTGAAACTGGGCTGGCCATCCGTCAACATCATGTCGTCCTCTGACTATAAAAGTGTGGCGCTGACGGATTACGACCGCTTTCCGGAAGATATCGACGGAGAAGGCGACGCTTTTTCACTGGCATCGAAGCGTACCACGACATTCATGTCCTCCGGGATGACGCTGGTTGAGAGCTCGCCCGGGAGGGATATCAGAGACACAAAATGGCGGCGTTCCACGCCCCATGAAGCACCTCCAACTACCGGAATATTATCACTCTATAACCGTGGCGACCGTCGCCGTCTTTACTGGCCATGCCCGCATTGCGGCGAATATTTCCAGCCGGAAATGGACAATATGACCGGGTATCGCGACAGCAGCGATCCTGTGCTTGCCAGCGAAGCGGCGTTTCTTCAATGCCCGGCCTGTAAGGGCAGGATCACACCGGATATGAAGCGTGTGCTTAACATGAAATGTGTGTGGCTCCGCGACGGGCAGAGTATCGACAGTAAAGGGCAGGTAAGCGGTGATGGCCGACGTTCCCGTATTGCCTCCTTCTGGATGGAAGGTCCGGCTGCGGCATACCAGACCTGGTCGCAGCTTATCTATAAATTCCTGACCGCCGAGCAGGAATATGAATCCACCCGCAGTGAAGAAACCCTGAAGACGGTTATCAACACCGATTTCGGCAGGCCCTATTTGCCTCGGGCCAGCATGGAGCAGCGCAAAAGTGAATTGCTCGAGCAGCGTGCCGAAGATGTCCCTAAACGTTCGGTACCGGATGGCGTGCAGTTTCTCACCGCGACCGTTGACGTACAGGCCGGGCGCAACCGGCGCTTTGTTGTGCAGATTACGGGTTATGGAAGTATGGGTGAGCGCTGGATAGTTGACCGTTACAACATCCGGCATTCGCTGCGCTGCGACGGCAACGGGGAGAGCATTCAGGTGGACCCGGCGAGCTATCCGGAGGACTGGGATCTTTTACTCACCGACGTCTTTGATAAAACGTGGCCGCTCGCGTCTGACCCGTCAAAGGGCATGCGGCTTATGTCGATGGCTGTGGACTCCGGGGGCGAGGACGGCGTGACGGATAATGCCTACAAGTTCTGGCGAAGATGTCGCCGCGAGGGGCTGGGTAAGCGTATCTATCTCTTCAAGGGTGACAGCGTCAGGCGTAGCAAACTTATCCAGCGAACATTTCCTGATAATACAGGCAGATCAACGCGTCGCGCACAGGCGACGGGGGATGTGCCTCTTTATCTTCTCCAGACCGATGCCCTCAAAGACCGGGTGAATAATGCGCTGTGGCGGGATTCACCTGGCCCTGGCTATGTGCATTTTCCCGCCTGGCTGGGCAGCTGGTTCTATGACGAACTGACGTATGAGGAACGCTCGAATGAAGGGAAGTGGAGTAAGCCCGGGCGGGGCGCAAACGAAGCATTCGACCTGCTCGTTTATGCCGACGCGCTCGCCATCCTTAGTGGTTACGAAAAAATCAAATGGCCGTCAGCTCCTGAGTGGGCACGGCGGGAAACGTGGATCGAGGTCACGCAGACGGAAACTGGCGAAATGCCATCCCCGTCGCCTGCGCCGAAATCAAAATCAAAACCAAAACGCGAGAAGCCCGTAACCGAGCAGGCTAATCCGTGGTCTTCGTCAGGAGGTTGGGTGTGAATCCAGCAGATATTCAAAACATGATCGACCGCTACGCCGCAGCCGAGCTGTCTGTTCTGGAGGGTAAATCAATCACTTTCAACGGGCAGCAGATGACGCTCGAAAACCTGTCGGAAATCAGAAAAGGCCGTCAGGAATGGGAGCGCCGACTGGCAACGCTCATTAATAAACGCCGCGGGCGACCCGGCTACAGGCTGGCGAGGTTTGGATGAGTTTTTTAGATGATGCGATTGGCGTGTTTTCGCCAGGCTGGAAAGCCTCACGCCTGCGTGCCCGTGCGGTAATTAAGGCGTATGAGGCGGTTAAGCAAACGCGTACCCACAAAGCCCAGAAAGAAAATCGCTCTGCCGATCAGCTCAGCCAGATGGGGGCGGTTTCACTGAGGCAGCAGGCGCGCTGGCTGGACAACAACCATGATCTGGTGATCGGCGTTTTCGACAAGCTGGAAGAAAGGGTGGTGGGTGCGAAGGGCATCATAGTTGAACCGCATCCGATGCTGAGTAACGGGAAGATCGCTAAAAAGCTGGCCACTGATATCCGCAGAAAGTGGGGCGAATGGTCCGTAAGACCCGATGTCACAACCCAGTTTACCCGCCCCATGCTGGAGCGGCTGATGCTGCGAACGTGGCTCCGGGACGGTGAGGTATTTGCTCAGCTGGTTCGCGGTACCGGAAATGGTCTTCAGCCCGTTGCTGGCGTGCCGTTCTGGCTGGAAGCGCTGGAGCCGGACTTCGTGCCAATGAACAGCGATGCCGCCACCCAGCTCAATCAGGGTGTTTTTGTCGATAACTGGGGGCGGCCTAAAAAATATCAGGTCTATAAAAGCCTGCCGGTGTCCGGGCGTCAGTTCGATACCAAAGAGATAGATGCAGAGAACATGCTTCATCTCAAATTCACCCGGCGCCTGCACCAGACCCGTGGAACGTCTCTTTTGTCAGGTGTCCTGATGCGGCTGAGTGCGCTGAAAGAGTACGAGGACTCTGAGCTGACTGCAGCAAGAATTGCTGCTGCACTCGGCATGTATATCAAAAAAGGCGACGGACAGAGCTTCGAGTCTGATTCCAGCAGCGATGACCGCGAGCTGATGATTCAGCCCGGGATGCTCTATGACGAGCTGCAGGCCGGGGAAGAAATCGGGATGATTAAATCCGATCGCCCGAACCCTAACCTCGAGTCGTTTCGTAACGGACAGCTGCGTGCTGTATCCGCCGGCAGTCGCCTCAGTTTTTCCAGCACATCCAGAAACTACAACGGCACGTACAGTGCCCAGCGGCAGGAGCTTGTCGAGTCAACCGACGGATATCTGATTCTTCAGGACTGGTTCATCGGTTCAGTGACCCGGCCCATGTACCGGGCCTGGCTGAAGATGGCTATTGCTGCCGGAGAAATCAAGCTGCCGAGAGGCATCGATATGGACTCGCTGTATAACGCGGTTTATTCGGGGCCCGTTATGCCGTGGATTGACCCCGTTAAAGAAGCGAATGCCTGGAAAACGCAGATCCGCGGCGGTGCTGCTACTGAATCCGACTGGATACGTGCCAGCGGTCGCAACCCGGATGATGTTAAGTCACGCCGTAAAGCGGAGGTTGACGAGAACCGTGAACAGGGCCTGGTGTTTGACACAGACCCCGCCAATGATAAAGGAGGCACCAGTGCCGAAGCCAAAGAACCGGGCGCGCCACCGTCCGAAAGCCAGCGTAAAAAGTAATTCGTGGTTCCGCATGCAGGCCAGCAATAACAGCGAGGCCGACATTTTTATTTATGACGAAATCGGGTACTGGGGCGTAACGGCGAAACAGTTCGTCAATGATCTCCGGGCACTTGGGGACGTCACCCACATCAACCTTTATATCAACTCACCCGGTGGTGATGTCTTCGACGGCATTGCTATCTATAACGCGCTTAAGCACCACGGCGCGGCGATTACCGTTCATATCGACGGTCTGGCCGCTTCCATGGCGTCGGTGATCGCTATGGTAGGCAATCCGGTCATCATGCCTGAAAACACGATGATGATGATCCATAAGCCATGGGGGTTTGCTGGTGGTGACGCGAGCGATATGCGCGACTATGCGGATCTGCTCGACAAGGTTGAATCCGTGCTTATCCCGGCTTATGCGCAGAAAACCGGAAAATCTACAGAAGAAATTGCGGCAATGCTGGAGGACGAAACCTGGATGAACGGCAACGAGTGCCTTGAACTGGGTTTTGCCGACCAGGTGACACCATCCCTTCAGGCTATGGCCTGTATTCATTCAAAACGTATTGAGGAATTTGAAAAAATGCCAAAAAGCATTCGCAACATGATCACCCCGCCGCGCAACACTACCCAGCGTGACCCGGTTATTACCCAGCCTCCGGCACCGCAGGCAAAAACAGACCCGGCACCGGATGAAAATGCGATCCGCGCGCAGGTAATGGCTGAGCAGAAAGCCCGCGTTAACGCTATCGGCGATCTTTTTGCCATGTTCGGCAATAAACATATGGAACTGCAGAATCAGTGTGTGGCCGACCCTGATTGTTCCGTCGAAAAGGCGAAAGATTTGCTGCTGGCAGAACTCGGTAAAACGGCCACGCCATCCAATAAAACCACCCAGCCGCATATTCATGCGGGCAACGGTAACTTCGTCGCGGATGGTATTCGCCAGGCACTGATGGCGCGTGCCGGGTTCGAAGGTCAGGAGCGGGATAACGTTTATAACGGTATGACGCTGCGCGAGTATGCGCGTATGGCCCTGACAGAAAAAGGCATCGGTGTGGCCAGCTACAATCCGATGCAGATGGTTGGCCTGGCGCTGACCCACAGCACCTCTGACTTTGGCAACATTCTGCTCGATGTTGCGAACAAAGCGCTGATTCAGGGCTGGGACGAGGCGCAGGAAACCTTCGAGCAGTGGACCAAAAAAGGCCAGCTGTCAGACTTCAAAACGGCGCATCGTGTCGGCATGGGTGGTTTCCCTTCTTTGCGACAGGTTCGTGAAGGGGCGGAGTACAAGTACATCACTACCACTGACAAAGGCGAAACTATCGCGCTTGCCACTTACGGTGAAATCTTCTCTGTAACCCGCCAGGCGATCATCAACGACGATCTTAACCAGCTCACCGACGTACCGATGAAGATGGGGCGCGCGGCGAAAGCAACGATTGGCGATCTGGTCTACGCCATCCTGACCAAAAACCCGAAACTCTCCGACGGCAAGGCGCTGTTCCATGCCGATCACAAGAACCTGAGTTCGGGCGCAATTTCCGTGGCCAGCCTGGATGAATCGCGCAAGCTGATGCGTCTGCAGAAAGAAGGGGAGCGTACCCTGAATATTCGTCCGGCCTACATGCTGGTTCCCGTCAGCCTGGAAACCCTGGCGAATCAGACTATCAAGTCGGCCAGTGTTAAAGGTGCAGATATCAATGCCGGGATCGTTAACCCTATCCAGAACTTTGCAGAAGTCATTGCAGAACCACGTCTGGATGAGGCTGATGCGAAAGCCTGGTATCTGGCTGCCGCGAAGGGCACCGACACCATTGAGGTTGCGTATCTCAACGGCGTCGATACCCCTTACATCGATCAGCAGGAAGGCTTCACCACTGATGGTATCGCCACGAAAGTACGTATCGATGCAGGTGTGGCACCGCTGGACTATCGCGGCATGACCAAATCCACTGGTCAGTAAAAAACAGTCCTGACAAACAGATGCCCGTAAGGGCTTTTTTTATACCTGAAACCAGCCCCGCAAGGGGCTGAATGGAGAAATTTATGGCTAAGAACTATGCGCAGGACGGGAAAACGATCCCTCTGGTAAACAGTGGTACAACCGACATTCAGAGCGGCGACCCGGTTGTTGTTGGCAAACTTATCGCTGTGGCGATTACGGATATTCCTGTCGGCGATACCGGGGACGGCATTACTGAAGGGGTATTCCTCCTGCCAAAAGTCCCCGCTGATGCAGTTACTGCCGGGGCGCAGGTGTATCTCAAGGGCGGCAAAATTCAGATCGAAGAAACGGATGCCGTTGCCGCAGGTATCGCCTGGGAAGATGCAGGGGCAAGCACCACCGTCGTTGAAGTTAAGATCAATGCCTAATCCCTTTGACCGGATGGCGGCACGCATGGACGCGGCCACCATAAAAAAGATGGGAAAGACAGCGATCATCAAAGGCAGCAGTTATGACGTTGTTCCCGCTGAGCAGCTCGAGGAAATGGGACCGTTGACGGGGACAGGTACGACGCTGGTGGTTTTCTCTGAGCTTTACCAGCCGCGGCGAAACGACAGTGTCGACTACGACGGTAAGAACCTGACCGTTACCCGCTTTGACATGTTCAATGGAAAACCCCGCATCCATCTCGAATGAGGAGGTGCTATGTCTGTAAAAGGACTGGAAAGGGCTATTCAGAACCTGAACAGCCTCAGCCGCTTAATCGTTCCTGAGGCAACGGCAAAAGCACTTAACCGGGTTGCCAGCAGAACGATAAGCCAGGGCAGCAAAGCTGTAGCGAAAGAAACAAAAGTTGATGATAACCGGAAAACGGGGCTTCCGGTTCGTCTTGTCCGGCAGCGTTCCCGTTTACGCAAAGCGCGTCACGACCGTCCGGTTGCATCGATAAAAATCAACCGCGGTAATCTTCCTGCAATAAAGCTCGGCACGGCACGCGTCAGGCTGTCGCGTAAAAAAGGTGCCAGAAATGGAGCGGGCAGTGTCCTTAAGATCGGACCCTATACCTTTCGCAACGCGTTCATTCAACAGCTGGCGAACGGACGCTGGCAGGTCATGCGGCGCGTAGGTCAGGCCCGTTACCCGATTGATGTGGTCAAAGTTCCTCTGGAGACACCGCTCACAGTGGCTTTCACCTCTATTTCAAAGCGCCTTATTGAAAGCGACATGCCAAAAGAACTGTCCGCGGCCCTGAAAAACCAACTGAGGATCCACCTGAAGCGATGAACCGACACAGCGCAATTCGTGCAGCCATTCTGGCAAAAATGAAAGCAGACATCACCGACCCCGTCACCTGGTTTGACGGACGTCCTGTTTTTCTTGAAGAGCAGGATCTTCCTGCCGTTGCTGTTTACCTCTCTGATGCGGAGTACACCGGCGATTCGCTCGATGAGGATTCGTGGCAGGCGGTTGTCCACATCGAGGTATTTCTCAAGGCCTCCAGCCCTGATACCGCGCTGGATTCCTGGATGGAAGAGAAAGTGTATCCGGCAATGGCCTTCATCCCGGGACTGAATGATTTAGTCGAGACGTTCACCCCGCAGGGTTACGACTACCAGCGGGATGATGAAATGGCCACGTGGGGTTCAGTCGATTTCACGTATGTAATCACCTATTCAATTTAAGAGGTACTTATGCCTACTCCAAACCCGCTGGCTCCCGTGAAAGGCGCCGGTACCACGCTTTGGCTGTACACCGGAACGGGCAATGCTTTTGCAAACCCGCTCTCGGATATTGACTGGAATCGCCTGGCAAAAATCAAAGAGCTGACGCCGGGCGAAATGACCGCCGAATCTTATGACGACACCTACCTCGACGACGAGGACGCCGACTGGAACGCGACCGCCCAGGGGGCAAAATCTGCTGGCGACACCTCGTTTACCCTCGCCTGGAAACCGGGCGAAGAAGGGCAAAAAGACCTGGTCGCATGGTTTATTGACGGCTCAGTGCGCTATTACAAAATCAAATACCCGAACGGTACCGTAGACGTTTTCCGCGGCTGGTGCAGCAGCCTGGGTAAAGCCATTCCGGCAAAAGAGGTCATTACCCGTACAGCGAAAATCACCAATACCGGCAAGCCGGAGCTGGCTGAAGAAAGCGGGACCCCGAATATCCCCGTGACCGGCGTTACGCTCGATAAAGCCACGGCAAGCGTGGCCGTCGGCGCAACCACAACGCTTAATGTGACGGTTAACCCTGCCAGCGCCTCAGATACCTCGTTCCGCGTGGCAACCTCTGACGGGGCAAAAGCAACGGTCACCGTTAGCGGCAATGCGATCACCGTCACCGGCGTGGCGGCGGGCACTGCTGACATTATTGTTATGACCAGCGACGGTAATTTCGTTGCGGTCTGCAAAGTCACCGTAACAGCAGCGTAAGGAAGGCCGCATGTTTCTGAAAAAAGAGAAGTTCACCTGGCAAAAAGAATCACTGACCATCTTCGAGCTGTCGGCGCTTCAGCGTATTGAGTTCCTTACGTTTATGGCCGCAGAGGAAAAGGCCGTGAGCGTTGACAGCGATGGCATCAGCGATCAGGAAATGACGGCCAGGCTGATTGGCTCAAATATTCGCTGCGGTGCGCGTTTGATCGCGATGTCTTTGTGGCATAACGATCCGGCTGGCACGGATGTGGAGACGCTTTATCAGCAGGTGCTTAGCGGCTGGCCGCCGGAGGCGATCGGTAAAGCAGAAATGGAAATAAAGTTGCTCTCCGGCATGCTCGTTCCGGTTGATGATGACAACGCTGCCGATCCGGATGCCTCAGCGGAGGCCGAAAGCGCAGAACCCGTTACGGCGGAAAAGCCCTTGCCAGCGAGCTGAAGTTCGTCCTGAATCTGGCGCGCGAGTTCGGGCGACCCGACTGGCGCGCCATGCTGGCTGGAATGACTTCCAGTGAGCTGGGCGACTGGCACCAGTTCTACCGGGAGCATTATTTTCAGGACGCGCAGCTCGATGCGCATTTCTCAGAGCTGCTTTATTCCATCTCCACTCTTTTCTTCCGCGACCCGGAACTTACCCCCGCTCATTTCAGCCTGCTTTCTCCTTCCGGTATCGTCATCAGCGATGACGAGCCGGATGATGATTCGCTGATGGCCGCAGCTGAGGGGATAACAGGAGGTATCCGATATGGCCCAGCAGATTAGCGATCTGGTCATCAACCTTGACGTCGACAGCGCCACGTTTAGTGAGCAGATTGCCCGCATAAAGGGGCAGCTAACCGGGATGGCTGAGGACTCTGAAAAAGCCCAGACGCGAATGCAGCGTGCAGCGGACCGTCAGAGCGCGGTATTAAAGAGCGTGGGCGACGCTGGCGCGGCGGCTGCCGCAGATATGAAAGCCCGACAGTCTGCTGCAACGGAAGGGCTGACCAAAGACTGGCAGAACGTTTCTAAGTCCGTTGATGAAACTCACCGCCGCGTGACCGAGCTTAATCAGCGTATGCGGGAAAATGACGGACAGGCCGCAGCGCTTGCCCGCCGGCAGGATGAACTGGCGGCATCCTTTTTCCGCCAGATTGACGGCGTTCGCCAGCTCAATGGTGAAACGCAGTCGCTTGCGAACGTGCAGGCGCACTTTCGTGCGGCAAGGGCACAGGGCAATATCACTCAGCAGGATTATCTCGCCCTGATTTCCCGCACCACGGCCAGGCAAAAAGAGCTGCAGATCGTGGAGGAAAAATCGGCCGCCGCGCGTACCCGATTCCTCAGTCAGCTGAAGCAACAGGTCGCAGAGCAAAAACTCTCCGGTACCGAGCTGCTGCGCATGAAGGCGGCGCAGGTTGGTGCAAGCGATGCGGCTGAGGTCTATATCCGCAAGCTCGAGGCTGCCAAAGTGGCCACGCACGGTCTGGGCCTGCAAAGTGCCGCAGCGCGGCAGGAACTGGGGATACTGATCGGCGAAGTTATGCGCGGTAACTTCGGCGCGCTTCG
>Ga0308157_10002774_pt1 | contig 27393 bp, 21 predicted proteins | sample PhyBR1_FD_201035 | JGI IMG/M metagenome (GOLD analysis project Ga0308157, IMG submission 201035) | Phyllosphere microbial communities from UC Gill Tract Community Farm, Albany, California, United States - DLSLB.R1 | ecosystem: Host-associated > Plants > Phyllosphere > Unclassified | place: USA...
ACCCAATAGATTAATATCGATTACCTTTTTAAAAACTTCGATATCGTAATCAATCAAAGGAGCTTGTTTCCCTTCGATCCCCGCATTATTATAAAGTCCGTCTACCTTTCCAAATTTCTGAACCGTTTGATCAACATAATTTTTCACATTTTTTTCAACAGAAAAATCGGCAGTAACCACCAAAAATTCACTATCAGGGTGTTTAGCAGATAATTCGGCTTTTGCTTTTTCCAAAGCTTCCGGATTATAATCTACCAGCGTTACGTGAGCTCCTTTAGAAGCTACAACATCAGCCGCAGCAAATCCCAATCCCATTGCTGCTCCGGTAACAATAATTACCTTTCCTTTTAAATCAGACATAATTTTTGTTTTAAAATTCACTATACAAGTTACAACAATGAACATCGACGAACACTTAATGCAGATTAATTTATGATTATGTTAATAGTGATTAATTTATGGAAACGTACTTTTCTTTTGAAAGATTAAACGAAGTTATTTCCGGAAAATAACGTATATTCGTACCAATGCCTACAACTGTAAAACATATACACACTGCAAAGCACCTATTCATGGTGTGCTTTCTTTTGTTTGCATTAAGTTCCTGCGCGGTAAAAGAGTCGCTTTTAGGATTGGTTCAAACCGATTACGAAAAACCTACCAACAGATCACAGACCACTACCCAAAACGGATTTTGCAGTTATACCCTAGCCACGGGCAAAGAGGCATCGGTTACTGATCATTTGAAAATTAAAAATAGAAAAGAGTCTGATCTTTTTACAGGAAATAATCTGTTAGAAATCAGTTCCAAGAAAACCACGCAATTATATTCCAAAACATTTTCGGGCAACAGTCCGCCAAAATATATTCTATATAAACGTTTAAAACTGCCTATCGTGTAATAACTTTTATTACATCATTAGTTTTTACGTTTAATTAAAATATATTTTATGAAATATCATACAGAACGTTCGGCTTATTCTGCAGCCGGACTGTTTACCCTGTCGTTACGATGGGTTTTAGGCTGGACCTATTTTTCAGCTTTTTGGAGAAGATTGGTTTTAGACAACAAGCTGATTCCAGAAGAAGCCGGTTATATAGGCGAAAAGTTCAACCATTTCCTGCCCAATGCACTGGGTATAAAACCAATTATAGAATACTTAGTTTCAAACCCCGACGCCTTACAAACCTCTATGATCGTGTTTACAATTGTAGAAGCCATTGTAGGTTTATTCATAATTCTGGGACTTTTTACCCGACTGATGAGCATTGGTGTATTTTGTCTGGCAATGGGCATTTTACTGGGATCTGGCTGGCTGGGCACGACTTGTTTAGACGAGTGGCAGATCGGCGTATTAGGTGTAGCCGGCGGTTTTACGCTTTTTTTATCGGGAAGTAGCGCTTTTTCGTTAGATCAGTATCTGATCAATAAAAACTATTCTTTTACAGGTACAAAATGGTTTGCTTTTTTAGGATCGGGCATACTGCCGGTAAAACATCTACAATGGGTAGTATTATCGGTATCGATACTTATTTTTAGTCTGACACTTTACACCAACCAGTATTTTCACGGAGGTGTGTTTGGGACACTTCACAACAAATCGGTAAAACCGAAAGTGGAAATATCAAACATTCGTTACACAGATTCGCAACTTACTTTTCAGCTATTTCGAGTAGAAGGTGCCGATGTTTATGGATCTTTTTTAATAGGAATCAGCATTTTAGACGAAAAGGGACAGGTTGTGAAACATATCGATCAGAATGAACTCGCTAAATTTGCTACCGACAATATAAACAATTACTATGTAGCAAAAATAAAACCGGGAACTCATAGCCTGATACTGCCCTTGGGAGCAAAAGCAGATGTAACTATTGAGTTGGGAAACATCCTGCTAAAAGAAAATTATTCTTTAAAACTGACTGACATCAGCGGAATTGAATGGATTGAGAAGATTTGATAGTTTTAGTAAAGCCAATAAGCTGCCGTTTTTATTACAGCAGCTTATTTTTTATCAGATTGAAGTATTAAACAAAGAGCATACTTGTAACTGATTGCTAATATGCTTTAAGCCTTTTTTATGCTACTTACGAATCACAAACATTGTGGATCAGTTAATTAATCGCTCTGTTGGGACTTCGGCCTCGATTGTAGAATCGTTGCACCTCGCCCAGCAATAAATAAATCACCAATAATTTTATAATAGATTTTGATAAGAACCAATAACACTATATCTGCGTGATGTAGTCGATCTTTTTAGGATTTGACACTAAAATTTTGTAACTTTGGTAAAATGCTTCATTGAACATGAGCTTCAAACGAATTATTTAAATCTTTACCTACCTCTACTTTTATCTTAGAGTAAATTACATTCAGGTTTTTATTATTTTATTATCGTCAGTTATATATAATTTCTATCAATAAAATAGAAACATTATAACAAAGTGTTATCAAAAGCCTTTATTAGGAAAAGCTTACTGCAAGCCACCCTATTTTGTATTTTACAAATGTTGAGATTTTTACAAGATAAGTTTTTACTACCCAGACAGCAGTTCACTGATTTGCATGACTATTTACAATTTAAGAATTAATTAAAAACAAATGTTATGACAGACAGAAAAAAAATAAACGACCAGCTACTAGCAGTACTTTTAATATTAATAGGCGGAGTATCGATAGCTATTTACGCCAACAGCTTTTTAGTAAGTTAATATATATTGTGCATTAACTTTATAAAAAAAAAATTAAGCGGGTAGCTAACCCGCTTAAATATTAACAACCGCATGTTTTCTTAAGTAAAAACCTAAGTTAGAAATATAAAACTATTAGAATTATGAAATACGGTTTGTGCATTCCGGTAATAATCAATCAAATTTAATACCACTACATGTTGTAGAATCATAAATCTGTATAACTTTTTATGGAGCTTACAAAACGTTGTTAATTATTAAAGGTTAATTTATGTGGAAACCTAATTTAATAAAATTATATTTTATTTAACATATTAAATAATTATTAAACAATAACACCTAAATGTTATTGCTTTGTTAAACATTGAGATACAAAAAATCAGATAAACTGAAATTTAGATATTTATACGTACATTTACTAAATGAGCATTTATATTAAATATCCCCTTTTTATCGTTGGCTTTGCTATAGCCGCTATTACCGTTTTTATAACCGTGCAAGAGTTTGTAGGTATATACTGCACTGCAAAATCATCTAAAGAAAAAAGTAATTCTTAGGAATTTCAAAAACTTATTTATTTCTGTATTCAGTTGAAGTGTGTATAATTTAGATCTATTTCAACCAAACTTACCAACAGTTAACTACCACCCTATTTACCATTACACGTTTTATTATCATAAAGTACAATAAATTTTAAATTGATTTTATTTTTGATGTAAAAGAAGACACTTTTATTACCTAAAAAAACATCTATAAGTTTGACTGAATGTGGAGATATTTCTCTTTTTGAGAAGCATTAGAGGTTCAACATTATACTTTAAAATATTTATTATAAAAACTCTCAGTGAGCAGATTACTGTAAGTATTGTAGAAAAAAAATACACGGAGTTATTTAAAAGGTATAAAGTTTGCAGCATTTATAAAGTTAAAAATTAAAAAAGAAGAAAATGGAACCAAAATTTAAAATTGGAGATGTAGTAGAATTAAACAGCGGCGGACCGCAAATGACCATAACTGTAGCAGAGAACATTCACGCTGTAACACAAAAGAAATTACTTTTTAAAGGAATTGTTACTGCTGTATGGTTTGAAGAAAACAGTAAGTTTGAGTCGAAATTTCCTCAGGATGCATTAAGCCTTAAAAAAGTTTAATAGTTATTTACACACGTTTTATTTACATTCTAAATATTATTAGTTAATAAAAGCACTTTCAATTAATTGAAAGTGCTTTTATTTTTTAGTTCTATTATGTTTAGCTGTGTAGAATCAAAAAACATTTAGTTTTAAATGTCAGGAATTATTAGTTCAATAATTTTATCTAATGCCTCACTTGCTTCTTTCATTACAGGTAAAAGCGGCCAGATATGCGGCATTCCTTCCCCAACAACTACTTTATTTGGAACATTGGCATTATGTAACATGGTTACAAAAAGCTGCTGATCAGGAAAAGTAATATCCTTTTCAGCCATAAAAAGAATGGTTTCAGGAAAGTTAATTAGGTTGCCTGCCATAGGCGAAAGCAACGGATCATTTAAATTACCTTTCTCTGCACACATTAGCTTTGCGCTTAGAACTCCTTTTTTTGAAAGTATGGGATCTGTTTTATCAATCAGATCGATCTTCGGATTTTTAAAAGAGGGATCGATAACCGGACAAATTAAAAAAAGTCGAGCTGGTAATGGCTTCTGTTTTTTAATCAGTCGCTGTGTAAGCGTTATCAGTAAAGTTCCACCAACAGAATCGCCCATAAAAATTATATTTTCAGGATCGAAATGTTGCAAAGCTTCCTTATAAACCTCATCAATATTACTTGAAATTTCTGAAATTTTATGTTCGGGTGCTTTAGGATAATTACACAGCCAAACATTATAGCCTGTGCGCCTGCTTAATTTCTCGACCGTATCCCAATGATGTTTTACCGGACCATAAACAAATGCACCACCATGTATAAAAAGAATCAGTTTTTTAGATCCTTTGCCAGAATTCACTTCGGTAACTTCGGTGTTTGAAATCTTGAACGTATTTGTTCGATTATTTCGTCTGAAATACTTATTAGTAGGAACCGGAATATCTTCTTTACGCAGTTTTTTATAATTTATGGGATCGGAATCGAACGTTTTTTTAACGCCTTTCAACTTAATTACAAACAAAGTAAGGTAATAGGAAAAACTGTATTTCATAAGATTAATTTAAGCGTTTTTATAAAGTTAATTCTTTTTATCAAAAACAACTATTAAAGCCTTATTGTGTTTTATTAAAGTATTACGTTACAATTAATTTATCACTATTTACGCTTTAAACCACAAATAAACCATACCCTTTTTAATATTTTTTGTTAAATTTACAATAATCACTACTTATTTTTCTAACCTTAAAAAAAACAACATGAAGAAAAGCATTTTGCCCAAAGCTGTCTTTTGTTTAACTACTGCCCTTTTGTTCGGCACTACTCAACCGGCAGATGCCTGTACCCGTGTGGTATATAAAGGCACTAACCAAACAGTTATTACCGCCAGATCTATGGATTGGAAAGACGAAATTGATGCAAATTTGTGGATATTTCCACGAGGTATGGAACGTTCCGGTAACGTTGGAAAAAGTTCTATAAAATGGAACTCAAAATACGGCAGCGTTATTACAAGTGCCTGGGATATTGCAACAACAGACGGAATTAACGAAAAAGGACTGGTAGCAAATGTGTTGTGGCTTGTTGAAAGTGAATATCCAAAGTTTGATCCAAAGGCATCAAAACAAGGATTAACCATATCTGCATGGGCACAATATGTGCTAGATAATTACGCGTCGGTTAAAGAAGCCGTGCAGGATCTGGAGAAAGAATCGTTTGTAATAGTATCAGACTTTATTCCCGGAACCGATAAATTTACAACCCTGCATTTATCCATATCCGATGCATCGGGCGATAATGCCATATTTGAATATATTGGCGGAAAACTTAAGATTCATCACGATCCGTCGTATACCGTTATGACCAATTCACCTGTATTTGACGAACAATTGGCGATAAGCAAATACTGGAAAAGTATTCCCGGAACCATAATGCTACCCGGTACCAACAGAGCTGCCGACCGATTTGCAAGAGCTGCCTATTATATTAATGCCATACCGCAGACGGCAGATACGCAAACATCTGTTGCGAGCGTATTCAGCGTTATTCGCAACTGTTCGGTTCCTTTGGGAATTTCATCGGAAACAGAACCTAACATATCGTCTACCCGTTGGCGATCGGTTGCCGATCATAAAAATCTGGTTTATTATTTTGAAACCGTAAAAACACCAAATACTTTCTGGGTTGATTTGAAAAAGATCGATTTTGGAAAGAAAAACGGTGTAAAAAGATTAAGCGTAAGTAAAAACGAAACCTATTCCGGAGAAACCTCTGCACAATTTGCAGACGCGAAACCATTTACCTTTATAGGATTGTAAGATTATTTACAAAGCCGGTTGTCTTCTGTATTTCACATTGCAAATACAGAAGACAACTTTTTAAACAAAATTGTTGAATTACTGTTAAACAGATAATGGTCTACCTTTCATAATAAGGATCAATGGCAAACAAATCGCGCCTAACCTGAGCCAGTTGTTTTTGGGGCATATTATTCATTTCCATGATGTATTCCATAATTTTTAAATAGGGAATATTGTATTCTGCTTTAGTATTTTGTTTAACAGCCCGGTTACAATACTGCAACGCCCTATCAGGATCAATATCTTTAAGAGCCTGCAACAGCATTACATTAAAACTGTTTTCATAAGGATGCATGGAAAAGTAGGTGTGACATTTTTTAAGATCTCCACCTTCTATAACAACCTGCAACAAAACCTCTTCTGCTTCGCGCGGCAGTTTAAGATGTTTACTTTCTAATTGAACAAAGTAATCTGATACATGAGAAGACAGATAGGTTTTCTGTTCCGTATTTCCATTTTTATAGGCATCGCCAATCACGGCAACTACCAGTCTTTTTCCAAAATCCAATTCAAAACACGTTTGAATTAGAAAATCGGCTTGTACTTGCCAAAGTACAGTGTCCTGCAGGTTATTCAGCATTAATGTATACTTATCAATAATTTGTCCTTGGTATTTTTGAAGCCGTGTACCGGGAACCCTGTATTTGCTATACATAGCATTTATACTCTTGTTGATTGCTTCTAAAATAAAATACGCAGTTTGCTGCGCAATTACCGACTGCATATACTGAAATACAGGCTGCAACGACTGTTCCAAGTACAGAATGATCTTTTTTAATTCGTTAAGCTCAATCTTCTTGCGCTTAATCATTACGGCAACAAATGCTTTTTGAACGATATCGTCTATTTCATCAACCTGAAAATTGACCGTTTTAGGTGAAAAATCCAATAAAAACAACATCTCGGCTTCCTTATTTTTACTAAAATAGTTTTGAAGCCAAGTTGAAACCTGAGGAAGGCTAAGGGTTTGTAGAATCTGCCGTGCCTGACTTTGTTTTGGTGCCTTTTTAGTGCGTGAGGGCTTGGAAGATACATTTCCAGTTGGAGTATCTGTAAGATTTAAAAGCAATGCTGTTTTATGTATACAGAACTCTTCTGGTACGGTACAATCACAAGTATGTTTGGTAATCTGGCTTTCTTTTAATAAAAGAGAAACATCGAAACTTTCCGCTGCATCATCAACAAAGGAAATGTAACTTCCGTCTGCCTGTTGTTCCAATTCACGAACCGTTAGTTTAGCGATCTTATTTTTTTTAGTTGTTGATAATTTCTTTATTATTTCTTCAGCCTTCATACAAACGTTTTACTAACATGTAAAGTTAGTTTTTTTTTAGGAATGAGCTTGGCACTTCTATTCTGGCTATTAAACTCTTCTGTTTTCAATGAAAATTAATAGAACTTTCCACAGTTACATACTGCAATTCCGCTAAAGCCAGGTAAGTGATATAGTATCGCGTCTTGCTTTTAATGTTAGTTTCAGCTTCGGAATGTAATAAAGTCAAAGATTAAATGGGGTTACTCGACAAAGCCCAAAAATAACTTTGGTGTTATGGGTTAAGCTGCAAGGTTTCAAAAGCATTGTAGATTTATGTTTTATTTATCCTAATTCTGTTTAAGAATTAAATATTTAGCTTTATAAGTTCCTTTGTTCATTTTTTTCTTGACACAAAAAGAACCAAAAAAGTCAAGACTCCATAAAAAAACCTACTCTTCTTATTTTTACACTAAACAAAACAATATTATTCATTCTTTGATATTTTATAATAATGTATTCATGAATCTTCGATTTCGCTTCGCCTCAAATGCAAACAACAGTGCAGCATTCATAAGAACAAAAACAAATATAAACGCTCGAATAAACAGGCATTTTGTTCTTAACGCGTAAAAACATTCATCGCTTGACGGCTTTTTTATAATGTCGTTTTTTAGATTACTCTTAATAATACATTTCGTTTTCAGTAGAAATCCTAATATTGAACAACCTCGAATTCTAGTTTTCACTTTGAGTTTAATAGAACTTGCGATACGATATCAATGCAATACTCCAAGTCACCACGCGATACGCATTACCGTGCAAGAGCAGTACTTCTAAATAACAATAAGGTTGTGGACATTATTTCGTAGTATTACGTAGATTAATAAATGATCACCTCTTTACTATTGCGCTAAAGCAGACCAGCCAGAGCAGCAATACCTTCCTCCAAATCTTTTTCTGAAAAGGAACCGTATCCCAGGCGGATACCGTTTACTGCTTCATTAAAACTGTAATTTTCAGATGTGGTAATTTCCATTCCTTTTGCCTGCATTTTTTTGCTCAGTTCTGACCAGTCCTGTTTTTTATTCGGAACAATCCAAAATGCGAGTCCGCCATCGGGTACAGTAAACGATGCCTTACCGTTCATATATTTTTCCAGTAAAGCAGCCGTAGTATCCCGTTTGGTTTTATAATGTGCCGTTGCTTTTTTAATATGTCGTTTCACGGTGCCATCCTTTATCAGCTGCAGTACCGCCTGTTCCATAATACTGTCGCCCTGTACATCGATCATCTTACGCAGTTCGCCCATCTTAGCTATCAGGGAATCGCAGGTACATGCCAGATAGCCGATGCGCAGCGCTGGAGCCACCACCTTACTCATGGTACCTATGTACACATAATTCTGTAATTCGCAAAAGCTGGACAATGGCAGTACCGGTCGGTACCCAAAGTGAAACTCATTATCGTAATCATCCTCAATAATTGTAAAACCATATTTGTTGGACAACCTGATCAGCTGCAGACGTCTTTGAAGACTGAGTGTAACCGTGGTTGGATACTGGCGGTGCGGGGTAACATAGAGTGCTTTTAACTTCCTACCCGATTCCAGATAGGCCGCCACCTCATCAACGACCAGACCTTCGGCATCTACATTCACCGGAAGCAGTACAGCACCCGCTTTTTCAAAGGCTTTCCACGCAGGCTTGTAGCCCGGATTTTCGACCATGACCAGATCACCTGCCGTAAAAAGACATTGCGCCATGAGGTACATCGCCATTTGGCTGCCACGTGTAATGCAGATATGCTCTTCGCTCACCTGCATACCGCGCTGGTAGTTTAACATCTGCACAATGGTTTTTCGGAATTCGGGATCGCCTAATTCACTTCCATAGCCCATCAGTTGCCATCTGCCCTTCTGCCCGAACAATTGTCGGTATGCTCTTGCCAGCTCATTAATAGGCGCAATCTTACTGTCGGGATGGCCGTCATCAAACTGCAATCGAACAGCAGCACTGGCTTTATCGTTTACAGCATCCGGTTTTTCGTTGGAACTTCGGACTGCAAACACAGGAAAAGTATCTGCAACAAAAGTTCCCTGTCGTTCTTTAGACACCAACCAACCTTCAATAACCAGCACGCCCAATGCTTCTACCACCGTATTGCGGTTCACCTTCAACAATATTGCCATGCTTCTACTGCCAGGTAATGCTTCCCCGGGTTTCAACCTGCCCGAACGGATGTAACCTATTACTGCATCGGCTATCTGCAGGTACAACGCCTTATCGGATTGAGAATCCAACACTATTTCCAATTTCCAAGCTCTTAACATCTGGACTAGATATTTATATTAAAACTGCATCATCACAACCATCCAAAGGTACGGTACTTTTGTATTGCAATTATGCATCAACCCTTAAATATTTTTTTATGTTATCATCAGACAAACAAAAAACAGCACAGCAGGTTTCAGAAGAAAGCAGCACTTTCAGTTCCAAAGACTTCCACCAGACCTTTGCCAGCCCCGTTTATGTAAAACCATCGCACCTCATCCATAAAAATGTGGAAGATGCTGGTGTACACAACCAGTTTTCAACAGAACGCAAACATCCCGTTTTTTTTGTAGACCTGCCAAGCAAGAACGTAAGTATGACCATTGGAGGTTTACTACCGAACCAGCTAACCAACCGACACCGACATACGTATGAAACCGTATTGTATGTGATTGAAGGCAGCGGATGGACGGAAGTTGAAGACGAACGTGTTTACTGGGAAGCAGGCGATGCCGTTTATATACCTTCATGGGCATGGCACAGACACCAGAATTTAAGTGACAGCGTATCTGCTAAATACCTTGCGTGTGAGAATGCACCACAACTGCAAAACCTGGGCGTAGCGCTGCGCGAAGAAGAAGGTAGAGACCTGTAACCAAAACCTATTATTTACTCAAACTCAAGAAATATGAAAAACGTACCATTCAAAGGCATCATCGCCTATCCAATCACACCATTTGATTCGGAAGAAAAAGTAGACCTGCCACTGTTCAAACAACAAGTAGAGCGACTAATATCATCAGGCGTACACGGCATAGCACCCCTTGGAAGCACGGGCGTACTGCCCTACCTTACCGACGATGAAAAAGAAGCCGTAACCGAAGCCGCACTACTGCAAACAGCAGGCAGGGTTCCCACACTGGTAGGCGTATCAAACCTGACCACCGACAAAACCGTATACCATGCCCAATTTGCAGAAAAAGCAGGTGCCAGCGCGGTAATGATCATTCCGATGAGCTACTGGAAGCTGACCGATGACGAAATAGTTGCCCATTACGACAAAGTAGCAGCCAACATTTCCATTCCCATCATGGCCTACAACAATCCGGCAACCGGAGGAGTAGATATGTCTCCTGCCCTATTGAAACGACTGCTGGAAATACCCAACGTTACCATGATCAAAGAAAGTACCGGCGATGTACAGCGCATGCATTATTTGAGAAAAGAGCTGGGAGAAGATGTTGCTTTCTACAACGGATCAAACCCTTTGGCACTTGCCGCATTTGCTGCAGGTGCTACCGGCTGGTGCACGGCGGCTGCCAACCTGATTCCAGAACTAAACATAGCACTTTACGATGCTGTAGAGCAAAACGACCTGAACAAAGCCCGGGAACTTTTCTACCAGCAGACCGAACTGCTGCAGTTTATAGTAGCCAAAGGACTACCAAGAGCCATAAAGGCTGGGTTGAACCTACTGGGAGAAAACGGCGGACATCTTAGAAGTCCCTTACAACCGCTGACTGCCGGAGAGACCGCTACATTAGAATCTATCCTTAGAAATATAAAAAAGTAACAACACTTAAAATAAAAAGTATCAGAAAGTACCGGTCAAAAACTTTCCGATGTTCACATGATCTCCATTAGAAAAGCTGGACCATCGCTTTATCTCGATTCTGTACCAGCCAGAAGATTTATACAACCCTTAATTTTGATCATGCAACAATGCACAAACAACATAATCCCACAATCATGAAAAAATCAATTTTTTATCACGCAGGCTGTCCGGTATGTGTAAGCGCAGAAACCGACCTTTTAAACCTTATTCCTTCAAACGAGGTTGAAGTAGTTCATTTGGGAAGTGAACCCCAAAAAGTAAAAGATGCAGAACAGGCAGGCGTGCAATCGGTACCTGCACTGGTACTTGCAAACGGCAACGTACTGCATATTAATTTCGGTGCTTCGATAGAAGACCTTAAATAACCCATTGCAAAGTCCGAAACATACGTTTCGGACTTTGCCTTATAATAACACCCAAAAACATTGTAACATGAAATACACCATTAAAAAAGCACAATTGGACGATCTGGAAGAAACCGCAGTATTATTTAACCTTTACCGCGTATTTTACAGACAACAACCCGATCTGGTTAAATCAACAGCGTTTTTAAAAGAACGTTTCCTGAACAACGAATCGGATATTTTTCTTGTGATAGCAGAAGGAAAAGCCGTAGGTTTTGTGCAACTGTATAAACTTTTTCATTATACCAAACTACAAAAACAGTGGCTGCTTAGCGACCTGTTCGTACATCCCGACTACAGAGGTAAAGGACTATCGATAGCACTGATTGACCGCAGTAAACAATGGTGCGCAGAAACAGATGCCTGCGGACTGTTACTGGAAACCGAAAAAACCAACGACATAGGCAACCAGCTGTATCCCCGTTGCGGATTTATTAAAGATGAGTTGCATAATTATTACAACTGGTGGAGTTAAAAGTTTATTTATACACAATGTAAACATTTTAAATACTATACAAATACACATAACAACATTACTTTTTAGGGCAATTTGGGGAAAATTTTACCATAAAATTTTCATAATTTATTTAAATAAAATCAGGTTTAAAACAATGAAACTCGTTAAACCTAACCAAAACAAGGTTTTAAGCATTAAAATTTAAAGAATATTCAAAACGGCATCAAGATTGTATTTAACACTATGCTTTGAAATAGAATTTACACCACTGTTTTGGTGAAAACGCCCGATATTGATTTGTCGGGCGTTTTATTAACTTATTTAAAAACAATAAAATGTTTAGCAGTAAAAATATTCTTTGTCTTGATTTGGAAGTTGGTAACAGCATTACAGCGGCAGAACAATCTAACATAAGTATTGTATCGGCCAATCTTGCAGATTTTAATTTCAGATTCGAAACAGAGATTGTACTGCACTACAGTTCCAATAGCGGTAAGTTTGAACCAATGGATGCAGAAGATCTTTTAGCCGGATGGTTTTGCGACGGTATAAAAGAATTACTGGCACTTGCCAATTCTAAGGCAAACCACAGCAAAGAACATATAGACCGTTACATAAGCAATCGTAAAAGTGAAGTGGGCCATTTGAAAATATCGTCGACTTTCGGATCGTACTGCAAGCGTTACCACAACCATTCTCCGCTCGGTTTTTTGAGTTATGATAATGAAGAGTACGTTAAGAAGTAAATGAACAGTCTGCTTTTATAAAAGAGAACTGTATATTATAAAATAGATAAGGGATGCTATAATCCCATATTAGAAGAGTTGTTTTATTTTAAATAAAAGTTGTTTAGTTGATTAGAAGGAGGTTGTTATTCTACGACCTCTTTTTTTATAATAACAAATAGCTGTATACCTTTTAGCATTAATTTTTAACGTTTACAAATTCAACACCCAACAAATAGGATTCGTTTATAACTTTATCGGTTTCCAATGATGCTTCAAAATATGCCTGAGATTCATTATTTGGTTTCACTATATGCTGATAAGAATTTACACTACCATACTCTCTTAGTGTAAACCTTACATAACCTTTTATTGGTTTAGGTGACGAATTTTTTACATGAGCGCCGAAGTAGTTCACGTATTTGCCATGTTCATTTGGTATATCCGGATAATCAGAAAACACTTCTGTTACAGTAATCCCATTAAGGTATATATTATCACTGTCATCACATGACAATAATCCGGCTATTAAAAAAAGGAGTATATATTTTCTCATTTCATTAAGGTAATTAATAAAATTAACATTTTTTATGACTAATAAAAAGAAAATATTGATTTGTGGTTTACGTTTTTAACCTGCGAGGTTTTAAAAACCTTGTAGGTTTATGTTTTTAATTTGAGTTTATAATCATCGTTCTGGTTTTTACAATTATACATTCGGTTTTATGATTTCTATTGTTCATTTTTGTCTTGACACAAAAACGAACCAAAAAAGTCAAGACTCTATTTTTTAGACGGTCAAAATATGTTTCATTTCCTAAAAGAAATAAACTCGAACTCTGTTCTCAAACAGCATTTCTTTTCACGGAAACTTTAACATTTTTGACGCTCGTCGAAAAACTAATGTCATTTTCAAATACTTGCTACTATTCAATTTGTTTTTTTCTAGGAGTTAACTTGACCCCAGAGCTTAAATTTGACACGAATTACAGCTCAATAACACGGTCTGTAGAACTGTACATCCGGCATTATTTTGTTTTATAAAATATTAAAAACAAATTACAAAAACAATGATTTTTTATGAAATCTATATATTATCTTCACACTATTAACACAAAATAATATATTTTTATGAAAAAACTTCTATTAACAGTAGCAGTAGCTGCAATGTTTTTCTCGTGCGAAAACAATGCAAATGATTACAACCAAACTGGTGCCGCCAGCAACGAACAAACGCAAAATTCAGCTTCTAAACCATCAAGAGCTTTAGAACGGTTACGACAAGATGCATTTGACAAAATGAACCTTGGAGGGAGGTACCACTATTCATCCCCGCAAGGATTAACAATTTCCGGAGACATGCTTAAAGGCCAAAGCACTTCAACCATAGTAATACCTCCTAACGCTCTAACATATGAAGATGGCACACCTATTAACGGCTATATTCATGTTGATTATGTGGAAGTTTTTACTATTGAAAAAATGGTATCATTAAACAAGCCTACAATGGGTTTTAATCCACAAACCGGAGAAAGAGAACTTTTAGTTTCAGGGGGAGAGTTTTATCTGATGATTAAAGATTCAAACGGAACCCAAGTAACATTAAACCAACCTATACAGGTTAACATTGCAACCAATAATTCTCAGGCAAATCCTAACGGAATGCTACTGTGGAACGGAGTAACAGATCCAGATGGTTCTTTTTGGTGGAATAATGCAGCTGTTTCGGATGTGTCCTTTGCCAACGGTTCCCCTGTTTTTCAAGAAGGAAACTATTACAATATATTAGTAAATGATTCCAACACATTCGGTTGGTATAACTGTGATAAATTCTACAACGACCCAAGACCGAAAACCAATATGATGGTCCAAATTCCAAATGGATTTGATCAGTCAAATTCCAGTGTGTATATTGCATTTGAAAATGAAAAAAATGCATTAATGCATTTATATACATACGATGTAAACAACAATATGTACGGTGTAAATCAACCATCCATTCCTGATGGAATTCAAGGACATATCATCTTCGTCGGCGAGCAGAACGGACAATACAGATATGAAATTATTTCTACTGTAATAACTAATAGCCCTGTATTTAATATTAATCCCGGTAATCTGATAACGGCAAGTAATTACCAACAAATAGAAAATCATATTCTTTCACTTCCATAATGAAGTATAGTTTTTTAAAAGCGGGCAAATGCCCGCTTCTTTATTTTCATTTAAAAAGAATAAATCAATAGTTCCTCCCACAAATCTTTTAGAAATTCACTGACTGCTGAAGATCTAGGCAAAATAAATCTTCAAAACAGGTTTTAGCATAACCTCACTCTTGCTAAAGCAGATGGTTCTGCTATTCAACCTTTTTAAATGTGTACGCAAGCTAAGATTTGTTCTTTCTATATTATTTGTTCCAAATCGAACTGTTTTGTGAACATATTTAGGAATAAGGCTTTGGTAGCTATTTAACTTATCGGTAAACACAGCTATAGGATTTGCCTTTATCACCTTATCTACAACTTTTTTTAAAGTGACAATACTCCTATTACCTACGTTGAAGTGGACAATGTTCTTTGATTCTCTTTCTAATGCATAAACAATCCAAATACGTTTGCTTTTTGCTTTAACAAATGTGCCCAATTCGTCAATCTCATAACTACATTCAGACTGTATTACCGGTAAACTTACAGCAGCTGAAATAGTAATTATCCTTTTCAAAAGCGTGGTTGCAGATATCTGTAAAATTCTCGCTATACTTCGTATTCCCAAACCTTCTCTAAGTAAAAGTATAATTTGTTTATTTATATTAAAAAAATAGGCATTGTAAGTATAATTATTAACAATGCTTTTACTACAGTCTTTACATTTATAGCGTTGTTTCTTTGCTTCTGAAAATCCATTTCTAACCAATTTCCCAGCACAATAAATACATGAATTAATTCCATCAACACATTTGAAACACGAAGTGTTGCTATTTAGCATTTTTAACCGTTTTAAGCGGCTTAAATTAATAAAGACGAACAAATGTTCGTCTTTAATTTTATGAAATTATTTATTTTTTATTTTATAAAGCTAGGCCTAGTAAGTGTTTCTAATTTCATCAACATTTCTGATACATTACCAAACCGTTTTAATAATACGAATACCATCACAATGATGCTGAAGAACCACCTGTTTTCTTTTACAATTAACAGTAAATAAATTAAATTTTTATAGATTTTTTTATATTCTTGTTTTCATTTTCTAACTGCCTGATATAATCAAGTGGGCTGTTATTCATTTCTGTCTTAAACTGACTGCTAAATGTTTTTGCATTAGGAAATCCGTAAATAATGGAAATCTCTTGGAGCGTTTTCTTTCGGAGTATTTTACTGATTTGAAGATCGGCAACTACTGCTGCTATCCGTAACTTACTTAAATAATTGCTGTACCCCCCCTTATAGGTATTAAGAAAGTTTGAGAGTGTCGTACGATTGGTACCAAATTGTACAGCTAACTGCTCAAGCGTAACTGTTTTTTTAAATTCTTTTTTTGCCTCAAACATCTTAAACTCCTTCATTAAACGTTTATCCGTTGAAGTTAATGCTTTGGGTTTATCTTGTTCTTTCTGATCGGATACGGTATGCTCTTTTTGATATGAAACGCTTTGCAAAGTCTGTGAAATCTGTATAATTTGAAAATCTGCAGGATCTTCTTCGAAGAGGGTTGCATTTAAAGCAGTATTATTTTTATGACTCTCGCTATCTGGATTAGAATCTGCGGGCACTTTTTTATTTCGAAACTTCCGTACAAACAAAGCACCAGTAACTAAAGCAACACTTCCCAAAACAAACACCCATAATCCCACCGGAACTTTATTATTCTTTTTCAATTGTTTCTGCAAAGCAATCTTTTCTGCCTGCAACTGTTTTGTTTCTAGCTGGTAATGCAATACATCGGTAAGATACTGCTGTTCCTTCTCAAACTGCTGGTTTAGTGTAATAAGGCTTTCGGTAATCTGTAGCTGTAATTCTGTCTGACCGTTATCTTTATAATATGTGCGCAGATAATTATAAGCATCGCGCAACTCGTAATTTAAAAATTTCTTTTCTTTAAACAACTCATCAATTTTAGTAAAATATGCGACTGCCTTTTCTTTCTGGTTTTGTTCCCAGCTGATTTTACCCAAGTATAGATATATCATGTGTACGTTGGTAATATCATCATTTTTCTGTATTTCGGTCAAAGCACTTTCAAAATAAACCTGTGCAGCATTATAATCTTTTTTAATAAATGCTGCACCACCCTTAATATAATCAATGTAAGCCTTTTCTATAATCCTATCCTGAGGGGTTAGTTTTGGTAACATTTTTTCACTTTCATTAATAACCATTGTAAGAGCACTGGGGTCATTTAATACCCAGTAGCATTTACCTAAGCTGTACAAACTACTGATATATCCTTGAATATGATTGTAAGTAGCAGAAATTTCATAATAATTCTTTGCCAATATGAAATATTGCTTAGCTTTTTCATAATGCTGTGTATGAAAGTAAATATTACCAATATCTACCCTTGCAGCGTTTAAATTATATTGATTGTTAGTTTGTTCATTAAACTTTTCTGCCTGTATGGCATAATCCAACGCTTCTTTAAAATGTCTGTTTTTATAGTAAAGTGTGGTACTTCGATTGTAAAAACGCCCCTGTAAACTGTCGTTTTTCAAATTTTGAACCAACGGATTCATTTTATGTAGTAATATTACAGCCTGATGAAAAGGTAGCAGATATGTTTTTTTTTCCAGCGCCCGGTATTCTTCCAAACTGTTTTTTTCGTTGCGTGCTTTTTCAATATAGCTATCCAGATAAATCAGTTTTTTCTCTTTATTAACCGTATCAGAATTTATTAATCGCCAAAACTTATCATAAGAACCATATTTTGACTGCCCATAAATCATGCAAGGCAGGGTAAAAAAGGTACATAATACCATAACAAAAATTATATTTTTAGGCAAAATCATCAATTTTTATCCGTTTTACTTAAACAAAAATACTAAAAAAACACAACATTTAAAAAAAGCACATAACAAACTAAAAACAAATCACTTACATTTAAATTTAAACCAAAAAAAACTATTAACACGAAGGTAAAAAGATACATTTTTTTTATTCCTTATTTTTTTACCAGTCACTTTCGCGAAAATCAGCCACATTTGTTAAACAACAAAATGCTACCCGGGCAGCACCATTAAAAAATCCGCAAACAATGAAACATTTTTTTTTATGGGCTGTAGTAATTTCAGCTTTATGCAGTTCATGTGAAACTGCCGACGAATCTTTTATCGAAGATACACTGACATCTGACACGACGCTGGCAATACAGCATCGTACGTTAAGTGACTATGATGCGTACAAAAACTCTTTAAACAGCTTTGTGTACAATAAAAAACTATCGCACTACAACAATCAGATGCAGTTTGAACAGCACGTAAATAATTCCGTACCAAACGGCACTGCTTACGAAGCTATTAATTTTACCCGTTTAGCTATATTAGAAAATACCGATACCACATTTGTAAGTCAGCTAACGTATTCAACCCATACAAAAGTTGCTATTGCCGGCATACTTAACGGAACCTTTAATACAAGTGACCTTACATTAATAACCGACACAAATGAACAAAACTTAATTAAAACACTTTATACTATAGACAATAATGGAAACGGTGACGATGAATGGAAAAATAAAAAGACCATTGCCTTTGCCTACGGTGCCCAATTTAACCTTACACAAGCAATACTGTATGCAGGTACTATAGATTTATTACAATATAAAAATTAAACGAATGTACAAATAATAAAAAATCAAGTATAAGACGTTTCACGATATTTAAGTTTTTGTTTCGGAGGCCGGTGGTCCGGAATACCGGTTTACGAAGCAGAACCTATCATTATGCTTAACATAACAACAATGAACAGATATATTGTTCAAAAAAAGTTTATAAGAAGAAAGAAGATCACCTAATTTGCCCACCCCGCACATATACAACAATCTATGTGCGGGTTATTAAAAAACGACCGATCCTCCTTTACTATGTAGTACAGTTATTTTAAATAATTCTCTTAGAGTACATTCTAAAATTGAACAATATGCAGGTGAAATTTTTATTAAACGAAAAAACAAGACACAAGCAGAAATCAAAAAATTCAGTGGTTTCTGCTAAAAAAATTAACACAAAAAATCAGGCAGTATCTTTTAAATTTTCTGATAAATCAGCGCTGCCAGATAAAGAAGAAATTAAGAAAAAGATTATATTATTAGAACAAATTGTAAAAACACTGGAGAATAAAGTTCATTCTCTCAGAGAATACACCACTTCCTTTAATAACCTCTTCCCCGAAAAGGATGTGTAAGATACTAAAAATTATTAAACACCTTATGTTGCTTACCCCAACCACACGTGCGTTGTTAGTTTAACACGTGTGGTTTTTTAAAAGCACACAGCTTGGCTTTATCACTTAAAGACTGCCAACTTGATACATATGTAAAGAAAACATAAAGTACAGATAGCTTGGCACTAATTCTTTGGTTACAAAAAAGAATTAGCGTACCTAAAAAAATATAAACAACAATTAGTAACCTTTAAACTACCGGTTTAGGTATTGGTAGCACCCATACAAGCATTTTTTAATTAAAAACATTCAAAAAATGATAAAAACTACAAGTCCGTCCATTCGGGCGTTGGGCATTTTACTGATGCTCCTGTGGTCTTTAGGGATAAAGGCCCAAACCGCAAACAACCCTGTACTTACCTGGGATCAGGAAGTTGGTTGTATTGAGTATGACGACAAAGGCGAACGTGACTACGTTAACCTAATCGAACAGATCCAGGCTGGTACCTGTCTGCGCTTTTGCGAAGGTACTACGGTAAACTACAGTTTTACCGCCAACAATTTACAGCAGGTAAGCTGGCAGGCAACCGGCGGTACCGTACAACCGGGCAGCACTAATAACAACGCAGCTGTTCAATGGGGCAACGCCGGTAATGGTAGCCTTACCCTTACGGTTACTTACACCAATAATACGGTAGAAGTACTTACTATTTGTGTTGAAAAGATCATCAGCCCAAGAGCTTATTTCTTGATAGACGGCGTTAATCCGGATCAAAGAGAATTCTGTACCAACATGCCCATTTCTTTTGACAACCTTTCTACAGAAAACAACGGAACGGCAATTGTAAACTATTTATGGGATTTTGGCGATGGAACCACATCAAGCACTTTTGAACCTACACATACCTATACCGTAGGGGGTAGTTATACTATTCTGTTAACAGTTACAAACAGCTGTAACTGTAGTTCGGTGTACAAAATGGACGTTCGCGTAGAAGATGTGAAGGCATTTGAAATTACCTGTGCAAGCGTTACCTGTGAAGGCAGTCGTGAAACCTACAGCGTAAACGACGGTTGCGGTGGCGACTGGAAAGTAATTGGCGGTAGTATTATTGCCGATAATGGAACGTGGATTGAGGTAGTTTGGGATCAGGTGGATCCTGCAGACGGTTTTGGCTATGTAAGCTACCGCTCGCATTGTTCGTGTCCGTTCTGGACTACGGTTAAGGTACCGGTAGTTTTAAGAACAGCTAAAATTAAAGGACCCGGGGTTGTTTGCGAAGGATCGCAGGGACGCTTTACCTTGCCACAATGGCCAACGACCGAATTTGAATGGATGATAGACGGCGACCCGAACCATTCAATGCTGGTACTTACCGACCAACGCAACGAAATTGTGGTAGATGGTGCTACACCGGGTACCTACATATTAAGTGTGCGTTACCGCAACACGCTTATAAACGATGGCAAGTGCGAAGGTTATGCCGAGGTACAATTCTCGGTAGAAGAACGTCCGCAGATTATTGTAGATACGCCCCAACTGACCATTTGCCCGAATACCGGTAAAAATTTTAATACCCATAACGGTGTAGCAGTACAATGGCAGATTTTATTGGGCGGAACGGTAGTACATACCGCCTATGGCGCTGGTACCAACTACAGCTTCCCGAATGCGGGAACCTATATAATTACCGGCGATTATAACGGCTGTATTACAGACCCGGTGGTGGTTGAAGTAATTGAAAAACCTGTTATAACCGGCACCATTAGCGGACCGGCAAACGTATGTATTAATACGCCTTATACCTATACGTTAAGCGAAAATGAACCGGGTTATATCTACGTTTGGAGCGTAGTACCGAGCACCGCAGGCAGTATTGCAGGTAACAACACCGGTGTGCAGGCAACGGCAATATTTACAGGTTCGGGTACTGTACGTGTAGTAAAACAAGCGGTTAAGAACGGTGTAATATGCAGTTCAGACCCTGTTGATTTTGCCGTAGCACAAATTGTAAACAACCCAATAATTGTAAACAACAGTGGTGCAGCAGCGTTTTGTCCAAGTAGTACGGCTACCTTCTCGGTTAATACCGGCGGGATTACAGCAGACTTAATACAATGGAGTATAGCCAGCAGCACGGCAAACCCTAACTTTGGTAGCATTATTAACGGTATTAACGACACTACCGTTACCGTTGGCTTTAACGAAATAAGCAGCTCACCAACAGGTATATTAACGGTAAAAGTTACCAAGTGTGGTACTACAGTAACCAAAACTTTTACAGTAAACCTATTACCGCAACCGGTACTTACACTGGCACCTGTGGCTGCACCTTTAGCAGGTATTTGTCCGGGTAACGCTAATATTACCTTAAACCTAACCAGTAATGTTGTATTACCAAACAACCAGCCAATAATGGTAAGCTTTAACGGTGCCACACCGGTAGGGCCTTACACTATAGCAAGCGGTGGTACCAGTGTATCGACTACCATACCAAACGGTTTTGTAAACAATACCAGCGGCAATGTAGCACAAACCATTACGGTTTATTTAGAAGGTTTCTGTAACTACAGTGCCAACGTATCGCAAAACGTAACCGTGTTTCCGCTTACTAAAGTTGATATTACACCTGGCTATGCCTTTGTAGTATGCCCAAGCAGTTATGCGCCAATTGTTTTGAATGCAACCGTATCAACAGGTATTACCGCATCTACCACTTTTAAATGGTATAAGGTTGGAAACCCGGGACCAATATGGAATTTGCCATCGTTCAGCATAACGGGACCAAACCCGGGTGGTGAGTATTACGTAGAAGTGAGCGATTTAAACACCTGCTTGGTACAATCGCAAAAAGTAGTGGTGGTAGAAAACTGTAACGGTGGTGGCACCGGGTGTACCATTACACCTACGCCTACCATAACTATTAATGGTAACTGGGATCCTACTAACTGTACCAGAATAAATGCCAATGTAATCGCTAGCGGCAGCCCAGTTATTACATGGCAGGGCAGCCAACACCTTACCTTAACAGGTGGGCAGGGCACCGGAAATGCGACCTTTAGCACTACCGTACCAGGGGTACATATTGCTACGGTATTTTTAGACTACAACGGCTGTGTGGTAATAAGAAGTGTAGAAATAGAGAAATACTACGAACCTATACTAAAAACAGCCATAACCTGTAATGCGAATAACACGTACAATGTTACGCTGATCAACAACTCACGCATACATGGTACGGTGCCTATTACCTATACTTATTCAGGACCTTCGGTACCGCCGGGAACCAGCAATACCAACGGACAAAGTTATACGGTGAACAACCTATCGCCGGGCACCTACAACTATACCCTAACGTTAAGCTCGCCGGGGTACCCCGATTGTGTAGTTACCGTACCGGTAACCTTAGACCCGATACCTGATGCAAACTTTACCCTTACGCCACTTACGTATTGCTCAGACGAGGTGATTACCCTGAATGTACCACCAGCCACGTATAACTCTAATTACGAATACCACTGGATATTTAATGGTACTTCGTATATTACCAACAACGCAAGTACAGATATTCAGTTTCAGTTCGCTGGTGATTATCCAATTCAGCTTATGATTAAAACACCTTACGGTTGTACCTATTTATCAAACAATAATATTCAAGTAAAAATTAATGTAGCCAATTTTAATCCGGGTACTATTAATGATGACCCTGCGAATTATTGTATAGGTAATGCCGTACCTTTAACGTATAATCCTGCGGGTGGAACTAGTACCTTAAGTTCTTTAATATGGATGAACGACAATGTACAGGTAGGTACAGGTAATAGTTATACCCCAACCCAAAGCGGCAGCTACTGGCCAATATTAATTGATGGTAACGGTTGTAAAAGCTACGTAATGGCAGAACATGCACACAGCTATGTGTTACGCCAACCGCCGTTTGCAGGCATTAGCGGCAACACCAGTTTATGTTACGGCGACAGCGGCATGTTGTACGGTATAACTACCGACCCTTCTACGGCGCTACAGCACCGCTGGACAGGCAGCGGTTTACCGGCAGGCTACAATACCTGGGTAACAGGTGCTACTAACTTAGAAGTGCCGTTAAACGGCTTAGCACCAGGTACCTATAACTATACGTTTGAAACCCGCTTAACGAGCGATACTACCTGTACCAGCAGCTTTACCGCAACAGTAACAGTACACCCGCAAGTGGCGGTACCAAGTATAAGTTATAGCCTGTACACTTGTGATCCGTACACCTTAAAGCTTACAGCAAGCGGCCCAGGTTCGGGTACCTATAACTGGAGCAACGGTGCCACCGGGCAAACCATTTACGTAACCCACGGCGGCGCATACAGCGTTACCTATACCGAAACTACCGGTTGTAGCGCAACAGGCTACATACAAGCACCGCATAATCCGGATCGTGCCCTTTGGGTAGTACCAAGCGGTTGTTACACCGTATGTAAAGACGCGTATTTGTTAGGACCATTAGGCATATACCAACAGTACGAATGGCAAATAAATGGAGCCACATCGCAAAGTGGTGGCGGCATGGTGCCAAACCAGCCAATTACGGCAGGCGGTACCTACCAGCTGTTTTTAACCCAGCAAGGCTGTACTTTTGGCAGCAGCATACCTAATATTGTACCCGATATTAAGAGATGCCCGCCAAGCCCATGTAACTTTAAACCTGATTTTAAACTGATTGAAATTATTGCAGGCGGGTTTATGTACGACGTTACCTTAAGTAACCCAACCGGCACACCGCAGGCAATAAGCTTGAGCAGCTATTACGGCTACGGTACGTTTTCACCGGCTACCCATATATTAAACCCGGGTATCAATACCTTTACGGTGTATTTCTACGTAAACGGAACGTTTACACCCGGTGTAAACGATATATTTGTAGTAACAGGTAAAGACTGTGCCGATACGGTAAACGTACAGTTAAGTGAAACCTACTGGGGTAAAGGTGCGGTAACACCACCGGCATTAGAAGCCGTACCAAACCCTGCTATAGAAACCACAACGGTAAGCTATAACGTGGGTACCGAATACCAGAATGCGCAAAGCATTGCAGTTTACGATTTAACCGGTGTACAGCGCCTTAAACAAAAGGTAAACGGTACCAAAGGCGAAATTACCATTAACGTAAGCCATTTGGCACCGGGCACTTATGTAATAAGTCTTGAAGCCGACGGACAACGTATTGCCACACAAAAATTAATTAAAAAATAGCCCTTTGTTTACCTAACGGCGTTAAAAGTGTTATGCTTTTAACGCCGTTTTTATTATTTTTATAAATTCTTGTCATCCTGAACTTGATTCAGCATCTCAACAAACCAAAAATATACAGTTTGTCACTCCGTAGGAATCTGAAAGATGCTTACAGCATAACAAACGTAACAATGAACATTTGAAACCAGCCAAAACCCAATAAAATATACATTTTGTCATCCCCAGGCAACGAGGGATCAATAAATCAAAAAACACACAGTTTGTCACTCCGTATGAGTCTAAAAAGAGTGCTGCAAAAAAATAAATAAAAAATTAATCGACTTAAAAACAATAACTAAGTTAGAATTAAAACGGTCACTGAGCCAGTCGAAGTGCAACAATATACATAACTATGAAAAATAAACTACACACATCAATTTGTCATGTCGAGCGTAGTCGAGACATCTCAATAAAACAAATTATATTAATACTATTATTCCCTCTTTGTGGACTAACAACCTACGCCCAAACCTACAACTGGCAATGGGCAATAAAAGGCGGTGGCAGTAACGGCGGAATAGATACAGAGCAAATACATGATATAAAAGTAGGTACCGATGGTAATTACTATTTTATAGCGACTATAGAAGGAAACAACAATACACAGCTTGATGGAGAGCTCCAAACGGTATATAACGTTTCTAATGGAGGCAATGATATTTTTTTGTTTTCTACTACCTGCGAAGGTGAGGTACTTTGGAGTCAGGCTATTGGTGGAGAACACTACGACCGTGCCTATAATTTGGTATTAGACAGTAACAACAATGTATATGTAGGGGCTTATGTAACAGGTGGTTCCAGTTACAATCTTCATTTTAGCCCTGACACTGCACACGATATTACACCCTTTCCTGCAAATATGGATGCCCATAAGCGTATCTACCTGGTAAAATACAATAGTAATGGTATTTTTCAAGGTAAAAAAGCCTTGCAAGGAACTGTTAGCGGTTCTATAGACCGCGAAGCAGTTATATTAGATCTTGCTATTGATAGCCAAAATAAATTACATTTTATTGTAGGGTTACTTGCTGGCACCCATTTAGACAATCAGGTAAGCGTGCCATCACAATATGTATATGATCCAAGTACGTGGACGTATCACTTTCAGTATCTTTTGGTTCAATACAATACCAATTTAGATTATGAGGGTAGTATGGTATTACCAATAGATCAAACTTCGAGTATTGAATTCGGAACGACTCGTTTTGCTTATGACGAAACATTAAACATATATTATATTGCAGGTATGCGCTCTATTGAAAACAGTCCCCCTGCACCATTAATTTATAATGGGGATCCTTTTGTAGAACGTTCGTTTATTCTTGCCATAAGTGGCAGTAATGGCAATGAAGTATGGCGTCGGGAAATTTATGCAGACCCTACCGGCGCCGGCGGTTTGGCAGATAATCGTTTTAATTCTTTTATCATTGATGACAATTCTGATGTTTATTTTGGAGGTAGAGTATATCAAAGTGCAAATGCACAAAATCCCATAAAAATATACGACCCTACCAATACCAATGTACAGCCTTACCTATTTACCCCCACTACTAATTATGCATTACCAATGATAATCAAACTTAACAGCGATGGAGATGTACAATGGGTACAGGCAACAGCTGCACACGATTCATTTATTTCAGCATCTGGACCACGTCGAGGAAAAGGTATTGCCCTCAACGGAAGTGAGGTTGCTTTTGGTGTACAAGGTGGTGCAGATACATGGGGTACAATAAATATTGCACGTCCGTTAGGAGCAAGTTTCCAACCAGACCCTGTATTAGTGCGTCTTAACAAACAAACCGGAGCAGTAATAAATGTCCATGACATACAGGGTGAGGCTGTAAGTACCAAACAAATGACTGCTGTAGCTACTGATAACGACGGTAACTATATAACCGCCGGTACTTTTAATGCCAATTTATTTTTGAACAATACACTGGGTATAACACCTTTGGTAAGCACCGGGCAGGCAGATTTTTTTGTAGCTAAACTAGGTGCCACCCCATGCGGTACACCGGTTAGCATCGACAAATTTAACAAGCTAAACGTTAACGTGTACCCAAACCCAACAAACGGTATTATAAATATAGAAACACAGGAAACCCTGCACAACTATGAGGTATATAATGTATTGGGGCAACAAATACAAAAAGGCATGTTTAACAGCAACCAGATAAACCTGCATGGCGCAACAGCAGGTACGTATTTTATAAAAGTTACTACTACCCAAGGCAGTACAGCTACGGTAAAAGTTATTAAAAAATAAGCATATTGCTTTAAGTTTTAAGCAGTAAGCTATAAGCAAACTCCAACAGCGTTTAAAGTTGTTGGAGTTATTTTACTTTATTTTTATAACATTATTGTCATCCCGAGGCAACGAGGGATCTCAACAAAACCATTAAACCCAAGAAATTATGCAACAAGAATTACAACAACGCAAAGTTTGTCACTCCGTAGGACTCTCAATAAACAAAACACCTACTTTCCAAATTCCCAAATTCCCAAATTTTCAAATATTGTCTTTCTTCTTTCTTCTTTCTTCTTTCATCTCAAACGCCCAAACATACAATTGGCAATGGGCAATGAAAGGCGGTGGCAGTAACGGCGGAATAGACGAAGAACAAATACACGATATAAAAGTAGGGACTGATAACAATTATTATTTTATAGCTACTATAGAAGGAAACAGCAATACACAGCTTGATGGAGAGCCTCAAACAGTATATAACGTTTCTAACGGTGGCGACGATATTTTTTTATTTTCAACCACCTGTGATGGTACCGTACGCTGGAGCCAGGCAATTGGTGGCGAACATAGCGACCGTGCTTATAACTT
>Ga0308157_10002775_pt1 | contig 27391 bp, 33 predicted proteins | sample PhyBR1_FD_201035 | JGI IMG/M metagenome (GOLD analysis project Ga0308157, IMG submission 201035) | Phyllosphere microbial communities from UC Gill Tract Community Farm, Albany, California, United States - DLSLB.R1 | ecosystem: Host-associated > Plants > Phyllosphere > Unclassified | place: USA...
GAGATTTTGAAGCATAATCCGATATTATTATGAAACAATCAGAGATAAAAGATCTATCTGCAACCGAGCTTCAAAGCAAGCTTGGTGAGTTACAGAAAACATATGCCGACCTAAAATCAGCTCACGCTATTTCTCCAATCGAGAACCCCCTACAGATCAGAACTGTAAGAAGGTCTATCGCCAGGGTAGCAACAGAGCTAAGCAAAAGAGAGTTACAATAATTGTATTCTGCTGAAAGATGGAAGAAAAAAGAAATTTAAGAAAAGAGAGAATTGGTGTAGTAACCAGCAACAAAATGACTAAATCTATTGTTGTATCTCAAACGACAAGGGTAAAACACCCACTATACGGTAAGTTCGTGTTAAAAACGAAGAAATTTGTTGCGCACGACGAAAAGAACGACTGTAACATTGGTGATACAGTAAGGATCATGGAAACACGTCCTTTGAGTAAAACAAAATGTTGGAGACTAGTAGAAATCATTGAAAGAGCGAAGTAATTATGGTACAACAGGAATCCAGACTAAAAGTAGCAGATAACACGGGAGCTAAAGAAGTTTTAACTATCCGTGTTCTAGGAGGAACGAAAAGACGTTATGCCTCTGTTGGAGATAAAATTGTGGTTTCTATAAAAGATGCAACACCAAACGGAAACGTTAAGAAAGGTGCTGTTTCTACCGCAGTTGTTGTACGTACCAAAAAAGAAGTGCGTCGTGCTGACGGCTCATACATCAGGTTTGACGATAACGCTTGCGTATTGTTGAATGCTGCCGGTGAGATGAGAGGTACGCGTGTTTTTGGTCCTGTAGCAAGGGAACTTCGTGAAAAACAATTCATGAAAATTGTATCATTGGCACCAGAAGTGCTTTAATTGTTATAGAGATGATAAAGCTAAAAATAAAATCAGGAGACACGGTAAGGGTAATTGCCGGAGACCATAAAGGTTCTGAAGGTAAAGTACTTCGTGTTCTTGTAGATAAAAACAAAGCGATCGTAGAAGGCGTAAACATGGTGTCTAAACACACTAAACCAAGCGCTAAAAACCCTCAGGGTGGTATCGTTAAGAAAGAGGCTCCTATCCATATTTCTAACATTGCGCTTGTAGACCTTAAATCTAAGGAAACTACAAAAACAGGTGTAAGGAAAGAAGGAGATAAGAACGTGAGATTTTCAAAAAAATCTAATCAAGTGCTATAGTGATGGCTTATATACCAAGATTAAAACAAGAATATAAGGACAGGGTAGTACCTGCACTTAAAGAAGAATTCGGTTACAAGAACGTAATGATGGTTCCAAAACTTCAGAAAATCGTTCTTAGCCGTGGTGTTGGCGCTGCTGTATCTGATAAAAAACTTATCGACTATGCAGTAGAAGAGCTAACAAAGATCACTGGCCAAAAAGCAGTATCTACTATTTCTAAGAAAGACGTTGCGTCTTTTAAACTTAGGAAAGGTATGCCTATTGGTGCTAAAGTAACCCTTCGTGGCGAAAGGATGTATGAATTCCTTGACAGGCTGGTAACATCTGCACTTCCACGTGTAAGGGATTTCGGCGGTATCAAAGCTAATGGTTTTGACGGAAGAGGTAATTATAACCTGGGTGTAACGGAGCAAATCATTTTCCCTGAAATTGATATTGATAAAGTGAACAAAATTGCAGGTTTTGATATTACTTTTGTAACTTCGGCCGATACTGATAAAGAAGCGAAGTCGTTATTGACAGAATTAGGTTTACCTTTTAAAAAGAATTAAGTTATGGCTAAAGAATCAATGAAAGCCCGTGAGGTGAAAAGGGCTGCAACGGTAGCAAAGTATGCTGAAAAAAGGAAGGCTCTTCTTGAAGCCGGAGATTATGAAGGCCTGCAGAAACTGCCTAAAAATGCTTCTCCTGTTCGTATGCACAACCGTTGCAAGCTTACAGGCAGGCCAAGGGGTTACATGCGTCAGTTTGGTATTTCACGTGTAACTTTCCGTGAAATGGCTAATAACGGACTTATACCAGGAGTTAAGAAAGCAAGCTGGTAATAAAAGAATTATAAATTGGTAGCAGGTTCGGACAAAGACCCGAAAACCGTTACCGCAAATTACTAAATATGTACACAGATCCAATCGCAGATTTCTTGACAAGGATCAGGAACGCAGTAAGGGCTAACCACAAAGTGGTAGAGATCCCGGCTTCTAACCTTAAAAAAGAAATCACCAAGATTTTATTTGATCAGGGCTATATCCTTAGCTACAAATTTGAAGACAACGCTGTTCAGGGTACGATCAAAATCGCACTTAAGTATGACAGGGAGACTAAAGAGTCTGTAATCAAGGATATCCAAAGAATTAGTAAACCAGGTTTACGTAAGTATGCTGGCGCTACTGAGCTGCCAAGGATCCTTAACGGGTTAGGTATTGCTATCGTTTCTACGTCTAAAGGACTTATGACAGGAAAACAGGCAAAACAGCAGAATGTAGGTGGTGAGGTAATTTGTTACGTATACTAATCTTTAAAGACTCATTACAATGTCAAGAATAGGTAAAAATCCAATCGCAATACCTGCCGGTGTAACTGTAGAAGTTAACGGTAACGTTGTTACGGTAAAAGGAAAAAAAGGCCAGCTTACACAAGAATTTTCAGATGTTTCTGTAAAACTTGAAGAAGGCCAGGTGATAGTGGAAAGGTCTTCTGATCACAAGGATGACAGATCTAAGCACGGATTATACAGGTCGCTTATCAACAACATGATTGTTGGAGTGTCTGAAGGGTTTACTAAAGAGCTTGAGCTGGTAGGTGTTGGTTACAGGGCCTCAAACCAGGGACAAAAGCTTGATATCGCTCTTGGTTTCTCTCACAACATCGTATTGGAAGTTGTGTCTGAAGTTACTGTTGAAACGGTATCTGAAAAAGGTAAAAACCCTATTATTAAACTAGCTTCTTACGATAAACAACTTTTAGGCCAGGTAGCCGCTAAGATCCGTTCTTTCCGTAAGCCTGAACCATACAAAGGAAAAGGAGTTAAGTTTGTAGGTGAAGTATTGAGGAGAAAAGCAGGTAAATCAGCTTAATAATCTTAAAAATTAAAGACTATGTCATTAAATAAATCTGAAAGAAGACAGAGGATTAAGTTCAGGATCAGAAAGATTGTTAGCGGAACTGCTGCCCAACCAAGACTTTCTGTTTTCAGGAGCAATAAAGAAATCTATGCTCAAATCATAGATGACGTGAACGGTGTAACCCTGGCTGCCGCTTCCTCAAGGGATAAAGGCGTTGCTAAAGGCACTAACATTGAGACTGCTGCGGCTGTTGGAAAAGCAATTGCTGAACAGGCTCTTAAAGCAGGTATCGATACCATCTCTTTTGACAGGGGCGGTTACCTTTACCACGGACGTGTTAAATCATTAGCAGAAGGCGCAAGGGAAGCCGGACTTAAATTCTAAGAAATTATGTATCATAATTATAAAAACGTAGAACTAGTAAAACCAAGCGGTCTTGAACTTAAAGATCGCCTGGTAGCTGTTAACCGTGTTACTAAAGTTACTAAAGGTGGACGTGCTTTCGGTTTCTCTGCTATCGTAGTGGTAGGTGATGAGAACGGCGTTGTAGGCCACGGCCTTGGTAAATCTAAAGACGTGTCTGAGGCTATCGCCAAAGCTGTTGAGGATGCCAAGAAAAACCTTGTAAAGATTCCACTATCCGGACAGTCTGTGCCGCATGAGCAAAAAGGTAAATTTGGTGGTGCACGTGTACTGCTTATGCCAGCTTCTCATGGTACCGGTGTTATTGCCGGTGGTGCTGTACGTTCAGTACTTGAGTCTGTAGGTATACACGATGTATTGTCAAAATCTCAGGGTTCATCCAACCCTCACAATGTTGTTAAAGCAACTTTTGATGCTTTGCTTCAAATGAGGAGTGCGGCTACTGTAGCTAAACAAAGGGGTGTTTCTTTAGAAAAAGTATTCAAAGGTTAATTCAGGGAAATCATGGGAAAAATTAGAGTAAAACAAGTAAAGAGCAAAATCAACTGTCCTCAGACACAAAAACTTACTTTAGAGTCTTTGGGCCTTCGTAAGCTTGGACAAGTTGTAGAGCATGATGCGACACCTGCTATCCTTGGAATGGTAAACAAAGTTAAACACTTAGTTTCTGTAGAAGAAACTAACTAACAAAATAAGTACTCATGGATTTAAGTAACTTACAACCGGCAGAAGGTTCAGTTCATAATCAAAATAAAAGAGTAGGACGTGGTGAAGGTTCCGGCAAAGGCGGTACTTCCGCTCGTGGTCACAAAGGTGCCAAGTCACGTTCAGGTTATTCTAAGAAAATTGGTTTTGAAGGTGGACAGATGCCGCTACAAAGGCGTGTTCCTAAGTTCGGTTTCAAGAACATTAACCGTAAGGAGTATGCAGGGGTAAACCTTGACACACTTCAGGCTCTTGTAGACAATGGTATTATTACTGATGCTGTAGATTTTGCAACATTGGTAGAAAACCGTCTGGCTACAAAAAATGAACAGGTAAAGATTTTAGGAAGAGGAGAGCTTAAGGCAAAACTAAAAGTAACTGCTCACAAATTTACTGCAACTGCAAAAGCGGCTATCGAGGCTGCTGGCGGTGAAGCTGTAAGTTTATAATCTTTATAGTCATATGAAGAAATTTTTCGAAGCGTTTGCCAATGTCTGGAAGATAGAGGAACTCAAGAACAGGATTCTTGTTACTTTAGGGTTGTTGCTTGTGTACCGTTTTGGTGCACACGTAACGCTGCCGGGTATTGATGCTACACAACTGAACAGTTTATCAAATCAGACCCAGGGCGGTATTGGCTGGCTTATCGATGTATTTACAGGTGGTGCGTTCTCGCAGGCATCTGTATTTGCATTGGGTATCATGCCATACATCTCGGCTTCAATCGTAGTACAGCTTATGGGTATCGCAGTGCCATACCTTCAGAAACTGCAGAAAGAAGGCGAGAGCGGCAGGAAGAAAATCAACCAGATCACAAGATGGCTTACCATCCTGATCACCCTTGTTCAGGGGCCTGGTTATATCTACAACCTGTACCGGACTTTGCCGCAGGAAGCATTCCTTTTGCCATCTGACTCCTTTGCATTCCTTTTCTCTTCTGTAGTGATTCTTACTACAGGTACCGTTTTTGCTATGTGGCTTGGTGAGAAAATAACCGATAAAGGTATTGGTAATGGTATATCACTATTGATCCTTGTGGGTATTATTGCAAGGATGCCTCAGGCATTTATCCAGGAGTTTACTTCTGTGGTAACAGAAAACAATGGTGGTCCGCTAAAACTGCTTCTTGAAATTGTGATCTGGCTTGTAGTAATTATTGCCTGTATCCTTATGATCATGGCGGTAAGGAAAATACCTGTACAATATGCAAGGCGTACTACTTCCGGCGACTTTGAGCAGGATATGATGGGCGGCAACAGGCAGTGGATTCCTTTGAAGCTTAATGCTTCGGGAGTTATGCCGATCATTTTCGCCCAGGCTATCATGTTTATTCCGGCCGCATTGGCAGGATTGTCGGAGTCTGATGCAGCACAAACTGTCACTACCCAGTTCAGGGATGTGTTCGGATTGTGGTATAATGTGGTTTTTGCTTTATTAATTATAATTTTTACGTACTTTTACACCGCAATTACGGTGCCTACCAACAAAATGGCAGACGACCTTAAGAGGAGTGGAGGTTTTATACCGGGCGTAAGGCCGGGTGTTGAGACCGGAGACTACCTTGATAAGATCATGTCGTTGATCACTTTCCCCGGTTCATTGTTCCTTGCCCTTATTGCCGTGTTCCCGGCAGTGGTAAGTAATTTTGGGGTTCAGCAGCAGTGGGCTTTGTTCTACGGTGGTACATCCCTGTTGATCATGGTCGGGGTTGCGATCGATACTATTCAGCAAATAAATTCTTATCTGTTGAACAGGCATTATGACGGGTTGATGAAAAGTGGTAAGAATAGAAAAGCGGTAGCTTAAAAATTTTTATGGCAAAACAATCAGCAATAGAACAGGACGGATCAATAATAGAGGCATTGTCAAATGCCATGTTCCGTGTTGAATTAGAAAACGGGCACATAGTAATTGCTCACATTTCAGGAAAGATGCGTATGCACTACATCAAATTGCTTCCGGGCGACAAGGTGAAACTGGAAATGAGCCCTTATGATTTGTCCAAAGCAAGAATTACTTATAGATACTAAAGCTATTAATAATGAAAGTAAGAGCATCAGTTAAGAAAAGAAGTGCCGAGTGCATCATTGTGCGCAGGAAAGGCAGATTATATGTTATTAACAAAAAGAATCCTAGATTTAAACAAAGACAAGGATAATTATGGCTAGAATTGCAGGGGTAGACATACCTAAAAACAAAAGAGGAGTAATTGCTCTAACCTATATCTTTGGTGTGGGCAGAAGCAGGTCTCAGGAGATCCTGGCTAAAGCTCAGGTGAGCGAAGACAAAAAAGTTCAGGAATGGAATGACGACGAGATCAGTGCCATCCGTGAAGCTGTTTCTTATTATAAAATTGAAGGAGAACTTCGTTCTGAGGTTTCTTTGAACATAAAGCGCCTTATGGATATCGGCTGCTACAGGGGCATTCGCCACAGAGCAGGACTTCCACTTAGGGGTCAGCGTACCAAGAACAACTCAAGGACAAGAAAAGGTAAGAGGAAAACTGTTGCTAACAAGAAAAAAGCAACTAAATAATAAGTAGTATGGCTAAAGCAAGTGCAAAAAAACGTAAAGTTATTGTAGAGTCTACAGGCGAAGCGCATGTTAGCGCAACTTTTAATAACATAATTATCTCTCTTACAAACAAGAAAGGTGAAGTTATTTCATGGTCATCTGCAGGTAAAATGGGCTTCAGGGGTTCTAAAAAGAACACTCCTTATGCTGCCCAGATGGCTGCAGAAGATTGTAGTAAAGTTGCTCTGGAGGCAGGTCTTAGAAAAGTAAAAGTTTACGTTAAAGGCCCGGGTAACGGACGTGAGTCTGCTATCAGGTCGCTACATAATGGAGGAATCGAAGTTACTGAGATCATCGACGTAACACCAATGCCACACAATGGCTGTCGCCCTCCGAAGAGAAGAAGAGTTTAATTTTTTTATAGTATAATCAGGACGGGAGTAAGGATCATCGGAGGATTTGACCTGAATTCATGATCCCCTGTTCACTAAATTTTTGAAATGGCAAGATATACTGGTCCACAAACAAAAATCGCCCGTAAATTCGGCGAGGCGATCTTCGGAGATGACAAATCTTTCGAAAAAAGAAATTACCCACCGGGACAACACGGCCTGGCTAAGAAAAGGGGTAAAAAATCTGAATACGCTATCCAGCTGATGGAGAAGCAAAAAGCAAAATACTCTTACGGTATCCTTGAAAAACAATTCAGGAACCTGTATGAGAAAGCTGCTGCTTCTAAAGGTGTAACCGGTGAAATCCTTTTGCAGCTTTGCGAAGCAAGGCTTGACAATGTGGTTTTCAGGATGGGCATCGCTCCTTCAAGAAGGGCTGCAAGGCAGATCGTTTCTCACAGGCACGTTACCGTAAACGGTGAGCTTGTAAACATCCCTTCTTATCACCTTAAACCTGGAGATAAAGTAGCGGTTCGTGAAAAGTCAAAATCTCTTGACACTATCACAAATTCTTTATCAAACTCTGCTCACGTATACGAGTGGATTACATGGAACAACGAGACTAAAGAAGGTACTTTCGTTTCTGTACCTGCAAGGATCCAGATTCCGGAAAACATTAAAGAGCAACTAATCGTTGAGTTGTATAACAAATAATAATTGACATTAGTCGAAATATGGCAATATTTAATTTTCAGAAGCCCGATAAAGTTATAATGATCGATTCAACCGATTTCACAGGCAAGTTTGAGTTCAGGCCTTTGGAACCGGGTTACGGATTGACCGTTGGTAACGCACTTAGAAGAGTTTTGCTTTCTTCACTGGAAGGTTATGCAATTACTTCAGTTCGCATTGAAGGAGTTGACCATGAGTTCTCCACAATACCAGGGGTTGTTGAAGATGTTACAGAAATAATCCTTAACCTTAAGCAGGTAAGGTTTAAACGCCAGATCGAGGATATCGACAACGAATCTGTGTCTGTTTCCTTTACAGGAAAAGACCAGCTTACCGCAGGCGATTTCCAAAAGTTTATTTCAGGTTTTCAGGTACTGAATCCTGAACTGGTTATCTTTAACATGGACAGCAAGATCAACATCAACCTTGAACTTACTATTGAGAAAGGTAGGGGTTATGTTCCGGCTGAAGAAAATAAAAAGCAAAACGCTGCTATAGGAACTATATTCACAGATTCAATCTTTACTCCGGTAAAGAACGTGAAATATAATATAGAGAACTTCCGTGTAGAGCAGAAGACCGACTACGAAAAGCTGGTTTTCGAAATCATCACAGATGGTTCTATTCATCCTAAAGAAGCGCTTACTGAGGCAGCAAAAACACTGATTCATCACTTTATGCTGTTCTCTGATGAGAGGATCACACTTGAGGCCGACGAAATTGCACAAACAGAATCGTATGACGAAGAGTCACTGCACATGAGGCAGCTCCTTAAAACCAAACTGGTTGATATGGACCTTTCTGTTAGGGCATTAAATTGTTTGAAAGCGGCTGAAGTTGATACATTAGGCGACTTAGTATCGTTCAACAAAAATGACTTGATGAAGTTCCGTAACTTCGGTAAGAAGTCGCTTACTGAGCTTGATGAGCTTGTAGCGTCTAAAAACCTTCACTTCGGAATGGATTTGACGAAATACAAATTAGATAAAGAATAATCCGGAACCTTTTAGGTTTATATTACTACAGAGATGAGACACGGAAAAAAGAATAATCACTTAAGCAGGCAGACCGGGCATAGGAAATCTATGCTTGCTAACATGGCCTGCTCGCTTATAGAGCACAAGCGTATCAATACGACTGTTGCCAAAGCTAAAGCGCTTAAGCAATTTGTTGAGCCGCTTGTAACAAAATCTAAAGAAGATACAACTCACAACAGGCGTATCGTTTTCGCTTACCTTCGTAACAAATATGCCGTTACTGAACTTTTCAGGGAAGTAGCTGCTAAAGTTGGCGATCGTCCGGGCGGATACACACGTATCATTAAGCTTGGTAACCGTCTTGGTGACAACGCTGATATGGCCATGATCGAGCTTGTAGACTTCAACGAACTGTACAACGCTACCCAGAAAGAAGCTAAGAAAACTACACGTCGTAGCCGTACAGCTAAAAAAGCTGACGTTGCTGCTGCACCGGTTGCCGAAGCTCCTGCAAAGGAAGCTCCTGCTGTTGACACAGAGGAAAACAAAGAAGCTACTGAATAATCATGATACAATGATTTTCAAATAATAAAAAAGGATAAACTTAACGGTTTGTCCTTTTTTTTTGGCCTAAAAATACGTTTCGCTTTCACGATTTTTTAAAGTAAATTTGCACGCAACACAACAACACACAACATAATGAAATACTCCAACAGAGACCGGGCAATACTTCTCTTGGCAGACGGTACCATTTTTTACGGTAAATCTATAGGAATTGAGGGCACAGTTTTCGGTGAAGTCTGCTTCAATACCGGGATGACCGGATACCAGGAAATCTTTACAGACCCTTCGTACTTTGGCCAGATCATGGTGGCCTCGAATGCCCACATAGGCAATTATGGGACTAACGAAGAAGAAATCGAAGCCGATGAAATAATGATCTCCGGACTGGTTTGTAAAAACTTTAGTTTTAACCATTCAAGGGTGAATTCTTCCGAAAGCCTTAAAGAGTATTTCGAAAAACAGAATCTTGTAGCCATTTCCGACGTTGATACAAGGGCACTGGTAAGCTACATTCGTGACAATGGCGCTATGAATGCTGCCATTTGCACGGAGGACTGCGATATCGAAGACCTTAAAAAACGCCTTGCCGAAGTACCTGACATGAAAGGCTTAGAGCTTTCATCGAAAGTTTCTACTAAAGAGCCCTATTTTGTAGGCAGCCCGGATGCGAAATATAAAATTTCAGCATTGGATCTTGGTATCAAGAAAAATATACTCCGAAACCTTGCAAAAAGGGACTGTTATATTAAGGTTTTCCCGTATGATGCATCCTATGAAGACCTGAAAAGCTTTAACCCTGACGGTTATTTCCTTTCCAATGGCCCCGGTGATCCGGACCCGCTATTGGTGGCGCAGGAAACCGCACGCCAGATCCTGGCGAAGAACGAGCCTGTATTCGGTATCTGCCTTGGGCATCAGGTATTGGCGCTGGCCAATGGTATCCCCACTTATAAAATGTTCAACGGCCATAGGGGTATTAACCATCCGGTGAAAAACCTGCTTACGGGCGAGGGAGAGATCACTTCACAGAATCACGGATTTGCCGTAGTGAGGGAAGCGCTGGAAAAACATCCTGACTTCGAAATTACCCACGAGCACATCAACGATGGTACGGTTGCCGGTATGCGCATGAAGAGCAAGAACTGTTTTTCGGTGCAATACCACCCGGAAGCGAGCCCCGGCCCGCACGACGCGACCTATCTTTTTGATCAGTTTATCAGTAATATAGAAGGCGCAAAGAAGTAATTCCATTTTCGCAAATAAATTACTGAAACTAAAACGATTGCGTTTATAAGTTTTTAAAATTTGAAGAATTTGATATTTTAATTTGACTAAATTTGGTTTTTACTCAAATTAAGCAAACGAATAATAACAATAAAACAAAGAATTAATGAGCATGATTATTAAAGTTCACGCAAGGCAAATACTGGATTCCCGTGGGAATCCAACTGTGGAAGTTGACGTAGTTACCGAAAACGGTATTCTTGGCAGGGCAGCTGTCCCTTCAGGAGCTTCTACAGGCGAACACGAGGCGGTAGAGCTTCGCGACGGTGGTAAAGCCTACATGGGAAAAGGCGTATCTAAAGCTGTTGAGAATGTTAACACTATCATTGCAGGAGAGATCGTAGGGATGTCGGTATTTGAACAGAATGCTATCGATAAAGCCATGATTGACCTTGATGGTACTGCCAATAAATCGAAGCTTGGCGCTAACGCGATCCTTGGTGTTTCCCTGGCTGTAGCCAAAGCAGCAGCAAATGAGCTTGGCCTTCCACTTTACCGCTATATCGGTGGTGTATCGGCTAATACACTTCCTGTACCGATGATGAATATCATCAACGGTGGTTCGCACTCAGACGCGCCAATTGCATTCCAGGAATTTATGATCATGCCTGTAAAAGCAACCAGCTTTACACACGCTATGCAAATGGGTACTGAGGTTTTCCACAACCTTAAGAAAGTACTTCATGACCGTAACCTGAGTACAGCTGTAGGTGACGAAGGCGGTTTTGCCCCGAACCTTGCAGGTGGTACTGAAGATGCTCTTGATACTATCAAGCAGGCAATTGAGAACGCGGGATACAAATTCGGCGAAGACATTAAGCTTGCCCTGGACTGTGCTGCTTCTGAATTCTACGTGAACGGAAAATACGACTATACAAAATTTGAAGGGGAGACCGGAAAAATAAGGACTTCTCAGGAGCAGGCCGACTACCTTGCGGAACTGGCTGCCAATTACCCGATCATTTCTATTGAAGACGGTATGCAGGAGAACGACTGGGAAGGCTGGAAATACCTTACTGAAAAGATAGGAGATAAAGTACAGTTGGTTGGTGACGACCTTTTTGTAACGAACGTAGAGCGTCTTGCTCAGGGTATTGCTACGGATACGGCCAACTCGATCCTTGTAAAAGTAAACCAGATCGGTACACTTACAGAAACCATTGCTGCGGTAAACATGGCGCATAATGCGGGATATACTTCTGTAATGTCGCACCGTTCGGGAGAAACAGAAGATAACACGATTGCCGACCTTGCTGTTGCTCTTAACTGTGGCCAAATCAAGACCGGTTCTGCTTCACGTTCTGACCGTATGGCAAAATACAACCAATTGCTGCGCATTGAGGAAGAGCTTGCCGAAGTGGCTTACTTCCCTGGTGAGAAAGCTTTCAAAGTGAAGCAATAATATATCGCACAACGTTTTCCATTTCGATGCAGGAGAAATCCCGGTTTTCTCGTTATGACAAAACAAACTATAAAGCACCCGCCCTTATGGCGGGTGCTTTTTTTGGGCGAATTCTCAATGGGAAGCGATAAATTCTAAGCGACAGCATATTTATCCGCTCGAAATTATACATTTGCTTTGAAATACACGTGTTTATGAAAAATGTCAGGTTTCTGGTTTTGTGTTTTGCCATTTTGTGGTGTGCAGGCGGGCATTCGCAAAATAAAGTAATTGACAGCCTCAACAGCAGGCTTAAAATGGCCGTGGATGACAGGGAACGGGTAGAAACGCTGAATGCGCTTGCCAGCGAATATATTGAAAACGACCCGGCCACGATGATGGAGTATGCCAAAAAAGCCCTGACGCTGGCACAGCAGAAAAAGCTGAAGGAGCAGGAGGCTTCTTCCTGGGTGAATATTGGTAATTCCTGTATTATGCAGAGCAATTATACAGAAGCGCTCAGGAGCTTTACGAACGCTCAGGTGATTTATGAAGAGCTTACCCGTAAGCAGGGCAGGAAAACATCCAAAGAGATAAAGAATGGCCTTGCTCGGGCTTACGGAAGCATAGGGGTAGTGTGTTCGGAGCAGAATAACTATGCCAAGGCCCTGGAATATTACTTTAAGGCCCTGAAAATCTATGAGGAAACAAAGCAGGAAAATATTGTAGCCCGTGCGTATAATAACATAGGGATCGTGTATAAAGCCCAAAAAGAATACGGTAAGGCACTGGAATATTTCGAAAAGGCATTGTGGGTGCAGAAGAAGATAGGCGACAATACCTCTGCTATTACCATTACCAATATTGGTAATATCTACCTCGACCGGAATGAGGATGACAAGGCATTGCAGTCGTATAAAGATGCCGAAAAGATATTTATGGAGCATGAGAACAGGAGGGGGCTGGCGGAGCTTTATAATAATTTCGGGAATTATTACCGGAAGAAGAACAATTACCCTGAAGCAGAAAGCAGTTACCTGAAAGCGCTGGCTATTTTTGAAGAAACAGGCGAGAAATATGGAGCCTCGGCTTCGCTGGGCTTTTTAGGTGACATTCATGCCTTACAAGGAAAAAATACAACGGCAATTGGCTATCTCACAAAATCGTCTGCCCTTGCTGATGAAATTGGCGTATTGGAGCAGGTGAAAGAATCGGAAAAATCGCTGAGCGAACTGTATGAGAAAACCGGCAATGCCGCTGAAGCGCTGAAACATTATAAAAAATACAGCGACGCCCGCGAAAGCATCAATAACAGTGAGAGCATTAAGAACATGGTGCGGGAGGAAATGAACTATGAATTTGAGCGAAAGGAGGCCTTGCAGAAAGTGGAAGATGAGAAGCGACAGGTACTCTTCGATGAGCAGGCTAAAAGGCATTCGCAGCAAATGTTATTTGTAGGGCTGTCGGCTTTGCTGCTTTTTGGGATAGCATTCCTGATTTACAGCCGGCTGCAGCTCAAGAAGCGTCTTACCCTGCAGCGCGACCTTGCCGAATATGAGCAAAAGGCCCTCCATTTGCAGATGAATCCCCATTTTGTATTCAACTGTCTCGGGTCGATCTCCAGCTTTATCGTGCAGAACGGAACCGATTCGGCTATAAAGTACCTGTCGAAATTCTCGAAGCTGATGCGCCTTACGCTCGAATATTCCAAAGAATCGCTAATCCCGATAGACAAAGAGATAGAAGGCTTGCAGAATTATCTCGAACTGGAGCAATTGCGCTTCAATAAAATGTTCGATTTTGAAATAACGAAAGATCCCTCTATTGAAGACGATATGGCAATCCCGCCCCTACTGCTGCAGCCTTTTGTGGAAAATGCCATTATCCACGGCATCGTTCCGAAAAAAGTGTACGGTTCGATAAACGTAGATTTTACTTTAGCGGATGACAAGCTTGTGTGTACCGTAACCGATAACGGGATCGGTATTAACCGTTCGAAGAAACTGAAAGAGAATTCAGTGACCGTACACAAGTCGATGGCGCTGGAGATAACCCGCAAAAGGCTTGAAGTGATACAGGCATTTACCTCGAAAGCCTCGCAGGTAGAAATAAAAGAACTGACCAATGCAATGGGCGAGCCTTCGGGTACTCGTATTGTCTTAAATTTACCCGTTCAATATTCAACAAATTAACCGACTATGATTACTGCTTTACTTATAGATGACGATATCAACCTCAGAAACGGGATGAAAGGCCTGTTGGAAATGTATGCGCCCGACATAAGGATATTAGGCGAAGCCGACAGTGTAAAAGGCGGTATACAGGCCATAGAGCAGCACAATCCGGATGTGGTGTTTCTCGACATCCAGTTGGGCGACGGGACGGGTTTTGATATCCTGGAGCAGCTGACGCAAAAGCGGGGCAAGCTTACCTCGCACGTGGTGTTTATCACGGCACACGAGCAGTTTGCGGTAAAGGCATTCCGCTTCAGCGCGCTCGACTATCTCCTGAAACCGGTCGACCCGGAAGACCTCAGGAAAGTTATCGAAAAGATTAAAAAGGTATTGGCTAACAACGAAAGTTACGCGCATATTGACCTGCTGCTGGAAAACATCAGGAAGAAAGTAGATAAATTCAGGCGGATTGCGCTTTCCACATCCGATGGCATCCATTTGTTTGAAGTGAGCGATATTATCAGGCTGGAGTCGCAAGACAATTATACGCGTTTCCACATAAAAAACCATAAGCCTGTACTGATTGCCAAAACGCTGAAGGAATATGAAGACATGCTGTCGGAGCAGGGGTTTGAGCGCATACACCAGTCGCACCTGATCAACCTGTCGTACCTGAAATCGTATATTAAAAAAGATGGTGGCTATGCCGTAATGGCCGACAACAGCCACCTCCCAATATCACAAAGGAAAAAAGAACGCCTACAGGAACTTTTACGATCATTATAGTACCTGAAACAATAAGGACCAATAAACAATAAATGCTTTTATGAAAACAATACTCCCCATACTATTCCTGTTTTTTTGCGGAGTGGCGGGTGCGCAGATACTCAACATACCCGACGCGGGTTTCCGGAATAAGCTGCTGCAGTCCAATACCACCAATACCATCGCCAAAAACAGCAGCGGTGCATCGATAAAGATTGATGCCAATAATGACGGCAACATTGAGCAGAACGAGGTGAACCTTGTTGCTGAGCTTAATGTTTCGGGCTCGAACATATTTGCGATGGACGGTATAGCGTACTTCAACAACCTTGAAATACTGAATTGCGAAGGCAACTATATCTCTGCCCTGAATGTTTCGTCGCTCAGTAACCTTGAAACACTATACTGTGGCTCCAACGGGCTCACGACGCTCAATGTAACAGGTCTGGACAACCTGCGGGGGCTTTATTTTTCGAATAATGCGGTGGCTTCAATGAGCTTTTCCGGGCTTACAGGCGTGAGATGGCTGGAGTGTAATGACAACCAGTTTACAACACTGAACCTTACAGCTCTAACCGATCTTCGGGAACTGAAGTGCAACGACAATTACCTGACAACATTCAATATCGCCAATCTTGCCGACCTCAGGCTCGTGGAATGTGCCGCCAACCAGCTTTCGGCTTTAGACCTTACCGGCCTTGTACACCTGGAAGAATTGCTTTGCGGCCAGAACCAGATCGCAACGCTGAACTTTACGGGGCTGGGCTATCTTAGGCAGGCAGATTGTTCGGACAACCAGCTTACGCAACTCGATTTCTCCGGCAACCCTTATTTTAATGAACTGGATTGCAGCCAGAACAGCATTACATACATCAACCTGAAAAATGGTGCAACACAGTTGTATGACAGTACTACAGCGCCAAACAACTGGTCGGGAAATAGCGGCCTTGCTTTTATCTGTATCGATGAGTCTGAGGAATTGGCAGTAAATGATATAGTGGCGGCGAATGGCCTTACTGTAAACTTTAATACCTATTGTACCTTCGTTCCCGGCGGTGTCTATAACACTATAGCAGGCACCATGATCTTTGATGGTGATAATGATGGTTGTGATACCGGCGATGTACCGCAGAGATTCATTAAGGTAGGCCTTAGCGATGGTACAACCGAAAGTGCGGAAGTAACCAATGAAGCAGGAGGATACGCTTTTCAGGTAGGGACAGGCACTTTTGATCTTGTCTCCGAACTTGAAAACCCGGCATTTTTCACCCTGGCTCCAACATCAAGCCAGGTAACCTTCCCGTTACTGAACGGTATGGTAATAACGAACAATATTTGTATAAGCCCCAATGGTAACCATCCTGATGTAGAGGTTGTAATACAGCCGCTTATTCCGGCTGTGCCCGGAGATATTGCTACCTATAAACTGGTGTATAAGAACAAGGGCAACCAGGTGCTTTCGGGAAGTGTAACATTCAGCTGTGACGAATCACTGATCACCTATACCGGCGTAAACCCTATGGCCGATAACATTGTTCCGGGAACCTATACATGGGATTATACTAATCTCCAGCCTTTTGAGAACCGAGAGATCGAGATTTTCCTGGCGATAAACAGTCCTTCAGACATGGTTCCTGTGAATGTGGGCGATGAGCTTGTTTTCTCATCTGTGGCCACATCGGCATCAGGTGATAACATACCTGCTGATAATGCATTTGAGTTCAGGCAAAAAGCGGTTGCCTCTTATATTCCGAACAGTATAACCTGTATCGAAGGCGAAACGGAATCCCCGGATGCCATTGGTGACTACCTTCACTATGCAGTAAATTTCAGGAATATGGGCTCGGAAGCTGCGACATCGATCGTGGTACGCTACGATGTAGACCCGGCGCAGTATGATGTAAAATCGCTACAGGTGCTCAACAGTTCGCATGCCATGAGGGCGAGGGTGAAAGGCCGTAAAGTGGAGTTTATCATGCAGAATGCCAACCTTGCCGCGGCAGATCACGGAAATATCCTGTTTAAGGTAAAAACCAAAGCTTCGCTTACTGCGGGTGCGTTTGTTACCAGCAATGCAAGAGTGTTCTATGATTACAAAACACCGGTACAGACCAGTAATGCCACAACGGTTTTTGAAACCCTGAGCCGTGGTGATTTTAATAACGATAATTCGGTGAAGCTATACCCGAACCCTGCCAGGAACATCGTGACCATTTCGGCCGATGGGAATGTAAGGTCGATAGAGATGTACGACATACAGGGCAGGCTGCTGGAAACGGGTACCGTGAATGACAGCTCCACAACGATCGATCTTTCTGCAAGGCCTTCGGGAATGTACTTTGTGAAAGTATATACGGAGAAAGGAATAAAGGTTGAAAAACTCGTAAGGGAATAGGTAAGGTTCGCCGGAGTTTAAATTTTAAATATTTATCAAAAGTCGATGCCGCAAGGTGTCGACTTTTGATATTTATAGTCAGATTTAACTATTTTCTTACGTAATTTCCTTTATAAATAAATTGTAATTTATTAAATTCGCAGGATTAATTTTTTCTGAACCAAAAAATCACAATACAAATGTCAAACGCAATATTAGAAATTGATGGCAAGAAGTATGAGTTCCCTGTAATAGTGGGTACTGAGAACGAGGTTGCTATTGATATCGACAAATTACGAAGCGAAACGGGCGCCATTACCATGGACCCTGGTTATAAAAATTCAGGCTCTTGTAAGAGCGAGATCACTTTCCTTGACGGGGAAGAAGGTATCCTTCGCTACAGGGGCTATTCAATTGAAGAGCTTGCCGAAAAATCAAATTTCCTTGAGGTTTCTTACCTTCTGATCTTTGGTGAACTTCCTACTACAGCACAGATCGGGAAATTTGAGACTGACATCAGGAAGTATACCCTCGTGAATGAGGAAATGAAGAACATCATTGACGGTTTCCCGAAAAACGCACACCCAATGGGTGTATTGGCCTGCCTTACCAGCGCGCTTACGGCTTTCAACCCGAAATCGGTAAACGTTGCCAACGAAAAGGATATGTATGAGGCTGTGTGCAAAACCATGGGTAAATTCCTGGTTATCGCTACATGGACGTACAGGAAGAACATGGGCTACCCACTCAACTACTACGACAATACCAAAGGGTATGTAGAGAACTTTATGAGGCTTATGTTCGAGCTTCCTACAGGGCCATACGAAATCGACCCGATTGTGATCAACGCGCTGGATAAGCTTTTCATCCTTCATGCTGATCACGAGCAGAACTGTTCCACCTCTACCGTAAGGATGGTAGGCTCATCACATGCCGGCCTTTTTGCTTCGATCTCTGCAGGTGTTTCCGCGCTTTGGGGCCCGCTTCATGGTGGTGCCAACCAGGCAGTGCTCGAAATGCTTGAGGAAATCCAGGCGAACGGCGGAGATGCCGATAAGTATCTTGCCAAGGCAAAAGACAAAGAAGATCCGTTCCGCCTTATGGGCTTTGGCCACAGGGTATATAAGAACTTCGACCCAAGGGCGAAAATCATTAAAAAAGCGGCAGACGAGGTATTGTCTACCCTTGGTGTAAACGATCCGGTACTTACCATTGCCAAGAAACTCGAAGAGTCGGCACTTCAGGATGAGTACTTCAAGTCAAGGAACCTGTACCCGAATGTGGATTTTTATTCCGGTATCATCTACAGGGCGCTTGGTATCCCTACAGAAATGTTTACCGTATTGTTTGCCATTGGCCGCCTTCCGGGTTGGATTGCGCAGTGGAAAGAAATGCGTGTGAACAAAGAACCGATTGGCCGTCCAAGGCAGATCTATACAGGAAAACCGCTAAGGCCTTTCGTGGAACCAAAAGACAGGAAATAACCTTTTGCAATAGTTTAAGGAAGCCGCTCAGAAATGAGCGGCTTTTTTTATAATTTTTAATGGGAAATATAATTTCAATTCAAAAATAATATACCTTTAACATGTTGTGAATTAAAATTAAAGGATTATGAATAAACACTTTACTATTTTCTTTCTTACTGTATTCACACTTCTTTCCGCAGCCGCGCAGGACATAAAAATGGTGTCCGGGGCAGGCTTACAGGTGAAGAATACCTCGGCGGAATTCATTTCGCATACAAAGCAGTTAAATGGCGGGGCTTATGAAGATTTCAGCACGGCGGCAAAAGTCCTTACGATGGAAAAAGGAAACCCGGCCGTCCCTGTACATTCGGCATCGCTGATCGTACCCGATACCGGCGGCGTTTCGCTTAACGTGTCGTATGACGGGTTCGAAGAGTTTGACAACATTGAAGTACTGCCCTCCAAAGGGAGCCTGAAGCGTAATGTGGCCCCGGCAGCAATAACGCATGAATTCGGGGCTGCCTACCAGCAGGATGCATTTTATCCCGGAAATCTCGCAATAGCTTCCGACCCGTATATCCTTCGCGACAAGCGGGGAGTTACCGTATCCTTTTATCCGTACCAGTACAACCCCGTAAGCAAAAAGCTGCGGGTATATCGCAATATTACGGCCAGTATCGCCATAAATCCACAAGTGGATGGCATCAATGAAAAAAACGCAAGTGCGGCGAAGCCAGTACTTGTGTTTAATGATATTTACGGGAATTTCTTCCTGAATTCAGCACAATACATGCCGCTGTCAGAAAGCGGTGAAATGCTTATAATCACACCGCAGGCATATCTGGAAACACTTGAACCGCTGGTAAACTGGAAACGGAAGAAGGGTATTCGTACCACGGTGGCTACGCTTGCGCAAACCGGATCGACCGATACTTCCATCAAAAATTATATCCAGAATTTTTATGCCGCTAATCCGGGCATGGCCTATGTGCTATTGGTAGGGGACCATGACGACCTGCCGAGCCATACCTATGGCTTAAGTGGTTCTGAAGAGCTTTGGAGCGATAGTTACTATGGGCAGTTAGAAGGTTCCGATTTCTTCCCTGAAGCGCTTGTAGGCCGTTTCTCAGGCACCGTTGCCAATGTAGCTACCATGGTGGCACGTACCCTGGAGTATGAGACCAGCCCACTTGCCGGCGACTGGGTAACTCATGCTATGGGTATCGGGTCTAACGAAGGTTATGATTATGGTGATGACGGACAAGCGGACTGGGAGCACCTGAGGGGTATAGGCGACCTGTTGCTGAATAGTGGTTATACATACATATATGAATTTTACGAGAGCAGCCAGGGATTGAATGATGCTGATGGCGACCCAACCCCGTATATGATTGCCGATGCGGTAAATAATGGTGTAGGCTTGCTGAATTATACCGGCCATGGCTCACAGGATATGTTTAGTACAGGGTACTTTTCCAACACCCATGTTAACCAACTCAGGAATAATGGTAAATACCCATTTGTGGTTTCGGTAGCATGTAATAACGGAACCTTTACCAATGGCACATCGCTGTGTGAAGCCTTTATGAATGTGAGGTTTGATAATTTACCGGCCGGTGCTATTGCCGCCGCCGGATCGTCTATACTTATGGCGTGGGCCGAACCAATGCAGACACAGGATGAAATGACGGAGCTTATTATTGGCAGCCAGCCGGACAATAAGAAGACAACCCTTGGCGGATTGTTTTATAACGGGCAGCTGAGTATGCTGGAAGCCTATTCCATAAGCCAGACCGCTGTTGTAGTAATGCAGACATGGATACTTTTCGGCGACCCTTCTGTGGTATTCAGGAGCAGTGAGGCAACACAGCTTACAGCGCAGCATGTGCCACAGCTGTCTTACATGGCCGATACGGTAGCTGTGCATTGTGCTACAGAAGGCGCGATTGTAGCCATTACGCAAAATGGTGTAATTCTGGGTACAGGAGTGGTAACCGGGGGCGTAGCGCATATTACGCTGAATGATTTTGTAAATAGTACTGATGTACTGAATGTAACCGTAACACAGCAGAATTTTATCCCGTATCAGGGTACTATTGCCCTTGAAGTGTTGGGCACGGATAACTTTAGTGCAGGGAAAGTATATGTATATCCTAATCCTGCGAGTGATTTTATAAATGTTTCCACTAGTACAGCGGCTGTGGGTCTTGAAGTAAGGGACATCACAGGCAAGCTGATATATGCCGCGTTAAACGCAGAAGGCAGCCTGCATACGATAAATACATCCGGCTTTGCTTCAGGTATTTACCTGCTTACTGTAGTGAAGGGAGAAGCAAAAGTGGTGACGAAATTTGTTGTTAAGTGATAAAAATAAACACATTTATAGATTTAACAACTTTAAAATGAGAATAGTATTAAAACAAGCCTCTTTACGGGGCTTTTTTTTATATTTGCGCAAAGCCAAACAAACATAAAATGTTACGACTTAATGTAAAGAACGAGACATCGAGGCTAAAAGCCGTTATACTGGGTACCGCCGAAAGCAATGGCCCAACGCCGCAGCTGCATGAAGCATACGATCCTAAATCGCTGGAACATATTAAGGCTGGCACTTATCCCATAGAAAAGGATATGGTAGAAGAGATGGAGGCCTTAAACAAAGTCTTCCTTAAATACGGGGTTGAGGTATACCGCCCTGAGATCATCAACGATTATAACCAGATATTCAGCCGTGACATCGGTTTTGTTATAGACGATGTTTTCATCAAGGCGAATATACTTCCCGACAGGGAGCGCGAGTTGGATGCCATCCAGTATATCATCGACAGGATGGATCCTGCCAAAGTAAAACGTCCCCCGGAAGAAGTACATATTGAAGGCGGCGACGTGATTGTTTGGGATGACCATATCTTCATCGGAACATATAAGGGCAGCGATTATAAAGACTATATTACAGCCCGCACCAACATGCACGGCGTGAAGTATATCAAAGAACTTTTCCCGCATAAAACCGTAAAAGAATTCGACCTGGTAAAATCAAGGATAGAAGCCCGTGATAACGCGCTGCACCTGGATTGCTGCTTTCAGCCGGTAGGTAAAGACAAGGGTGTAATTTACAAGAGCGGGTTTCGTGAAGAAGCAGATTATTTGTATCTTGTAAACCTCTTCGGGAAAGAAAATCTCTTTCACATTGAGCGTGAAGAAATGTACAACATGATGTCGAACTTTTTCTCTATAGACACCGATATTGTTGTGATCGAAAAGGGCTTTGTAAGGCTTAAGGCATGGCTGGAACAGCATGGCTTCACCGTAGAGGAAGTGCCGTATGCCGAGATTGCGAAACAGGAAGGGCTTTTGAGGTGTTCTACACTGCCGCTAATTAGGGAATAAGACATAAATAGAAAATGAGACAGATTACTGATACCATATTGATGATACGCCCGGTGGCCTTCAGGATGAATGAGCAAACCGCAGTAAATAATTATTACCAGAAAGTAATGGACAGCCTGAATCCGGAAACGGTTAATGAAAAGGCACAGCAGGAGTTTGACGCATTTGTGGCGCAGCTGCGTTCCAAAGGCGTGAACGTGATCGTGGTAGACGACACACTGGATCCTGATACTCCGGATTCTATATTTCCGAATAACTGGGTGTCGTTTCATGAGAATGGCGACGTGGCATTATACCCAATGTTTGCCGAAAACCGCAGGAGCGAGCGCCGTGAGGATATCCTCGACATGCTCGAAGACCACGGGTTTACAATAGACAACATTGTAGATTATACTTCTGCGGAAGAAGACAATATTTTTCTGGAAGGAACGGGCAGTATTGTGCTCGACAGGGGCAACCATAAAGCGTATTGCGCGCTTTCTCCGCGCGCGGATGAGGAACTGCTTATAGAGTATTGCGAAGACTTTGAGTATAGTCCGGTTATTTTTGAGGCATTTCAAAACGTAGATGGCGAACGCAGGCACATTTACCACACGAATGTGATGATGTGTATCGGCGATACCTTTGCCGTGATCTGTGCCGACTGTATCGACGATAAGAAAGAACGCAAGATGGTGCTGCAAAACCTGAGGGAAGACGGTAAGGAAGTGATATTGCTTACCGAAGAGCAACTGAACCATTTTGCGGGTAATATGCTGCAGGTGCAGGGCGCTTTTAACAAAAGTTACCTCGTAATGAGCGAATCTGCAAAACAGGCGCTTACTAAAGACCAAGTAAGCAGGATCGAAAAACATACTGAAATACTTAGTGCCAACCTTGATATTATAGAGGCTTGCGGCGGCGGAAGCGCCCGCTGTATGATGGCAGAAATATTTTTATTGAAGAAATAATGCTTTCGAAAAGGACGAAATACGGATTAAAGGCACTGATATACATTGCGAGGCAGCAAGGCCCCGCGCCTGTGCTTATATCTGATGTTTCGGAAAACGAACGGATACCCAAAAAATTTCTTGAGGCCATATTGCTTGATCTCAAGAAATTTGGTATCCTTGGTTCCAAGAAAGGCAAGGGCGGTGGTTACTATCTGGTAAAAGAACCCAAAAGTATTACCGTTGCCACGCTCATCAGGGTCCTCGACGGGCCTATAGCACTCCTGCCATGCGTAAGCCTCAATTACTACGAAAAATGCGAAGACTGCCCACATGAGGATGTATGCGCGCTCAACAAGTTTATGGCTGAAGTGCGCGATAATACCCTTGAGCTGCTGCAGCAACGCTCGCTGTATGATCTTGCGGGATTAAAGGCCTTATCGCAGTTCCCCTAAATAACTGTTCCACACTTTTTTAGTGCTGTTGCCAAACTTTTTATCCTCGAATACGATACAAAATGCCTGGCTTACTTTTACAGCTCTCTTGCCAACGATAACTTCGTAACTCATAAGCCAGTCGTAGCGCAGGTCGCTTTTAAGCTTCGGGATAGTTGCAAACGACATAGTGCTGAAATCTACTTTCTTTTCCTGGGCTGCCGCTTTTTCCAGAAGTTGTTTCAGGGTTATTGCCCGGCCTTTACTGTCGAAAAAGTCCTGTAGCAGCACCTTGTCATCCCTGAAAAGCTTTACGGCATCGGCGGAAGCCTGTTTTTTCATTTCGGCATCCCCCACAGGGTCGGTCAGCAGCGTAAGGTAACCGAAAAACTCATTCACCTTCGATTCTGCCTTTACTTCATAAGCTTCAACTGCTTTTTGCGAAAATGCCGGAGCGGCAGGCTTTTTTTCAATATTCTGTGCGGTGGTGGTGGCGGCAATCAATAACAGCATGCCGGCGATTAGTGTTGTCTTCATTTTTCTTTTTGCATGTATTTTAGTGAAACGATCTTATCTTCTTTATATTCTATTTCTATGATCTCCATGCCCCGCGCAATCTTTGTAGGCAGGGTAACTTTATTAATAAATTCCTCCTTGTTAAGGAATTCCACACCAATGTCATCGAACATTACTTCCTCAATTACAGCTTCGTCCGAGAGCAGTTCGCCCAACTGTTTCCTGCGCTTTTCCCAATCGCTGGCCTTGCCGTTCATATAGGCGCGCAGCATCATGGCATAGTCGTCGGGCTGCAGGTCGAATTCGGCGTGGGTGGCATTTGCGGGAATCTTTAGCGTGTCGGTTCGGTAATAAGGGCTTTCAACAATAAGCAGGGTTTCTTTAGCGGTATCGCCCAACAGGTAGCAGTTGCCGTCTTTTTTCAGCTTATGCCTGCTGCCATCCTTCAGCAGGTGCAGCGTAACCCTTTCAGCCCCGATCTCTTTTTGGGTATATTTATCTTTCAGGCATACGGGAACCTCGCCTCCGCCATTTGCCGTAAGGCCGATAATTGCCACCACTACTATTGCTGCTATTCCCATAATGCTATAAGTGATCTTTTTGCTTTTTCGTATCAGTGCCGGTTCTTCCGGTGTTTCCTGTACAGGAGCCGTGGCATCCTTGTGTACATATATAAATTCATTCCAGTCACCATAACCCAGCCACCGGCAAAAGATGTCGAGCATATCCCTGCGGGGCAGCTTTTCGTTCAGCACCGGTTTCAGGTGGGTGTAGACCCATTTTTCGCTTACACGCCCGTGACCGTCTTTCTCGATGAAATCGATTAGCTGCGCAATCTCCCTGTTGCCGAACGAATGGATATCGCCACTGTAGTACGGAAAATCCTCCCGGTACTTTACAAGTATCTTTTGCTTCAGCAGGTAAAAAAGGGCAACGTCATTCATTAAGGGTAAAAGTATAAAAATGCACGAAATACGCTACTGTAAATCTACTGTAAAACTACTGAAAACTAATTTTCCTGCTGTTTGCCAACAGTTTGCAGGGGTTTTGCTGCAGGTTCTTTTGTGTGTGGAATTACTTTCGTGCAGTTCAAACCGGATATCGCTTTCACCGGATTGGCAATTACGTAAATAATAACTAATACATAATTATCATGAAAAAAATCTTTCTTTCAATTTTAGCCATTTCAGCATTCAGCGCTACCGCACAAATAAGCGGTAACCAAATCTACGGGGAGAACAATGACTATTACACCCGCCGTGGTACTACCCCGCCACAACCTTCCATCTCGGCCAGCGGCGACCAGTTCACCGTCTCTACACGCATACTGATGAATGTGCGCCCCGATGTGCTCATCGTAACCCTGGGCCTGAATCAGGAATCTAAAACCGTAAAGGGCTGCAACGAGGCCATCAAAAAACGCATCGACGGATTTACCAAAGAATTGAAAAGCCTTGGCGTAAAGGAGGCCGATGTGTACACAGACTTCATTTCGCAGACCAAGATTTACGATTATGAAGTGGGCGAAACGAAAGCAGTGCAAAAAGAAACAGGTTTTGAAGTTAAGAAGAATGTAATAGTACGCCTGGCCAACGTAAAGACCTTTAACCAGCTTACGGATATTGCTTCGGATTTCGCGATATACGATATTGTAAAGGCAGAATACATCAACCAGGATGTAGATGCGCTTTATGCGAAATTGTTTGATGAGGCGGTGAAATCTATTGATACAAAAAAGCAGAAGTACGTAAAAGCGTTTAAGGCTGTGTTGTCGGACGATTTCAACATCATACAGGATAGCTATTACAGCGTACAGCCGCGCACGCAATACCAAAAGTACAGCGCATTCGAGACTGCTGACCTAAGCTATATTGACGGCGACCACCGGTATGTAAAGAAAGAGGCCCGTAAGGCAAAAACATTCTATTACCAGGGTGTAGATACTTCGTCATTCGATAAAGTCATTAATCCATCTGACCCTGAAGTGTGCCTGCAATATGTGGTGGAGATGAAGATTGTTTATCATATTAAGAAATAAACAGGCTAGACCGTTCCATTCCGAACGCAGCGGGGTTGAGGAATCTCAAAATTCAGTCAATGCTATGGATAAGAGATTTCTCCCCCTGGTCCTTTAGATTTGTTTTTAAATAAAAGAAGTTAAATTTATGATTGAGAAAGGAAGCAAAAGTAAACTATCCTTGGTCCGAGCTTAAGACTCATATTTCGATTTAGACTTTCGCTTCCCTTTCATCAAAGACTCATATAGAAATTAGGGCTGGAGACCCATTATTAAGGACTTGAGCTTATGATGAACTTCTCAGATCATGTATTCATCTAAAAACAAATTTATGAAAAACATTGTTATTGGTATTGACATCAGTAAAAAGACTTTGGACATCTGTATTAAAGAAGAAAAGTCATTTAACTACATTTCCATTGAAAACAAACCACAGGCGATCAGACGCTTTTTTAAGCCTTATACTAAAGAAGACCTGGTAGTGGCTATGGAGAATACAGGCCGGTATAATTGGCATTTACTTGAGGTTTTGGAGGCTTTTAATTTCAAAGTTTATGTAATATCGCCTTTACATCTTAAGAGAAGTATGGGAGTTACAAGAGGAAAGAATGATAAAATCGATGCTCTTCGCATTTGTAGTTTCATTGAGAAGAACCAACAGGAGACAAGGCAATGGAAGCCGTGTCCTGATTCAATTAAAAAGATAAAAGTACTGTTGACAGAAAGAGCTTCGCGGATAAAGGCAAAGAAGCAGTTCATTACCACAAGTCATGATTATAAGCTCATGAAAAATATAAACCTGGATAAATTGCTTTCGAATCTGAACCTGAAGATGGTTAAGACTATCGAGCTTCAGATTAAGGCACTTGAAAGAGAAATTGAAGATGTTATAGCAAATGACCAAAAACTGGCCCAGCAACAAAAACTTATTAAGTCCGTTCCCGGAGTCGGTAAGGTGCTATCCTGGATGTTATTATCAAAAACAGAAGGCTTTTCTGTCATAACAGACCCAAGGAAGATGGCGTGTTATAGCGGAGTTGTACCCTTTGATTTTCAGTCCGGTACTTCTATCAAGAAAAGACCAAGTGTATCAATGTTAGCCGACAAAACAATCAAGACAGTACTCCATATGGCAGCCATGAGTGCAATTAGACGAAAAAATGATCTTGGGGACTTTTACCTACGAAAAGTAGCCGAAGGAAAAAATAAAATGAGTGTCATTAACGCTGTCAGAAATAAAATAATCCATCGGGTTTTTGCGGTAATAAAAAACCAAACCTTTTATCAAAAAGATTTGGTTTTACCATAGAAATC
>Ga0308157_10002778_pt1 | contig 27381 bp, 27 predicted proteins | sample PhyBR1_FD_201035 | JGI IMG/M metagenome (GOLD analysis project Ga0308157, IMG submission 201035) | Phyllosphere microbial communities from UC Gill Tract Community Farm, Albany, California, United States - DLSLB.R1 | ecosystem: Host-associated > Plants > Phyllosphere > Unclassified | place: USA...
CCTGGTGAAAGCGCAGATGGTGAAGAACGCCGTCATCGTGCCGGCCGGCGCCAAGGGCGGTTTCGTCTGCAAGCTGATGCCGAAAGACGCTACCCGTGAGGTGATTGCCGCCGAAGGCGAAGCAGTCTACCGCCTGTTCATTTCCAGCCTGCTGGAAGTCACCGACAACCGCGTGCTGGGCAATATCGTGTCGCCTGCGGACACCATCTGCTATGACGGTAACGATCCTTACCTGGTGGTGGCTGCCGACAAGGGCACCGCAACCTTCTCCGACATCGCCAACGGCATCGCCGTACAGCGCGGCTTCTGGCTGGGCGACGCATTTGCGTCGGGCGGCTCCAACGGCTATGACCACAAGAAGATGGGCATCACCGCCAAGGGCGCGTTCGAAGCGGTCAAACGCCACTTCTACGAAATGGATCACGATATCCACGCGCAGCCGCTCACCATGGTAGGCGTCGGCGATATGTCGGGCGACGTGTTCGGCAACGGCGCGCTGTTGTCGCGCAAGCTGAAGATTGTGGCGGCGTTCGATCACCGCCATATTTTCCTCGATCCGAATCCGGACATGGAAGCATCGTTCAAGGAACGCGAGCGCATGTTCGCGCTGCCGCGCTCCTCGTGGGAAGACTACAACAAGGAACTGATCTCGAAGGGCGGTGGCGTGTTCCCGCGTAACGCGCGGTCGATTGAACTGTCGCCGGAAATCCGCGCGGCGCTGGACATCGAAGAAACCGCGCTGGCGCCTGAAGAACTGATGCACCGCATCCTGCTGGCGCCGGTGGACCTGTTCTATAACGGCGGCATCGGCACCTACATCAAAGCCTCGACCGAAACGCATGCGCAAGTGAAGGACCGTGCCAACGACAACATCCGCGTCAACGGCAATGAACTGCGCTGCAAAGTCGTTACCGAAGGCGGCAACCTTGGCGCGACGCAGGCAGGCCGTATCGAATTCGCGTTGTCCGGCGGCCGCATCTTCACCGATGCGATCGACAACTCGGCCGGCGTCGACTGCTCGGACCACGAGGTGAACGCGAAGATGTGGCTGGATGTGGAAATGAACGCCGGCCAGTTGAGCGAAGCGGACCGCAACCGCATCCTCAACGAGATGACCGACGATATCGAACGCCTGGTCCTGCGCGACAACACGCTGCAAACGCAGCTGCTGGTGCGCGAGTTGCAGGCGCAGGTTGATGCGGATGTGCAGGATGGCTATGCCGCGCTGATCGCATCGCTGGAAGAAGAGGGCGCGCTGTCGCGTGAACTGGAGCAGTTGCCATCGGTGGCTGAGCTGGCGCGCCGCAAGGCCGATGGCCGCGGCCTGACCACGCCGGAACTGGCGGTGGTGATCGCCAACGTCAAGAACCGTTACAAGCGCATGCTGTCGGCGTTGCCTTTGACCGAGAACAGCTGGGCCGAGTCGGTGCTGAAGCCGTACTTCCCGGACCTGCTGGTGGCTACCCGCCCTGCGCTGGCGCACCCGCTGGCCAACGCCATCCTGGCGACCGTGCTGGCGAATGAATCGGTGAACCGCTGTGGTCCGCTGATGCTGCGCCAGCTGGCCGGTGAACATGGCGTTGATGAAGCGGATGTGATCCTGGCCTGGGGCCAGGCATGGTCCGCGCTGAACCTGGCGCCGGTCTACAACACGCTGGATGAAGACGCGCTGAAGGTGCCGCGTGCCGTGTCGATCAAGGTTGATGCGCATAGCCGCGTGCTGCAGAAGGCTGTGATTGAAGGCGCGCTGTCGGTGCCTGGCGACCAGCTGCGCAATGGCGTCGGCGAGTTGACGCGCCTGTTCGCCAATCCGGAAACGCTGGCGCAGCTGACGCCTGTCAGCGGCCAGTCGGAAGCCGAGCTGACCGCCGGCCTGCGCGCCGAGTTTGCGCGTGCGTGGATGGCGGTGGATGCGATCGAAGCGGTGGCGGCATTTGTGTTTGCCGCGCTGTCGGTTTCGCGTCCGGCGGGCATGGACTTGCCGGCCTTCCTGCAGGTGGGCCTGGCGCTGCGCGCACAGGTTGGCATCGATACGCTGGAGCGCGGCCTGAAACTGCCTGCCACCAGCCGTTCGCAGGAACAGTTGCGCGCCTACGCGCAGCAGGCGCTGCGCCGCACGCAGCAACGCCTGCTGTCGCAAGTGCTCAAGCATGCGACTGGCGACCATTCGGCGCTGGAGGCGGTGGAAGTCGTCGCCAACACGCTGGGCTTGTCGGGCTATGCGCTGGCGACGGATCTGGAGCAGGCAATGCTGGACGTGTGGGCCTTGTCCGAAGCGGTCAATGCCAGTAATGCGGCGTTGACGGCCTAAGGCGATGAGCGAGTTGCCAGCAGCATTGCCACCGGCGGTCCGCGCCCTCGCGGAAGCCGACTTCAGCGCCATCGCACCGCGCTTCACGGCGGCCGGCTTTGAGGTCGCCGAGCCGGCGGACGGCATCATCACGATCCGTGCCGCCGGCAACGTAGCCGCTGTGCCGCAGCCGGCCCATGCGGCCGGCCCGGCCGGCGAGCGTGTATCTGCGGCCATCGGCGGCCCGCGTGGCGCCGCGCGCCAGGCGGTGCTGATCTCCGTCGGCGTGCATGGCGACGAGACGGGACCGATCGAAGTCGTGGCTTACCTGCTGGACGCCTTGTCGCATCAGCCGTCCGCGCTGGCGGTGGACCTGATGCTCTGCGTCGGCAATATCGGCGCCATCCGCGCCGGCAAGCGCTTCATCGACGCGGACCTGAACCGCATGTTCCGCGAACAGCGCGGCACGCTGGAAGGCACCGCCGAAGCCGCGCGCGCCGATGTGATGATCTCCGCCACCACGGACTTTTTCAAGGATGCCGGCCCGGAGCGCTGGCACCTCGATCTGCACACGGCCATTCGGCCATCGGTGTATCCCACCTTCGCCATTGTGCCGGAGCTGATCGCCGACCAGGCGCGCGGCCAGTTGATCGACTGGCTGGGCCTTGCCGGCATCGGCGCCATCATCATGAATCCGGCATCGGTGGGCACCTATAGCTACTATTCGGCCGAGCACCACGCGGCGGCCGGCACCACGATAGAACTGGGTCGCATCGGCACGCTGGGGCAGAACGACCTGGCGCAGTTCAAGGACGCCTCGCAGGCGCTGGATGACCTGCTGCGCGGTGCGCCCAAACGCGCGGTCACGCAGCGTCCGCACATCTTCAACACCGCGCGCCAGATCATCAAGCTGAGTGACCAGTTCAAGATGGCCTTCGGCAAAGAGACGCATAACTTCACCGCCATGAAACAAGGCGAAGAGATTGCGCGCGATGGTGATACCGTCTATACGGTGCAGCATGCGGAAGAGCTGGTGGTGTTCCCGAATCCCGATGTGCGGGTGGGACTGCGGGCAGGGCTGATGGTGGTGCGGGTCGGCTGATCTTTACCCGTCTTTACACTCTGCAGGGCTTATAGATTCCTGGTTTGGTTCGTTAATAGGTACAACATTGTCCTTAACTACGGAGTAAGAGCCATGAGTACCATCAGCAGCCTGTCCAGCAGTACCGCCGCCAGCGCCACCACCTTCGATCCATCGAAAGGCGCGGCGCGCTTCGCCGCCAAAGTTTTCAGCGATATGGATACCGACACCGACGGTTCGGTCACCAAAGACGAATTCGTTAAAGGTCTGGAATCCAAAGGCGTGTCGACCGAAGACGCGACCAAGCAATACGATGCGGTCGACAAGGAGGGCACCGGTTCGATCACGCAAGACGACCTGACTTCGGCCATCAAGAGTGGCGACTTTAAACCGCCACGTCCGCAAGGCGGCGGTGAAGGCGGCCCACAAGGCGCGGGCGGTGCGGGTGGGGCGGGTGGCGCAGGCGGTGCCGGTGGTGCGAGTGCGGCAGGCTCCAGCAGCGCCACCAAAACCTACGAAGCCGCCGACAAAAACGAAGACGGCACCGTCACGCAACAGGAACAGCTGGTGTACGACATGGCCCAAGCCGCCAAGTCCGCCGCTGCCAGCACCAGCGCCGACAAGCTCGGCAACAACGTCGACGCCCTGGCCTGACCCATCTTGCGGCCGCGTCGAGTTCGTTCAGTTTAAAGAGGCACGTCAGGCTGGCATGACGCTGCTGATTTGATGAGCTTAGGCGCGGACGATCAGCGCGGTCAGGGTGATGGCCAGGCCGACCAGGATCATGGCGGCGCCGGTGAGGGCTGCCGGGTGAACGCGGCGGGATACGGTTGGAATCTTTTTAATCGGCATGGCTAGGTTCTCCTCTTGGCTTTGAGTAACTCTTGCCTCAAGAGTAACCTGACGCCTGTTTGCAATCTATACACGCCGCTGTATCAAAAGTAAGCACTTGTAACGAGGTTGTATTTTAGGCACAAAATACCTTTAGCGACAGCGGACCGGAAGGCCCTATAATCGCTGTGTTTTTGCCCGAACAAACCTCCCACAAGGAATGCCTGTGAACCAAACGTTGGTCCAGAAACTGACCCGTACCAAGCCGGTCGACAATAAGAATACCGAACAAGCTTCAAGCAGCAACTCCCTGCACCGCTCCGTCGGCCTGTTTCCTCTGACGATGATTGGTGTCGGCGCCACCATCGGCACCGGCATTTTCTTCACCATGGTGGAGGCCGTACCCAAGGCTGGCCCATCGGTGATCCTGTCCTTCCTGATTGCCGCCATCACCGCCGGCCTGACCGCGCTGTGCTACGCCGAACTGTCGTTCCGCATTCCCGCCTCCGGTTCCTCGTATTCGTTTGCCTACGCCACCGTCGGCGAGTTCCTGGCCTTCATCATGGCCGCCTGCCTGCTGCTGGAATACGGCCTGGCCGCCAGCGCCGTGGCCATCGGCTGGTCGGATTATCTAAACAACTTCCTCAACAACGCGTTTGGCTGGCACATCCCCGAGATGTTGCGCTCACCGAGCATCGTCGCCACCGCCACGCACGGTATCGAATTCCGCAGCGGCCACATCAACCTGCCGCCGATCATCCTGGTGGCGCTGTGCTGTCTGCTGCTGATCCGCGGCGCCAAGGAGTCGGCCACCACCAATGCCATCATGGTGCTGATCAAGCTGGCCATCCTGATTTTCTTCGTGGTGATCGCCTTCAGCGGTTTTGACATCAACAACTTCCACCCATTCTTCAGCCCGGACGGCGTGCACTTCACCGGCGCCGCCGGCGTGACAGCGGCGGCGGCCACCGTGTTCTTCTCCTTCATCGGCCTGGACACCGTGGCCACCGCCGGTGAAGAAGTGAAAAATCCCAAACGCAATGTGCCGATCGGCATTCTGGCAGCGCTGGTTATCGTCACCATCTTCTACATGCTGGTGGCGGTCGCTGCGATGGGCGCGCAGCCGGCGGCCAAGTTCGCCGGCCAGGAAGCCGGCCTGGCCGTGATCCTGCAAAACGTCACCGGCCAGACCTGGCCGGCGCTGGTGCTGGCAGCTGGCGCCGTGGTGTCGGTATTCAGCGTGACGCTGGTAACCATCTATGGCCAGACCCGCATCCTGTACGCCATCGCCAAGGACGGCCTGATTTCGCCGACCTTCCGCAAGGTCAGCCCACGCACCGGCGCGCCGACCCAGAATACGCTGATCGTCTGCATCGTGGTGGGCCTGGTGGCCGGCTTTGTCGATGCCACCTTCCTGTGGGACATGGTCAGCATGGGCACGCTGACGGCGTTCAGCGTGGTGTCGCTGGCAGTGCCGGTGATGCGCCGCAAGGAAGGTCCAACGGCCGAGAAAGGCTTCCGCGTGCCTGGCGGCCCGTACCTGGTGCCGGGCCTGAGCATTGCCGCCTGCCTGTACCTGATGTTCGGCTTGTCGATGACGACCTACACGGTGTTTGCGATCTGGATGACGGCAGCAGTGCTGACCTACCTGCTGTACGGCATGCGCAACTCGCGCCTGAACTAAACCGGTTCAGCCATTAAAAAGCCCCGGCCGCTTGCGCGTGCCGGGGCTTTTTGCCATTTTGCCTGGTTGCTGTGCAGCTTACTCTTTGGTTTCCGGCTTGCGACCCAGGTAGAGGCGCAGTACCAGGCCAGACAGGGCAATAGCGGCAGGCAGGTTTTCGATGATGGTCAGCATAGTTGTTCTCCAGTGAATTCGGTTAATTAAGCACGCGATGCGAAGTGACGCAGTTCGGCGGACAAGCCAGGCGAGTGCAGTTCGCAGTCATTCGCCATGCTGTTGAGCCACCAGATGGTTTCTTCTTTGTTGCGCTGCGACATACCTGGCTGTACGGCGAACAAGGCTGCGAACAGCTGGCGTACTGCAGTGGCAACATTGGCGAAGTAGCCAGTGTCGTTGATGGTGGTGTAGGTCGTTGTGCTCATCAGAAGCTCCATTTATCACGTTTGTTGCGTTGCAGTATGCTCCGCTTTCAGTAATAAATAAACTTTTGATTTGTGATACGAGCTATAAGTTATGTGTATAACTTAGGTGCGATCCAGCCAGCGGCCGGCAAACATCGTGCAGACCAAAGCGGCGACCACCAACGCGATGCCGGTCCATTGCCAGCCGTTGATGCTGTCACCCAGGATCAGCATGCCGGAGCTGATGCCGGCCACCGGCACGCCCAGGCTGAACGGCGCCACGCGGTTGACCGGATGGCGCTTCAGCAGCCGCGTCCACATGGCGTAGCCGAGGATGGTCGCCATCCAGCCCAGGTAGGCCACCGCAATCCAGGTGGTGTACGGCGCATCGGTCCATTGCCAGCGCGTGGCCGGATCGTCAAACGTCAGCGACAGCAGCATGAAGGGGATGATGGGCACCAGGCTGCACCAGACCATGAAGCTGACCACATCGAATCCTGGCGCGGCCTTCTGCGCGCCGCGCACCACGATGTTTGAGGCGGCCCACATGGCGGCGGCGGTCAGGCACAGCACAAAGCCGGCCGGCGTGATATCGCTGACGTGGCCTGTTTCAAAAAAGTTCATGGCAAAGCAGCCCAGGCCCAATGCGGCCAGCGCCAGGCCGGCCAGCAGCGCGCGGCTGGTGTGCTCCTTCAGCAGCATGAAGCCGAAGATGGCGGTGAAGAAGACCTGCGTTTGCAGGATGACCGAGGCCAGCGAGGCGGACATGCCCACCTTCAGTGACAGGAACAGCAGGCCGAACTGGCCCACGCCCTGGCTCAGGCCGTAAGCGATCACCCACTTCGCGGGCAGCCTGGGTGGCCTGATGAAGATAATCAGCGGCAGTACAGCGAAGATGTAGCGCGCGGCGCCCAACTGGAATGGCGTCAGGCTGCGCAAGCCGACCTTCATCGCGACGAAGTTGGTGCCCCAGATAATGACCACGAGGAGGGCGGACAGGAGGTCGCGGCTGCTGAAGGTGGAAGGCGATGTGGTCATCGCCTTATGGTATCAGCATTAGCTGGCGACGGCGGCGGCGAAATCGCGGTAACTTCGCAGCGGACGACCCAGCAGCTTGGTCAGGCGCTCGACGTCACCGGCTTGCGGCAGCATGCCGTCGGTCAGAAAGCGTTCGCTCATCAGGCGCATGTCGTAGGCCATCCAGGGCGGCATGAAGCTGCGCAGGTTTTGTTCGAACGCGCTGGTGTCGTCGCCGCCGTAGGCGATCTGCCGTCCCAGCACCGCCGACCATGCCGCCGCGAGGTCGGCGCCGGTCAGCGTTTGCGGACCGGCCAGCGTGATGTACTCCAGCGGCAGCGGTTCTGGTGACTGGTCACGGCGCAGCAGTTCAAGCGCGGTAACTTCACCGATGTCGCGCACGTCGATCATCGCCAGGCCTTTGGCGCCGACCGGCATCGGGTAGACGCCGTAGCCGGTCACCACGTCCTTGATGGTGACGTCGTTGTCCATGAAGTAGGCCGGGCGCAGGATGGTGGCGCTGAAGCCCATCTGCTCGATCATGCGTTCGACCACCAGCTTGCCGGCGAAGTGCGGTACGTTGACATACACGTCGCTGTGGATCACCGACAGGTAGACCACGTGGCGCACGCCAACCTCTTTGGCGACGTTCAGCGCGATCAAGGCCTGGGTAACTTCATCCGCCGCCACCGCGTTCAGCAGGAACAGCGTGGACACGCCCGCCATGGCGGTACGTAGCGAATCTGGATCGAGCAGATCGCCCTGCGCGACGCTGACGCCGTCGGGCAAGCTGGCGCTGGCGGGATTGCGGACCAGCGCACGCACATTGGCGCCGCGTTTGAGCAGTTGTTCGATCACTTGGGTGCCAACTTTACCGGTGGCGCCGGTTACAAGAATAGTCATGGAAGTTCTCCGGGTTGTGATGGATGACAGTTCCTATGTTAGGCATCTCGTGCACGGTCCGAAAGATGCTATATTTGGACAGACTGTCTCATAAGTGGAACATATGGATTTGCTGGCCCTTGCCGATTTCAATCTGGTTGCCCGTCACGGCGGCTTTGGGCGCGCCGCGCGCATCTCGGGCCGTCCCAAGGCGACCTTGTCGCGCCGCGTGGCGGAACTTGAAAGCAGTCTCGCTCTGCGGCTGTTCGAGCGGGGAGGGCGCACACTCAAGCTCACGCAGGAGGGACAGGCGCTGCACCAGCGTACCGGTGCGCTGCTGACCGAGATCGACGCGGCAGCGGCGGAGATCGCGCAAGGCGGCGTTGCGCCACATGGCCGCTTGCGCATTAGCGCTCCGCTGCTGTTCTCGCAGACAGCGATGGGCAAGCTGGCCGCAGGCTACGCGCGCAAGTATCCAGCGATGCGGCTGGAAGTGAGCACCGAAGACCGCAGCGTCGACATGGTGGAGGAAGGATTTGACCTGGCGATCCGCGTCAACCCGGATGCGGACGCCAACCTGGTTGGGCGCATCTTTCTGCGCGACCGGATGATGGTGGTGGCCAGCCCTGAGCTGGCACGCCCGGAGGATGGCGCGGCCGTGCCGGCGGTGGTGCGCGGCACCGGCACAGGCACCGGCACCGTCACGCCGGCCAAGGCCTGGCGCTTGCGTGCCGGCGCGGGGAACGAGGATATCGCGATCGAGCCGGTGCTGTCGCTATCGTCGATGATCATGGTGCGGGACGCTGTGCGCGCCGGTGCGGGCGCGGCCTGCCTGCCGGTGTCGCTGGTCAGCGGCGATCTGGTGGACGGTACGCTGGTGCACTGGGGCGAGCTGGATGCGCCGGATATCGAGCTATGGGTGCTGTATCCATCGCGGCGCCTGCTCAGCGCACGCGTATCGGCATTTCTGGCGTATCTGAAGGAGGCGTTCCCGCAAGGTGCGCCGGAAGAACTGGCGGCCTATCTCGGCTGAGTATCACTCAGGCGAGGTCGCGAAGGATGGCTTCGCGGTGGACGATGATCTTGACCGCGTCCGCTTGCAGCAAACGGATGCGGCGCTGGACCAGCGGCCAGCCCGACCACGGCACGACTGCCGCCTGCGCCGCCGCAGCGCTTTGCGCTGACAGCGTTGATGCCGACATCAGTGCATCCTCGTCGGCCTGGCTGGCTGCTTCGCGTACCACCGCGCGACGCGGATCGAGTGCGCGCGTGAGAATATCCACCACCTGATCGTGGCTTTCGCCCAGCATGGCGTTGACGGCGCTGGTCGGTAGCTCCTTCGTGTGCCGGCGCAGGATTGCCCGCAAGGCCGCCACGTGCGCCACCAGTAGGTAGTTCTGTACGATGAACAGGTTGATGTCCTCCACCGCGCGCTGCTTGCGCGCCGGTTCGTCCAGCATGCGCACCAGCGCCGAGCTAAGCGCCGCCAGCGAATCCATCAGCCGCTTGCGTTCGATGCGGTAGGCGAAATCGTCCTTGCCTTTGCCTTGCAGCAGATCGAAGCTGGCCTGCATGTAACGCAGGTTCACATTCAGCACCTCGCCGACCAGACGCGGCAGCGATTGATATTCCCAGTTGGCCAACACAAAGCTGAACGCCGTCGCCACCGCCGCACCGATAAAGGTGTCCACCAGCCGCTCCATGATGAGGTCATGGTTGCCCGGCGCGATCAGGTGCATTTGCAGCAGGATCATGATCGATACCGCAATCGCCGCGTAACGGTAGCGCAGGTAGATGAAGGTGGGCGTGGCCACCGTCGACAGCACCAGGATGCCGAGTATCGCCGCCGGGTAGTTCAGGAACTTGATGATCAGCGCGGTGATGATGCAGCCGATGATGGTGCCGATGATGCGGTCGCTGCGGCGCTGCTTGGTCATGCTGAACGACGGCTTGAGGATGATCACAATCGTCAGCACGATCCAGTAGCTGTGCGCCGCATACGGCAGCAGCGCCGCCACCGCCAGGCCGACCGAAATCGCCATCGCCACCCGCAGCGAGAAGCGGAAGATCGGCGAATCCACGCGCAGGTGCGACAGAATCATGCGCAACTCATACTTCTGCTGCGACAGGAACGGCCCCATGTCGGCATCCGCCCAGAACGGCGTGGTGTCGTAAGCCTTCTGACTGGCCTGATGCAGCTCGCCGATCATCTTGATGATGGCGCGGATCTTGTTGCGCTGCGCGCGCAGTACGGCCAGCGCTTCCTGCTGCGGCTTGCCGTCGTCGATGCGCTGCTGGATCGCCGCCAGTTCCGCTTCGATCGCCTCCAGTTCCGGCTCGTAGCTGATCTCTGGATAGGAGGACTTCTTGCGCGTGACGTCATACGCCACCGATTCGATATCGCGCGCCGCCTTGTAGGCCAGATCGTGCAGCGTCTGCATCACCGGCGAATCGGCCAGGTGGGTGCGCAGCAGCGCGTAGTCGGTGTGCGTGGACAGGATCAGCTCATACAGGTCCAGCATGCAGACGTGAACCTGCACCACAATCGCATCCTTGGCGTTGTTATGCGCACGCAGGATCAGATCACGCGAGGCTTGCTGGCGGTCGGCCAGCAGGCTTTGATGGCGGATCAGCTTATTGAATTGCTCGGTGAGGTTGAAGCGCGTGTTGTAGAAATCCGCCTTGATGTCGATGTAGGCCGCCAGCTCGAACAATGCCTCCGCCAGCACCTGCTGCTTGATGCGGTGGCGCAGCACCCACGACACCGCCATTGCATAGGCGAGATAGGCCACGGCGCCCAGTGTGAACAAGCCGGTATGGATGAAGGACTCGCGCACCGTCATCGTGTGTTCCATCGACATGGTCATGATGAACAGCGTGGCCAGTTGCAGCGGCATCGACTTGCGGCCGTAGACCACCATCATGCAGGCGGCAAAGCTGATCACTACCAGCATCACCATCAGCAGCCAGTGATACGGTGCGCACAGACTGATGAGCAAGGTGACGGCGCTGCATAGCAGCACCGAGGCGCTCATCTCGTTGAACTTGTGGCGCAGGGGGCTGGGCATGTCCATCAGCGCGGTGCACAGCGCGCCGATGCAGACCGTCATGGCGACCGCCATGTCGGCAAATTGAAGGGTAATCAGCGTAACGCCTACCAGTCCGGCGGCGAAGCGCAAGCCAAGATAAAAGTAATGGCTATAGAAGAAGGTGCGCAGATTGAGTGCGTAATGCATGGCTATGGCCTTGTGGGCAGCTTGCATGCGCATCCCAGGATCGCCAGGATGCGCATGATGTGTAACGCAGGATTAAATTTTAGAAGACCGACAGCACCGGGTAGCGGCGCCATTCGGGTTCTTCGTGGCGCTTGCCGTTGGCGAAGATGAAGCCCAGTACCGCTTCCTGGTCCGATACCAGCGATGGATTGTTGGCCTTCCATGCTTCGAATTTGGCTTTCAGTTCCGGTTCGGTTTCCAGCATCTCCAGCGCCAGGTCTTCGAACACGTAGTCGGAGAAGTTTTCTTTTTTCTCCAGCACGCTGTTGAAGAAGCCCCAGCGGAAGAAGGAATCATGGCCTTGTGGTTCCAGTGTTTCGACAGCGTAGCGGGCGTTGGCCTGCTTCAGCGGCACGAACCAGTCGCCCGGCTGTACGGTGAACAGCGCGGTGTTCGCTTCCAGCTGTACATCGTCGTGGTACATATGGCCTTCGTAGGCGTGCGGGCGTGAGATCACGGAGACGATGTGGTAGTACTGCGCTTCCACTTCCTGCGCGTCTTCGAAGCGCGCCATTTCAACGCCGTTCCATTGCAGGCGCTCGATGGCTTCGCGCCAGGCTTGCGGAATGATGTAGCCTTTCGGCGCACGCACGGTGGCTGACGGCACGAAGCTGTTGTAGAAGGCGATGTCCTTTTCCCACGGCTTGCTGCGGTCGTAGGACAGGCGCTGGTAGTCGCCCAGCAGGCTGGGCGTGCGCTGGGCTTCGTAGCCCTTGAAGCGGAAGGTCGATGGATTGTTTTCGTCCATCTTCCAGCTGACGGTCCATTCGGTGGCGTTGGCGGCTTGCTCTTTGGCTTCGGCGCGCAGCTGTTTGATTTGTTCGCCGTATTGCACGGTGAAGGCCATCGTCACATCCAGCAGGGCGCGCATCGAATCGTAGCGGTCCTTGAACGGTTTGAGCATGTGCGTTTCCGGCATGAAGCCGATCACGTGGTGCAGGGCGGCGAAGCCGGTCGAAAAGCGCGGCACTTCGAGGAACTCGGCGATGCCGTCGTCCGGCGTGTCCTTGACTGGATTGACGTAAGGGCAGGTCGGCCAGCCTTTGGCTTCCATCTCTTTGTAGATGTGCGGCAGCATGGTCTGGCGCAGGAAGGGGCCGAGGCCGTAGCCCAGCTTGTCCGCCTGCGTGTGGATCAGCGTCATCGTGTATGGATAGTCGGCGCCGTTGGAGGTGTGGGTGTCCACCATCACGTCCGGGTCCCAGCTGGTCAGCAGCTGGTTGAACAGCTGGGCGTTGTACGTGTCGCACTTGACGAAGTCGCGGTTCAGGTCGAGGTGGCGGCTGTTGCCGCGGAAGCCGAACTGCTCCGGGCCGTCCTGGTTGACGCGCGAGGTGTTGGCGCGGTTCAGCGCGCCGTCGACGTTGTACAGCGGGACGAACAGCAGCACGGTGTTGCCCAGCGCCGCCAGCCTGGCCGGATCGAAGCACAGGTCGCGCACGATGGCCATGCAGGCGTCCACGCCTTCCGGTTCGCCCGGGTGGATGCCGTTGTTGTTGAAGAAGACGGTGCGGCCTTCGGCCTTGATCTGGCTGCGGTCGTGCACGCCGTCGGCGCTGACCACGCCGGCGTGCACCGGGATGCCGCCGTCGGATAGACCGATCTGTTCAAACCGCAGCACGTGCGGGAAGCGTTGCGCCAGCTCGGTGTAGAAGGCGATGCATTCGCTCCAGGTGGTGGTTTGATTTTGATTGCCTTTTTCATAAGGCGTCAGCATGTCGTGCATGGTCGTCTGGATCTCAGCGGGATGGGAGGGAAGGGCGAGATTGTATCATTGTGCCCGTTTTTTGAGCGCTCCCGGCCGGGGCTTTGCGTTGCTTCAAGGTAAATTCAGGCTGTCGATGTTTTACTGGCTTCCTGATGATGACGGGAGGCGGCGATGCGATGGTACGTGGCGGTGTTGCTGGCGCTGGCATGCAGCTGGAGCATGGCGCAGGGGCTTGTGCAGTTGGCGGGCAAGGGATTGGTGCAGATTCGCTTCCAGGGGCTGAGCGTGCTGGTGGTGGCTGCGGATGCCGAGGCGTACTGTCAGGAGGCGGCGCCCGGCTGGCCTGCGGCGGATCTGCTGCTGGTGCTGCCGGCCAGTGCTGGCCGTTATGATGGGTTGGCGCCGCTGCACGCGCTGCGTGATGGCGCGGCGGTGGTCGTGCCCGAAGCGTTCGGTGCCGGCGGCGAAAATGGCGGGGCTGGCGCAGCGCGCGTGTCAGCTTCGTCCGGGCCGCGCCTGCATCCGTTGCGGCCATGGGCGGCGCTAGATCTGCGCAAGCAGGGCGCTTGGCTGCGGGTGACTGCCATGCCGGGCGCGCCGGGCACAGTGGCGGTGGCTGGCTATCTGCTGGAGGTCGGCAACCGTCGCGCTTCTTACCGGCTGTATGCCGGCGGTGCCGAGGATGAGGCGGACGTGCTGGCGCAGCGGCTGCCAGGTGCTGATCTGGCGCTGCTGCCGGGGCGGGATGGCGCACGTCTGCTGGCGCTGAATCGTGGCATGCCGTCCAAAAGCCAACCGGCCGCACTGACGGCGGCCGGCTATGCCTTCAAGGCGCTGAAGCGCTGATTACTTCTTGGCGGTGGTTTCGACCCATTCAGCGTAGGTGTCGATGAATTTCTTCAGGAACTGCCTGGTGCTGTCGTTGTTGATCTTGCCGTTGTCGTCCAGCAGCTTGGCGGCGCCGCCGATATAGGCTTCCGGTTGCTGCAGGATCGGCATGTCGAGGAACACCAGTGACTGGCGCAGGTGGTGGTTGGCGCCGAACGCGCCGGTGGCGCCTGGCGTCACGCTGACGATGCCGGCCGGCTTGCCGCTCCACACGCTGCTGCCGTAAGGACGCGAGCCCACGTCCAGCGCATTCTTCAGCGCCGCTGGCGTCGAACGGTTGTATTCCGGCGTGAAGAACAGCACGCCGTCGTATTCCTTGATGCGGTCGCGGAACTGCGTCCACGCCTGCGGTGGTGTCACGCCGTTGCCTTCCAGATCCTCGTTATACAGGACCAGCTCGCCGATCTCGACGATGTCCAGGCTGAGCGATTCCGGCGCCAGTGCAATGACCTCGTGGGCAAATTTGCGGTTCAGCGACTCCTTGCGCAGACTGCCGATCACAACAGCGATTTTCTTCGCGGACATGGATATCTCCTTCGGGTGGGTTGGATGGAAACGATACTGTAACCGATTCGCCAACCAACCCCCGCTATGTTAAAGGTCATACCGGCTTGGCTACCATAAGATAGAAGATGCCGAGAAACGCGAAGAAGGCCGGCACACCAAGCACCACCCACGCGGTGAAGCAGCGCCAGAACTCTTTCGACAAGGGCAGGCCGCGTGCCGCCGCCGAAGCGGACAGCTTGCGCAGGCGGATCTGCAGCCACACCACCGGCAGCCAGCACGCCAGCGCCACCAGGTACAACACCAGTGACCACATGACCCAGCGGCTGTGCAAGGGATAGCCCGCCAGGTGCACCAGATAGAAGCCGGTCGCCGGCTGCACGATCATTGTGGCGCCGGTGAAGATCCAGTCGGTCAGCACGACAATGCGGGTGACCACCGCAATCGCCGTCACATTGCGGCTGATGACGGCGAACAGCAGATACCAGGCTGAGCCAATGCCGGTGCCAAACAGCAAGGTCGACGATAGTATGTGCAGCCATTTGAACATAATGTATTCCATCGGCTTCCTCCTCAATTGTTTCCGCTGCTTAAGCCGCGCCGTCCCGATGGTTTTTTCGATATCGTGATTTCGTCTTGACCTTACACGAATCGGGGTAATCGCTATGGACAATTGGAAGTTAATGATCGGCAAGGGCATGCTGCCCGGTGCTTTGGCCAGCGTTGCATCGGCCGCAGTGCTGGCGGCGCGCGCGAAAAAAGATAGCGGCAGCGTGTTCGGGGGCGTGAATGCCGTCAGCCATTGGCTGTGGGGCGACAAGGCGTTTCGCCGCGATGGGGCGTCGTGGAAATACACGCTGGTCGGCTATGTGATTCATCACGCCAGCGGTGTGTTCTGGGCCAGCCTGCTGGAGCAGGCTGCGGGCAAGGTGCTGGCGCGCCGCTCACCCAAGTCCACGTTGGCGGCCTCCGTGACGGCCGCAGCGGTAGCGTGCTTCGTTGATTACCAACTGACGCCCAAGCGGCTGCAGCCCGGTTTTGAGGAGCGTGTGTCGCGCGGCTCGCTGGCGCTGGTGTACGCCGCCTTTGGCCTGGGCCTGGCGGCCGGCGCGCTGCTCAACCATCGCAAGCGGGAAAGGGCGGGCACATGACGGACGCCTTGCCGAAGAAGGTCTGCCTCGGCCTGCAGGGCGCGGGCACGTATGGCGCCTACACCTGGGGTGTGCTGGACCGCTTGCTGGACGACGAGCGCTTCGTGATCGACAGCCTCAGCGGCAGCAGCTCAGGCGCCGTCAACGCGGTGGTGCTGGCCGATGGCTATGCGCGCGGCGGTGGCCGCCGTGGCGCGCAGCAAGCCTTGCGGCGCTTCTGGACCGCGCTGGGCCAGGCCTTCATGTTCACGCCACTGCAGCGTACCCCGCTTGACCATTGGGCAGGCGGTTGGACGATGGAATTTTCGCCGGCCTATCAGATGCTGGAAATGGCCGGCGCCTTGATCGGGCCGGTGCCGGAAACGCCACTGTCGCAGAATCCCTTGCGCAAGCTGCTGGCTGCGCTGATCGATTTCGAGCGCGTGCGCGCCTGCGAGGAGTTGCAGCTATTTGTGGCGGCCACCAATGTGCGCACCGGCGCCGGCCGCATCTTCATGCGCGAGGAACTGGATGTACAAAAGGTGCTGGCGTCCGCCTGCCTGCCGACGGTGTTCGCGGCGGTCGAGGTGGATGGCGAGGCCTATTGGGATGGCAGCTATATCGCCAATCCGCCGCTGGCACCGTTCCTGCAACGGGATGGCGCCGACATGATTATCGTGCGTAACAATCCGGTGGCGCGGGCGCAGACGCCGCGCACCATGGCCGACATCGGCAACCGCTCGAATGAGATTGCTTTCAACACCAGCTACCTGCGCGAGCTGAACGCCTTGCCGCAGGCGCTGCCGCGCCGGCATCTGATCAGTGGTGTCGAGCTGCTGTCGGGCTACAGCATTTCCAGCAAGCTGAACGGCGAGCCGGCTTTCCTGCAGCATCTTTACCAGCATGGCCACACTGCGGCGGACAACTGGCTGGCACAGCATGAAGATGCGGTAGGCGTCGCTTCCACGCTATAAAAAAACCACGCCGCGTTGCCGGGGCGTGGTTCGTGATGGGAAGGCGTGGGTTATTCGGCGCCCATTTCCTTCAGCAGGTTGTCCGCGTGGTCGATGTGCTTCATATTCCACAGGATGTAGCGCAGGTCGACCTGGATGTCGCGGGTCATCTTCTTGTTGAAGTCCCAGTCGGAGATGATCGAGTCCAGCGTGCCATCGAACGCCAGGCCGATCCATTCACCCTTGCTGTTCAGCGCGGCCGAACCGGAGTTGCCGCCGGTGATGTCCAGCGTCGCCAGGTAGTTGACCGGCACGGTCTTCAGCAGCGGATCGGCGTACTTGCCGTACTCCTTGGCCTTGATCGCTTTCAGCTGCGCGGCAGGGGCGTTGAACTCGCCCTGGCCGGTGGCTTTTGCGGCCACGCCTTCAACGGTCGTGAAAGCCTTCCAGGTGGTGCCGTCGGCGCCTGGATCGCGGCCGGCGATCTTGCCGAAGGTGACGCGCAGCGTGCTGTTGGCGTCAGGATAGACGGCTTGGCCCTTGCTGTGCATGTAGGCGATCTTGGCCTTCATGTAGTTGGCATAGGCTTGTTGCAGCTTGCCGCCCAGTTCTTCCTCTTCTGCTTCGGCTTTCAGGTCCGGGCCGTACAGCGCCACAGCGGCCTTGATGAAGCTGTCGTCGCTGGCCTTGAAGTCTTCCGGCTTGCGTTCCAGCCAGGCTTTGCGCTCGTTGGCGTCGCCCAGCTTGCTGCCGGCGTACAGCTTGTCCAGCGCGGCTTGCAGGTCGGCCTTGCTCATGCCGTCCTTGATGCCGGCGACGGCGTCAAACGCGGCGTTGCGTTGTGCTGCCGGCTGGGCGGCGTACTTGCTCAGGCTGTTCAGCACCAGCGCCTTGTCGACTTTCTCGTCGTAGTTGCGCACCAGCGCATCGACCGAAGCCTTGATGCGCGGCACGTCACGCACCTGGTAGCCCGACTTGCGCTCGGCGTCCGGCTTGGTGTTTTCGTTGGCCAGGCGGTACAGCATGCGCGCGCTGTTCAGCAGGCGTGGCTTGGACGAGCCCAGGTAGTAGTCCTGCTTCAGTTCCGCATCGCGCTGGGCGATCAGCTTCTCCACCGCCTCGATGTCGCTGGCGTACTCGGCCTTGCGCTTGGCGTCAGCGTTGATCCACTGTTTCAGCGCTTCGTGCTCGGCGGTCTTACGTTGCAGCATATCGCTGCCGGCGTAGGAGTCCAGCATGCCTTGGCGGTTTTTATAGTAGTTGTTGATGTTGGCCACCTGCGACGCGTACTTCAGCGCGGTGTCCTTGTTGTCCTTGGTGGTGTCAGCGATGATCGCCAGGCTTTCCGCCGACTGCTTCACAAACGTCGGATAGTTCCAGTCGAAGGTGAACGCCACTTCCGACGGCAGGCGGTGGCGGTTGGTGCGGCCAGGGTAGCCGAGGACCATGATGAAGTCGCCTTCCTTGACGCCTTCCTTGGCCAGCTTCAGGAAGTGCTGCGGCACGTAAGGCACGTTGTCCTTGCTGAAGTCGGCGGCCTTGCCGTCCTTGCTGACGTAGGCGCGGTAGAAGCCGTAGTCGCCGGTGTGGCGCGGCCACATCCAGTTATCGGTGTCGCCGCCGAATTTGCCGACGCCTTCGGCCGGTGCGTGCACCAGGCGCACGTCGCGGATTTCCAGTTGCTTGATCAGGTAGAACTCCAGGCCGCCGTAGTAGGACGACACGGTGCAACGGTGGCCGGCGTCTTTTTCGCACTCGGCCTGGATGGATTTCTGGTGCTTCTCGATCGCATCGCTGCGCGCCTTGCCGTTCAGCTTGGCCACTTCCGGCGTGACCACCTGCTTGCTGACATCGGTGACCGCCTTGGTCACCCAGATGCGCGTGCCCGGCGCGGCCGGCACTTCTTCGCCCAGGTTATGGGCCAGGAAACCATTGGCCAGCAGGTTGCGTTCCGGCGTCGAGTTATGGGCGACACTGCCGTAGACGCAGTGGTGGTTGGTGGCAACCAGGCCCTGCGGCGACACGAACGATGCCGAGCAACCGCCAAGGCTGACGATAGCGCCCATCGGGAATTCGGTCAATCTGGTCAGCGTGGCCGGGTCCAGCTTCAGGCCGGCGGCTTTCAGTTGCTTGGCTACTTGTGGCAGCTGCTGTGGCATCCACATGCCCTCATCGGCATGGGCTGCGGTGCTCAGGATGGCGAGCGCGAGAAGAGTTTTTTTCATGGTTTTCCTGATAAAGATGTGGCGCACAGCAGTATCCGCAGACCTCCCGTGCGCGTCAACCAGAATTTTGGGAAAGCCGGTGTCAGGTCTGACAAAAGCACACGAGCTCAACTGTTTCGCAGTTGAGCTCGTGTGCTTTTGTCAGACCTGACACCAGTTTTTAGTCGGCTTTGATGGCTTCGATCTGGATAGCGAGTTTGACTTCTGGCGAGAAGTTCGGCAGGCCGTAGTTCAGGCCGAAGTCGCTGCGCTTGAATTCAGCGGTGGCGTCGGCGCCGCAGACTTCTTTCTTGTAGCGCGGGTGCATGATGCACTTGAACTTGTCGACTTTCAGCGACACCGGCTTGGTCACGCCCAGCAGCGTCAGCTCGCCTTCCACGCCGACCAGCTTGTCGCCGTCAAACTTGAACGATTTGCTGGTGTAGGTGATGGTCGGGAACTTGGCGACGTTGAACATCACGTCGTCCTTGGCGTGCTTGTTCATCGCGTCCAGGCCGAAATCGATCGAGTCGGCGTCGATCTTCACTTCCAGCGAGCCGGTCTTGGCCGCGCGATCCAGGTTCACCGTGCCGCTGGTTTTGTTGAACTTGCCACGCCATACCGACAGGCCCATGTGGTCAGCCTCGAAACTCGGGAAAGTGTGCGTCGGGTCGAGGTTGTAGGTCGCGGCCATGGCGGACGTGGCCGAGGCGGCCAGCAGCGTGGCGATCAGGATCTGTGCTTTCATCTTATCGGGTCTCCCTTGGTGGTTGGTTATTGCGCTACTACGTGGAACTTGATCGTGACGTCGTCAGCCACCATGCTGGTGTCTTTCCATTCGCCTTCGCCGATGTTGTAGGCCAGGCGCTTGATCGGCACGGCGCCGTCAAATACTTGCGTCTTGCCTTCGGTCTTGACGGTCAGCGGGAAGGTAACATCAGTGGTCTTGCCCTTGATGGTCAGCTTGCCGGTCACGTTCAGCTTGCCGGCGCCGGCTGGCTTGATCGACGACGAGACGAAGGTGGCTTTCGGGAATTGCGCGGCATTGAACCATTCTTTCTTGGCGACTTCCTTGTTGTAGTCGGCGTCGCCCAGGTCCATGCTGCCGGTCTCGACTTCGACGGTGGCCTTGGCGGCGTCCGGCTTGGCGGCGTCGTAGTCGATGTTGGCGGTGAATTTCTTGAACTTGGCGTCGATCGGCACGTTCATTTGCTTGAAGGTGGCGGTGACGGTGCTCTTGGCTGGATCGGTCTTCAGCACGGCGGCGCTGGCGGCAAAGGCGACACCCAGCAGGGCAACGATGGCAATTTTGTTCAGGGTTTTCATTGTTCAGGCTCCAGTGGATGAGATTACAGCGGCAACATGCGTTTCAGCGTCACGTCGCGGTCGATAAAGTGGTGCTTCAGGGCAGCCAGGGCGTGTGCTACGACAGATGCAGCCATCGTCATGGTCAAAACATAATGCAAGGTTTTTAAAGTTGCCTTAAGTTCAGGATCTGGCGCGAAAGGCGCTGGCATCTGCCAGATGCCCAGGTAGACCACCGGCACGCCGGCGGCATACGAGTACAGGTAGCCGGAGATCGGCACGGCGAAGATCAGCAGGTACAGCAGGTGGTGCATGCCTTCGGCGATCTTGTGCTGCCATTCGGGGATCGAGACCAGTTTCGGCGGCGGCTTGTGCGTGACGCGCCACAGCACGCGCAGCACGGCGAGCAACAGCACCGTCACCCCCATCCATTTGTGCCAGGAGAAGTATTTCAGCTTGGTCGGCGAAAAGCCGGGAATCGCGACCATCGACAGGCCGAGAAAGAAGGTGGCGATGATGAGCAAGGCGACTAGCCAGTGCAGCAACATGGCGGTTTTGGTATAGCGTGGCATAAAACGGCTCCGAGGAAGTAGTACGTATTAGGACTAAATATACCAAAGAAATCCGGGATGTGCTTGCCGGGACGAAAAAAAGCCCCGGGGCGCTGGCGCTGCCGGGGCTAGTGTAAAGCAGATTGCTTATTTACATCAGATGGCTTTAGCCAGAGCTGCGGCGATGCCGGTGTAGTTGGCCGGGGTCATGGCCAGCATCAGGTCCTTGGCTTCCTGCGGCACGGCAAGGCCGTTGATGAATTCCTGCAGCGCGACTTTGGAGATGCCTTTGCCACGGGTCAGCTCTTTCAGCTGCTCGTACGGATTCTCGATGCCGTAGCGACGCATCACGGTCTGCACCGGCTCGGCCAGCACTTCCCAGTTGGCGTCCAGGTCGGCTTCCAGGCGGGCTGGATTGACTTCCAGCTTGTTCAGGCCGCGCAGGCAGCTGTCGTAAGCCAGCAGCGTGTAGCCGAGGCCGACACCGATGTTGCGCAGCACGGTCGAGTCGGTCAGGTCGCGCTGCAGGCGCGAGACTGGCAGCTTCTCGGACAGGTGCTTCAGCACCGCGTTGGCCAGGCCCAGGTTGCCTTCCGAGTTTTCGAAGTCGATCGGGTTGACCTTGTGCGGCATGGTCGACGAACCGATTTCGCCGGCTTTCAGCTTCTGCTTGAAGTAGCCCAGCGAGACGTAGGTCCAGATGTCGCGGTTCAGGTCGAGCAGGATCGTGTTGGCGCGCGCGAACGCGTCGAACAGTTCGGCCATGTAGTCGTGCGGCTCGATCTGGATGGTGTACGGGTTGAACACCAGGCCGAGGCGCTGCTCGATGACGTTTTTCGAGAACGCCGGCCAGTCGAACGATGGGTAGGCCGACAAGTGGGCGTTGTAGTTGCCGACCGCGCCATTCATCTTGCCGAGGATTTCCACCTGCTCGATGCGCTTGATGGCGCGTTGCAGGCGGGCGACGACGTTGGCCATTTCCTTGCCCAGCGTGGTCGGGCTGGCGGTCTGGCCGTGGGTGCGCGACAGCATCGGCAGTTCGGCGTTGGCGTGGGCGATGTCGGTCAGCCGGGCGATCACTTTGTTCAGCGATGGCAGCATGACGTTGTCGCGCGCGGCCTTCAGCATCATGCCGTGCGAGGTGTTGTTGATGTCTTCCGAGGTGCAGGCGAAGTGGATGAACTCCGATGCGGCCACCAGTTCCGGCACGTCCTTGACCTGTTCCTTCAGCCAGTACTCCACGGCCTTGACGTCATGGTTGGTGACAGCTTCGATTTCCTTGATGCGGGCGGCGTCTTGCTCGGTGAAGTCGGCAGCGATCTTGTCCAGCAGGGCATTGCCTGCGGCCGAGAACGGCTTGATTTCGTCGAAACCGGCCAGCGACAGCGCTTGCAGCCAGGAGATTTCTACTTTGACGCGGTGGTGCATGAAGCCGGATTCGGACAGGATAGGGCGCAGCAGATCGGTTTTACCAGCGTAGCGGCCGTCCAGTGGCGACAGCGCCGACAGCGTGGAGTAAGGAGTAGTGGTCATGATGGAAAGAGCGAAGTTGAAAGAGCAGAGCGTGATTTTACCATTGGCGGGCGGCCAACCCGCCGATGTTATACTGAGGCCTGTTCTTCCTCTATAAGTGTCTATGAAACTCATCGGTTCCCTCGCCAGCCCTTATGTCCGCAAGGTGCGTGTTGTTCTCGCGGAAAAAAAGCTCGATTACCAGTTTGAGCTGGAGAATGTGTGGGCGGCAGACACCACCATCAGCCAGTTGAATCCGCTCGGCAAAGTGCCGAGCCTGGTCATGGAAGATGGCACGGTGATGTTTGATTCGCGCGTCATGGTCGAGTACCTGGATACGCTGACGCCGGTGTGCAAACTGCTGCCGCCGAACGGCCGCGACCGTGCCGACGTCAAGTGCTGGGAAGCGCTGGCCGATGGCATGCTGGACGCCGCCGTCAGCGTGCGCCTGGAACGCACCATGCGTCCGAAGGAATTGCAAAGCGAAGAGTGGATGGCGCGCCAGATGCGCAAGGTTGACCTCGGCCTGAAGGCGCTGTCGGAGAAACTGGGCGAACAGCCTTATTGCGTCGGCATCCATTACTCGCTGGCCGACGTGGCGGTGGGCTGCACGCTGGGCTGGCTGTCGTTCCGCTTCCCGGAGATCAGCTGGCGCGACGATTACCCCAACCTGGCCAAGCTGCATGACAAGCTGGCCGAGCGCCAGTCGTTCAAGGATACGGTCCCGCAATGAAAAACGCCCCGCAAGGGGCGTTTGCTTTCTTACTCGTCGATGCTCATCTGGCTTTGCAGGTAGTTCTGGATACCCACTTTGCCGATCAGGTCCAGCTGGGTTTCCAGCCAGTCGATGTGTTCTTCGGTGTCTTCCAGGATCAGCAGCAGCAGGTCGCGTGACACGTAGTCAGCGGCCTTCTCGGCGGCGGCTATGCCTTCCTTGACGGTGATCTGCGCACCTTTTTCCAGCTTCAAGTCGCAGCCCAGCATCTCTTCGGTGTTTTCACCAACCATCACCTTGTGCATGGCTTGCAGATTAGGCAGGCCGTCCAGCATCAGGATGCGGTCGATCAGTTTGTCGGCGTGCTTCATTTCGCCGATCGACTCTTCCCACTCTTTCTTGCCGATCTTTTCCAGGCCCCAGTGCTTGTACATCTTGGCATGCAGGAAGTACTGGTTGATTGCGGTGAGTTCGTTGGTCAGCTGCGCGTTCAGCAGACGGATGACTTCTTGATCGCCCTTCATGGCTGTTCTTTCTGTATTGGTTACGAATGGCGCCATTGTGCACGAAATTCCGGAGGATGTGTAGCGAAATTCCCGGTAATTTCGTCGAAATCCTATCTAACTTCGGTTATTGAGAGCATTGGTGCAAATGAAAACTATTAGCATTCGTGTGTGAGGCATCCCACTGTGGCTGGCCGCCCGCGCCGCTACCATGGAAGCTCAACTAAAGGAGCAATGCCATGGATTCCATCAACGCCCAGCAACCAGAACACAACCATCAGGACCTCGTTGGCGAAGACGCGGTGCGCAAGATTCGCGAGTTTGTCGACAGCACCGCAGGCTGCTTCTTCTGTACCAGCGATGCCAGCGGCGGTCCCGGCGATGCCCGTCCGATGACGGCGCTGGATGTCGATGAGCTGGGCAACCTGTGGTTTATCTCCGCCAGCGACAGCCTGAAGAATCAGGAGCTGGCGGCCGATCCGTCGGCCACGCTGTATTTCCAGGGCTCGGCGCATTCCGAATTCATGCACCTGGAGGGCATCGCCACGGTGCTGCGCGATCCGGTCAAGCTGAAGGAGTTGTGGAGTTTTACGATGAAGACGTGGTTCACCGGCGGCGAGGACGATCCGCGCGTGACGCTGATCAAGTTCGCGCCGACCTATGGCTACTACTGGGATACGAAACACGGCAAAGCCGTCGCCAGCGTGAAGATGCTGTTAGGCGCCGTGATCGGCAAGACCCTCGATGATTCCATCGAGGGCCGTCTGGATCTCTGATTAACCGAGCTGGAAGTTGATCGGCACCAGCGCATAGACGGGGATGGCCTTGCCGTCCTCGACATGCGGTTTGTACAGTGCGCGCAGCACCGCCTGGCGGCCAGCTTCGTCCAGGTTGGCGGAGCCCGACGATTTCTGGATTGTCACCTGCTCCGCATTCCCCTTCTCACCGATCAGCACACGCAGCGTGACCGTGCCGCTCTCGCCCATGCGGCGGGCGATGCTTGGGTACACCGGCTGCGGTGCGCGGATATATTCGACACCCGATACCGTTTTAGGCGTGGCTGGCGCTGGTGGCGCTGGCGGTGCTGCCGTGTACGATGGCACGGCGTTGGCCGGCGCCGGTTCGCTTGGGCGCGGCTGCGGCGGCGGCAGCGTGATGGTCGGTTCGGTCTGAACGATGTTCACCTGCGGCAGCGGCGGCACGAAGGTCTGCTTCGGCGTAACCAGCGGCACCTCTTTAGGCGGCGGGGTCGGCTTCAGCGGCTCAGGCGAGGCCACGAAGGAGACGTTCACAACTTGCGGGATGATGGCGTGCGTAACGGTACGCAGCAGGCCGGAGTAGGCCAGATAGAAGACCACGGCGTGACCGACTACGATCGCGGTCAGCGGGGCCAGTTTACGGGTGCGGCGTTTGAATTCCAGTGCAAGGCCGGCGTCGTCCGCGGACAGCGGCGACGCCGTCCGACTGTAGCTCATTGTATTCATGATTAGTTGGTGAAGACTGGGCGTTTCAGCACAGTTTCTTGCATGTCGGCAGCGGCTTGCGCGGCCAGGTGTTCATTAAGGATGTCTTCGGCGCAGGAGAAGCATTGTCCGCAGCAGGTCGCGACGCCCAGGGCGTTGCGCAGCTCGTCCATCGACGTAATACCAAATTCCATGGCTTGACGGATTTCGCGATCGGAGATGTTGTTGCAAACACAAACAATCATTGATGCACCTTCTGGCTTGGGTAATAAGTTCGGGTTAAGACTTTTCTGACATGATTGCCAGCAACTTAATGCGAATCATTATCATTAAACGTATACTGCCGTAAACCGCAGCAGTATGCAAGCTAAATAGTAGTCATTCGCATTACCGTTTATAATGCTAGTATCTAATTCCATGCCGCAGCCAATCTTGCCAGCGGCAATCTGACCGGATTTGCTCATGACGCATGCTGTTCCCCCGATTACCCTGGATGCACTGAAGGTAGGCGCGACCGCCACCGTGGTGCATGTTTCTGCTGGCGAGGCCGCCGATGATGGCGTCAGCCTGTCGCGCCGCCTGATGGAGCTGGGCTTTGTACCTGGCGAAAAAATCCGCATGCTCAAGCGTGGCATGCCGGGCGGTGAACCGTTGGCGATCAAGGTCGGCAACGCCACTTTTGCATTGCGCCGCTTTGAAGCCGCGCTGGTCTCGATTCAACCGGAATAAGAATATGGGTGCAGTAGATAAAGAGGTGGCGCAGTCGCCGAACGCGTCCCGCACGCCGATGCTGGCCTTGCTGGGCAATCCGAACTGCGGCAAGACCGCCTTGTTCAACCGCCTGACCGGCGCGCGCCAGAAAGTCGCCAACTACGCCGGCGTCACCATCGAGCGCAAGGAAGGCGCGTTCACCACGGCTGCCGGCAACGGCTTCCGCGTGCTGGACCTGCCGGGCGCCTATAGCTTGAACGCGCAAACGCCGGACGAGGAAATCACCCGCGACGTGGTGGCTGGCCTGCGCAAGGGCGACGCCGCGCCAGACGTGGTGGTGTGTGTGGTCAACGCCACCAATCTGCGCCTGAATCTGCGCCTGGTGCTGGAGATCAAGCGCCTGGGCCTGCCAATGATACTGGCGCTAAACATGGTCGATGTCGCCAAAAAGCGCGGCATCAGCGTCGACGCCGACCGCCTGTCGCAAGAGCTGGGCATGCCGGTGGTGGAAACCGTGGCGGTGCAGGCCGGCGGCGAGAAGTCGCTGCTGCGCGCGCTGGACCAGATGTGGCCGCTGCCGGCGGCGACGCCGAATCCGTTGGCGGCCATCGATGCGGTCAGCGTCGAAGACACGCAGCGCGAAGTACGCCGCATCCTCGACCTGGCACTGACCGAGCCGGCGCACGCCGGCGACGGCCTGAACGAAAAAATCGACAATGTGGTGCTGCACCCGGTGGCCGGCCCGATCATCCTGGCGGTGCTGATGTTCCTGGTGTTCCAGGCGGTGTTCAGCTGGGCGGCGGCACCGATGGAGATGATCACCGGCGGTGTCGAGGCACTCGCCAAGTGGATGACCGCTTCGCTGCCGGAATGCGTGCTGCACAGCCTGCTGGTGGACGGCGTCATGGGCGGCGTCGGCGGCGTGCTGGTGTTCCTGCCGCAGATCCTGATCCTGTTCTTCTTCATCCTGTTTCTGGAAGACTGCGGCTACCTGCCGCGCGCGGCCTTCCTGCTGGATCGCCTGATGGGTGGCGTCGGCCTGTCGGGCCGCGCCTTCATCCCGCTGCTGTCGAGCTTTGCCTGCGCGATTCCTGGCGTGATGGCGGCGCGTACCATCCAGAATCGCCGTGACCGCCTGGTGACCATCATGATCGCGCCGCTGATGACCTGCTCGGCACGCCTGCCGGTGTATGCGCTGCTGATCTCGGCCTTCATTCCCGACCGCGACGTGGCCGGCCTGTTCAACCTGCAAGGCCTGGTGCTGTTCGCACTGTACTTTGCCGGCATTGTTTCGGCGATGGCGGTGGCGTATGTGATGAAGCGCTTCATGGGTGCGCAGGGCAAGCATCCGCTGATGATGGAACTGCCGGCGTATCACTGGCCGCATATGCGCAACCTGGCGCTGGGCCTGTGGGAGCGCGCCAAGATCTTCGTCACCCGCGTCGGTACGGTGATCCTGACGCTGACCATCCTGCTGTGGGTGCTGAGCTCCTTCCCTGGCGCGCCGGAAGGCGCGACCCATCCGCCGATCTACTACAGCCTGGCAGGCATCATCGGCCGTGGCTTGGAATTCATTTTTGCACCGATCGGCTTCAACTGGCAGATCTGTATCGCGCTGGTGCCAGGCATGGCGGCGCGTGAAGTGGCGGTAGGTGCGCTGGGCACGGTGTATGCGCTGTCGCAGACCGGCGATGAAGTGGCGCAGACGCTGGCGCCGATCATCTCGTCGACTTGGTCGCTGGCGACCGCGCTGTCGCTGCTGGCCTGGTATGT